>Ga0257125_1002675_pt1 | contig 14112 bp, 7 predicted proteins | sample SI106_200metaG_FD_190183 | JGI IMG/M metagenome (GOLD analysis project Ga0257125, IMG submission 190183) | Marine microbial communities from Saanich Inlet, British Columbia, Canada - SI106_200 | ecosystem: Environmental > Aquatic > Marine > Inlet | place: Canada: British Columbia | collected...
ATTGTAAAAACTATAAAATGGGCTTATGAAGCACGTCCATCTTATCAGCGTGGGCAAAAAAAACTGCCCACCCTACGGATTCAGACAAGTTCATTGCATTCATCTTGCCGGGCACCGGCTTGGGAAACTGTTAATGAACTTAAATTTTGTGCCTTTAAAATCAAAGTGTTATCAAATGTCATCTAGACGAGGTATGAGGAGAGATCTTTTTTTATATCAGGGTGGGCAAAAAAACCTGCCCACCCTACACATCCAAGCAAGTTTGTTGCGGGCATTTTACTGGCTCAGAATAAAAGATAAATGACGATTAATTTGATAAACAACATCAACCAGGATGCTTATTTAACAGATACCCAGCCGTTTGAATGGAACCATTGGGAAGTCTAAAATCACCCTAATAGAGATATAAACAATGACAAAGTTTGCTGTGGTTGCGATTGGTGGAAACTCTTTAATCAAAGATAAAAACCACCAAAAAGTTGAAGATCAATATGACGCTATTTTGGAGACTGCAGCGGAATTAGCCGATATTGTTGAAGCTGGATATCAACTAGTGGTCACCCATGGGAATGGTCCCCAGGTAGGATTTATCCAGCGTCGGTCTGAAATCGCCTACAAAACTGAAGGGATGCATATGGTCCCTTTGGTAAGCTGTGTGGCTGATACCCAGGGCGCAATCGGTTATCAAATCCAGCAAGCCTTGAACAACGAGTTCAAGAAACGGAGTATTATAAAGCCGGTAGTCACACTGATAACAATGGTTAAAGTTGATAAAAATGATCCGGCTTTTGCAGCACCCAATAAACCGATTGGAACTTTTATCGATGCCAAGGATGTAGAAAAAATCAAAAAAGCCTATCCGAATTGGATTCTGGTCGAAGATTCCGGTCGTGGATTTCGTCGGGTAGTTCCCTCACCTAAACCTATTGAAATTATCGAACAAAAAGCGATTATGGCTCTAATCAATGAGGGCTTTTGTGTTATTGCGGGAGGAGGTGGTGGCATACCGGTAATTGAGAAGGAAAACGGAGATTTAGAAGGTATTGACGCTGTGATTGATAAGGATTTTTTAACTGCTGATCTGGCGGTTAATCTAAAGGCCGATCTTTTAATTATATCCACTGGTGTGGATCATGTTTGTTTAAATTTCGGTTCCAAAAATGAAAAAAAATTGAGTAAAATATCCCTCAATGAGATTAAACAATTTATTAATGAGGGACATTTTGCCGCAGGTAGTATGCTCCCCAAAATTCAGGCAGTCGTGTCGTTTTTGGAAAAAGGCGGTAAACAAGCAATAATAACCCACCCCAACCAACTTAAAGAAGCACTGACGGGAAAAGTGGGAACTCATATTTTCTCAAAAAGAAAAATTTAAAGCGTCAGATGATGCATAAATAAAAAATACTGCATCACAAGACGTAAAAACGATGGATCATTATGGCTTTAATCAGGTTTCAACTAAACGGAAAAGAGCGGATATTTGAAGGAGAAGAATCAACGCTGCTAATTGATTTTCTCCGGAATATTGAAGGAATCACCTCAGTTAAAGATGGTTGTTCCGGGCAAGGTGCTTGTGGTGCATGTCTGGTGGAATTAGACCAAAAACCAACCCTCTCTTGCAGAACCAAAATGAAAAAAGTGGATCAGACCGAAGTGATTACGATTGAGGGATTCCCCCCTTACCTGAAAGAAACATTGGGTCGGGCTTTTGTTGAAAAAGGTGCCGTTCAATGTGGATTCTGTACTCCCGGATTTCTAACCCGGACCAAAATATTGCTCGAAAACAATCCAAATCCCACCAGAGCTGAAACGATCAAGGCCCTGGGACTAAACCTCTGTCGCTGTACCGGATATGTCAAAATTGTGGATGCTATCCTTTATGCTGCGGAAAAAATTCATAAAAAGGAGACTATTAACCTTTCTAGTATCGCTGGTGTCGGAAAACCACTGCCAAAATATGATGGATACAATAAAGCCATTGGGATCAGCAATTTTATTGATGATATGAAAGTTAAGGGAATGTTGGCTGGAGCATTAAAATTCAGTGATTTTCCCCGCGCCAAAATATTGAAAATCGATACACAAGCCGCTGAAGATTTAAAAGGGGTTCACCGGGTGTTTACCCTTAAAGATATCCCGGGTGACCGAATGACGGGTTTGGTCTATAAAGACTGGCCTTTAATGCAGGGAGAAGGTGAAATCACCCGCTATATCGGAGACGTACTGGCGGGTGTGGTAGCCGATACCGAATCCATTGCCAGGGCCGCAACAGACTTAATCCAGGTGGAATACGAGGTATTGGAACCTTTAACAGATTTACTGGCAGCGGAAAACAGTAATATAAAAGTTCATAGTGATAGCAACCTGCTGGCAAAAGCAATTAATAAACGCGGAAAACCAGCTGAGGATATCATTAAGAATTCAGCTTTTTCCGTTTCAGCCACCTACCAAACACAGTTTGTCGAACATGCTTTTTTAGAAACAGAAGCCAGCATTGCTTTGCCCTGGAATAAAGGGCTTAAAATTTATACTCAAAGTCAGGGTATTTATGAAGATCGAAGTTCTATTGCCAGCATGCTGAATATCCCGAAACAAGATCTGGAAGTAATACTAATTCCCTGTGGTGGGGCTTTTGGTGGCAAAGAGGATTTAACAGTTCAGGGACATGCAGCTCTGTTTGCATATCTTCTTGATCAACCGGTTAAAGTAAAACTCAATAGAGCAGAGTCACTCCGGATGCATCCTAAACGTCATCCCTTCCATATGGAGTATTCACTAGCTTGTGATAAAAAAGGAAAATTAACTGCTCTTAAAGCTGTTATTTTAGGTGATACCGGGGCATATGCTTCTATGGGTACTTCAGTGTTACATCGGGCAGCAGGACATGCAGGGGGAGCCTATCACATACCTGTGGTGGATGTTATTTCCAAGACACTTTATACTAATAATATTCCCTGTGGCGCAATGCGAGGTTTTGGTGTTAATCAAGTAACTTTTGCCATGGAATGCATCATTGATGAATTGTGTGAGAAAGGAGGTTTCGATCCCTGGAAAATCAGGTTTGACAACGCACTTGAAGATAATTCACTAACCACTACCGGTCATCAACTCAAAGGTGGAATCGGTTTAAAGGAAACCATGCTGGCGGTCAAAGAAGATTTTCAAAATGCCAAAACCGCTGGAATAGCAATTGGTATTAAAAATGTGGGATTTGGTAATGGTTTAGTTGATGCCAGTGAAGCAGAGATTGAAATCAAAGCGGAAGATGAAATTGTTATTCATCACGGTTGGACAGAAATGGGTCAAGGGATTGATACAGTCGCTATCCAGATTTTCTGTGAAGAAACCGGTATCAATAAACCCGAGATCATTAAAATCAAACACAGTACCAATTCGGAAGTCATCGCCGGTGCCACCACTGCCAGCCGGGGCACCTTCCTATTAGGGAATTCCGTCATTGCAGCCTGCCAGGAATTTAACAAAGCTCTGAAAAACAGCAATCTGGCTGCACTGGTTGGGCAACGTTTCCGTGGTCTCTGGCGCTCGGACTGGACTGATTCCCCCGATGATACTGATAATCCGGTAACTCATGTTGCCTATAGCTATGCAACTCAAGTTGCAATCTTAAACGAGGATGGAACACTTAAAAAAGTAGTGGCGGCTCATGACGTCGGAAAGATAATTAACCCCCTTTTATTGGAAGGACAAGTGGAAGGAGGAGTCGTTATGGGACTCGGTGCCACCTATACAGAAGATTTATCCCTTAAAAACGGCCTGTTGACTTCCACCCGATTTGGAAAACTGGGTTTATTGAAAGCAAAACATATTCCTGAAATTGATGTAAAACTGATCGAAGTTGAAGATCCACACGGTCCGAAAGGAGCAAAAGGCATTGGAGAAATTGGCCTCGTTCCAACGGCAGCAGCTGTTGCTAATGCCCTCTATCAATTTGATAAAAAACGACGTTACAAACTCCCATTCCTGGAGGATAAACTATGACAATCTATCTAAAAAATGCCACTTACATTGACTGGAAATCATTGGAATTCGTTCAAACAAATCTATCGGTTTCTGAAAATGAAGAACAGCCCCTTCAATTAATTGAAAGAATGCCATCCCAGGATGTATTAAATGATGATGACACAATTATCGACTGTACTGGAAAACTCGTTACCCGATCCTTTGCCTGCGGGCATCATCATATTTATTCTACCCTGGCACGGGGAATGCCCGCTCCGAAGCTATCTCCCACAAACTTCGTTGAAATCCTGAAATATGTCTGGTGGAACCTGGACAAAAATCTGAACCTGGAGATGATCAAAGCCAGTGCCCTGGCCTCCGCCATCTACAGTGCCCGAAACGGTGTTACCTTTATTATCGATCATCATGCATCACCCTTTGCCGTTGAGGGTTGTCTGCAAACCATTAAAGATGCTTTTGATAGCGTTGGTGTTGGATCTTTACTCTGTTATGAGCTTTCAGACCGTGATGGTGATGATTCAAAAAACAAGGCCTTGCATGAGACCAAATCCTTTATCAAACAGGGAAATCAAGGATTGGTGGGATTACATGCTTCGTTCACAGTCGGTAATGATTTATTGCAAAAATCTGTGGCCATGGCTAGGGAGCTGAATTCGGGTCTTCACATCCATGTCGCTGAAGACAAAGCTGATCAGGACAACTGTTTAAAAGAACATGGCAAACGGGTGATTCATCGTCTATCTGAAGCTGGTGTTTTAGATCATTCCAAAACCATTTTGGGACACTGTCTTCATTTGGATGAAAGTGAAATAAAATGCGTTCGGGATTCCAAAGCCTGGGTGGTAGAAAATGTCGAAAGTAATTTGAACAACGCCGTGGGCATGGCCGATTATAGTAGTTATGGTGAAAAAATCATGCTGGGAACCGACGGCATGCATTCAGATATGCTGAGAAGTGCCAAAGCTGCTTTTATTACCGGACAAACCACCGAAGGAATCAGTTTTCCGGATACATATATGCGTTTTAGAAATGTGCATCGCTATTTATCGGAAAATCAGTATCAAGGTGACGCAGATAACAATCTGGTGATCCTGGATTACAACCCGCCGACCGAGATCAATGGAGACAACTTTCTGGGTCATTTTCTGTTCGGGATTGAATCCGGACATGTTGAAAGTGTGATTTCAAAGGGTAAATTGATCGTGGAGAACAGAAAGCTATTAACAGTCAATGAACATGACGTTTTAAAGTTTTCCAGAGAACAAGGGTTAAGGCTTTGGGAGAAATTATCGTGAACAACCAAGTATGATAGTCAATTGAAACTAACGCATTTTTTGATAACTTATTAAAAAAGAGGTAAAAATGGACAAAATAGGAATTATTGAAACAATTAAATCCTTATCCACCAAGAAAATCAGTGATATGGCCAGTAACGATTTCTTGCTGACCTGGGAAAAAAGTATGGATGAAATCAAAGCTGTTTTTGATGTCGCTGAAATCCTACGAGCCATGCGTGGTAACAATATTTCACCAAAGGTTTTTGATTCCGGTTTAGGGGTTTCTATTTTTCGTGACAACTCTACCCGAACCCGTTTTAGCTTTGCTTCAGCCTGTAACTTATTAGGTCTTGAAGTGTCAGATCTGGATGAAGAAAAATCACAAATCGCCCATGGTGAAACGGTTCGTGAAACGGCCAATATGATTTCATTTATGGCAGATGTTATCGGTATCAGAGACGACATGTATCTGGGCGCCGGTCATACTTATATGAAAGAGGTGTCCGCTTCAGTAGAGCAGGGATACAGAGAGGGAGTTCTCCAGCAAAGACCAACACTGGTAAACCTTCAATGTGATATTGATCACCCGACACAAAGCATGAGTGACATGCTCCACCTCATCAATCATTTTGGTGGCATTGAAAACATGAAAGGTAAGAAGATTGCCATGACCTGGGCCTATTCACCTTCCTACGGTAAACCTTTGTCAGTTCCACAAGGTGTTATCGGTCTGATGACCCGATTTGGAATGGATGTCAGTTTTGCTCACCCGGATGGTTATAATGTCATGTCAGAAGTTGAAGATATTGCAACCAAAAATTGTCAGCTTAATGGTGGAAGTTTCACCAAGGTTAATTCTATGGCCGACGCATTTCAGGATGCCGATATTGTATATCCAAAAAGCTGGGCACCTTACCAGGTAATGGAGCAACGGACTCAATTGCTTCAATCAAATGATCAGGACGGATTGAAACAATTGGAAAAGCAGTGTTTGGAAAACAACAAGAAATTTATCGACTGGGAATGCACCGAAGATCTTATGGCAAAGACTAGAAACGGTAATGCCCTATACATGCATTGTTTACCCGCCGATATCACAGATGTCAGCTGTAAACAGGGCGAAGTACAGGCATCGGTATTTGATCGATACCGTGTGCCTCAATATAAGCAGGCCGGTTATAAACCCTTTATCATTGCTGCCATGATTTTTCTGTCTAAATTTAAAAACCCGACAGAAGTTTTAATGAATGTGATGGATCAGAATAAGGTTAGAAAAGCTTAATTGCTTTTTATTAACTTAGTCTTGATTATGTAGCAATGTTTTAACCCATTGCTACAAAACAAAAACGACCCCGGAACACACAGACCACACGGAAAATATCTATGTGGTTAAACTTAAAAATAGATGTTTATTTGCTTCTACTTAAACTGTTATTTCTTTTTCGGTTTACTTTGTGGCCGTTATTTCGATTTCAGTGTGTTCTGAGTGGTCCATGGTAGTTATTTTTTAGTTTAGTGAGCCAAATTAAATGTCAGTTGATTATATATAAAAAGGTAAATCCTAAAAAAGTGAGATGCATATGAGTGATCGATTCAACTGCTATCCTATTGATAAGCTTTTAAACTGGATTCTTAAAGAACTGGAGACCGGTTATATTTTTGGAATCCATAAAGATTTATTTTTTATACCAGAACAAAGCGATGTTTTCCGAATGAAGCGTTATGGACAGCTACTGGAAACTCCAATCGGTGTGGCAGCCGGTCCTCATACACAACTATCACAAAATATTATTGCAGCCTGGCTGACAGGTGCCCGGTACATGGAACTAAAAACAGTGCAGGTACTTGATGAACTGGATGTTACCAAACCCTGCATTGCCATGGAAGATGAAGGGTATAATTGTGAATGGTCCCAGGAGCTCAAACTGGATCAATCCTATAGTGAATATCTTAATGCCTGGATTGTGATTCATTTTTTAAAGCATCGATTTGGTTGGGGGGAACCCGATCAACTGGGAACTATCTTCAATATGAGTGTCGGTTACAATATGGAGGGAATTCTGGACCCGAAAGTACAGCGGTTTATGGACAATATGATGAACTGTCGTATCGAGAAAAATCAACGCATCGATCTATTGGCGAAAACTTATCCCGAAATTCGAGATATCAATATTCCTGATTGTATCTCTGATAATATCACCCTTTCGACCATGCACGGGTGTCCCTCGGATGAAATTGAGAAAATCGGTCGCTATCTCATCGAAGAACGCAAAATAAACACTGCCATCAAACTGAACCCAACTTTATTGGGGACAGAGAAGTTACGGGATATTCTGAATGAACAGCAAGCCTTTGACGTCATTGTTCCCGATGAGGCCTTTAGTCATGACCTGAAGTATGAAGCGGGTGTTGAATTGATTAAGAATCTCAGGAAGAGTGCTGAAAAAACCGGCGTTGAATTCGGTCTAAAACTGACCAACACTTTAGAAACAGAAAACTCATTTCAAAGCCTACCCAAAAAAGAGGGCATGGTCTATATGAGTGGTCGGGCCTTACATGCCATTAGTATCAATGTTGCCGCCAAACTTCAAAATGAATTTGATGGCGTGCTGGATATCTCTTTCTGTGCCGGAGTTGATTGTTATAACATCGCACCGGCTTTAGCCAGTCATATGAAACCGGTAACTGTTTGTAGTGATATACTAAAGCCTGGCGGATATGGAAGATTGAGTCAGTACCTGATAGAGATCAACAAAGCTTTTAAGGGGAAAAGTGCTGATTCCATTGAAAATTATGTTTTAGCTGTCGCCAACCAAAAAAGTGATATCCAGAGCGCCGGTCTGAAGAATCTGATTGAATATGCTGAGGCTGTTATTGGAACAGAACCATACCATAAAAACAGTTTTCCTTATGATACAGTAAAAACCAAAAAACTATTACCGACCTTCGATTGTGCAACCGCGCCTTGTGTGATATCGTGCCCCACCGAGCAGGATGTCCCGGGATACATGCTGGCTACTGCCGGGGGTGATTATGAAAAAGCCTATCAATTGATTAAAAAAACCAATCCCTTCCCCAATTTACAAGGAATGGTTTGTGACCACCCCTGCCAATATAAGTGTACCCGGTTAAATTACGATCAACCCTTATTGATTCGGGAAATTAAACGTTTTATCGCAGAAAAAAGCAGAAGCCTTTCTATTGAAAAAGCGAAGACTCAAACGGGAGATAAAGCCGCCATTATTGGGGCCGGACCGGCGGGGTTGTCCTGTGCGTATTATCTGGCTCTGGAAGGATTCCAGGTTGATGTTTATGAATCATCAAACACTGCTGGTGGAATGGCCGCATTTGCCATACCATCCTTTCGCCTGGATCCACAGGCACTGGAAAAAGATGTAAAGGACATAACAGCTTTAGGGGTCAAGATTCACTACAACACCACCGTGGAAAAAACCCAGTTTGAAGCCCTGAGGCAAAGCCATTCCTTTGTTTTTGTGGCCGTGGGGGCTCAAAATGCAATGCAATTAGGCATTGATGGCGAAAAGGCTGTTGGTGTTTATGATCAGCTTGAATTTTTAAAGAAAGTTAAATCAGGAGAAACAGTAGCTATTGGTAAAAAAGTAGCCGTTATTGGGGCTGGAAACTCAGCCATGGACGCGGCCCGCACCGCAAAACGAATAATCGGAAACGAGGGGATGGTTGAAATTATTTACCGCAGGACCCAAAAAGAAATTCCGGCTGAATTTGAGGAGGTTGATGCAGCACTTAAGGAAGGTATCATCATTAAAGAACTCCTATCCCCTGAAAAAGTAATTACCAGTGAAGGTAAGGTAATAGGACTCCATTGTGCCCGTATGGGATTAGGTGAACCCGATCAAAGTGGACGCCCGAGACCTGTTAAAGTCGCTAATTCAGAAGAAACTCTGGAATTTGATTGTGTGATTCCAGCCATTGGTCAGCTGATCAATATTGATTTTTTCCCAGAAAACAGTTTACAAATCGGTGAGAACTCGGCTGAAACTCAATTGGAAAAAGTTTTTGCCGGTGGTGATGCCATCAGAGGAGCTGCCACACTCATTGAAGCGATTGGGGATGGCAGAAGAGCTGCAGAGCAAATTATCAAAATTCAGGCGACTATTGAAGCGTATCCGCCAGTCATTCCATCGAAAATCAGGAGTCATGAAGCACTGCATATCCAGATGGCTAAACGGGACCCTTTGGAGGCCTACCCCTCATTCTGGAAAGAGAATCCTTCAGATTTTGGACTAGTCACCGAAACATTAAGCGAATCAGAAGCGCAAAAAGAAGCATCACGCTGCCTGGCCTGTGATGAAGTCTGTAGTGTTTGTGTAACAGTCTGCCCCAACCGTGCCAATTTGTTTTACCAAACTGAGTTGAGATCATATCCGATCCAACAGGTAGTACAAAAAAATGGGTCAATATCGATTGAAACGATTAAAACAGCCTGGATTGATAAAAATATTCAGATTCTAAACATCGGTGATTTTTGCAATGAATGCGGCAATTGCACCACATTTTGCCCAACTCAAGGGGCACCTTATATAGATAAACCAAAGTTTTATCTTTCTGAAGAGAGCTATCTTCCCGAAAAAAACGGATATCTGTTGAGCAAGAATAAAATCCATTGTAAACTTAATGGCAAAGAAGCCAGTTTAAGGTTGGAAGATCAAGATCTGATTTATGAAACAGAAAATATCACGGCCATATTGGATGCCAATTCCTTAAAGGTTAAAACAGCCAACTTAAACAATGATAAAGATGGCACCGTTGATCTTAAACCTGCGGCAGAAATGGGCATCCTACTGATGTCACTTAAAAATAGTTATTTTAACTAATCATCCATCATAATCTGAAATTCAGGAATTCAAAATGACTCAGCAATTTCATAAACCCGCGTCAATAGAAGAAGCTCTGGCCTTAAAAGAAAGCCACGGCGAAGCAATCACCTGGTTTGCGGGCGGTGCTTTTCTTAACCATATTGATTGCAAAGATCATTTTAATCAGTTCATCTGTTTGGAACAACTGCAGTTGAATACCATTAAAAATGAGGATAACCAGCTGATAATCGGTGCCTTAGCAAATCTGCAAGATATCGTAGATAACGAAATAACACCAAACCCTTTAAGACATGCGATTCGGGATGCTGCCGTCAGAACCCTACGCAATTTAACCACAATAGGTGGTGATGTTGCCATGGGTGGGATGATTACTAAATTAACCCCCTGCCTGATCGCCTTAAAAAGTACAATTGTCCTGGGTAATAACCAGGAAATGTCATTGGAAGATTACCTTAAAGAGGATAAAAAAGATTTAATTGTCACATTTAAAATCCCATCAGGTAGCAGAATCACTGAGGTATTAAAGGTTAGCCATCAAGCCAACTCCGAGCCAGTCTGCACAATTGCGGTAGGTTTGGAAAAAACCCCTAGCGGTGACATTTCTAATTTGATTATTGCCGTTGGATCTATTGAGGAAAAGTGTCGTCGAATGAACGATCTTGAATCAGCGATTCAGGCAAAATTATTTGCAGATCATGAGTCAATTCAAAAGGCTGTCTATGATTTTATTCGACCTAAAAGTGATCTTTTAGGATCAGCAGTGTATAAAACGTATATTACTGCTCAGGCAGTGGCTGATTGTGTGATGGCTTGTTTAAAAGGAGAAGCATAATGAATTTGGAATTTAACCTAAACGGCACCAATAAAACCTACCATGGTCCTGCAGGAAAAAACGTTCAGGAATTATTACAATCAATGGGAATTTATTCTGTCCGCAAAACAGAAGAGAAGGTCGGTTTTTGTGGCAGTGATATCATTTTACTAAATGGAAAAATCGTTAACGCAGGATTACTGATTGCGGCACAACTCGAAGGTAAAAGAATCGACACGGTTGAATCACTTTCAAAACCAGGAACGCTATCACCCGTTCAGTCGGCCTTAGTAGATTGTGGTCTGGTTCAGTCGGCCTACAATTCACCGGCATCGGCGCTGGTGTTAAGCGAATTATTAAGTCGAATTCCGGATCCGAATAAAGAAGATATTATAGATGCACTATCCTCTATTTATATCCGGGATACCGGTTATCAACAGTATTTTAAAGCAGTGGAACTGGCTATTAAGCGACAAAAAGATCCCGAATATACCGGGATCATTGCAGAAGAGTTTCGGGATGATCTGAGGGACGTGGGTAAAGTTCGCAGTAAAATCGACGGCCCACAATTGATCAAAGGGGAACGGGCTTATGTCGAAGATATGGTTTTACCTGGGAGTTATATATTAAAAATGCTCCGGAGTCCGCATGCCCATGCATATATTAAATCTATTGATACCGAAGCTGCCGAAAAGATCCCTGGCGTCTTAATTATCATTACCCATAAAAACTGTTCAGAGGCATATTTTACCACAGCCGGACAGGGTTACCCTGAACCCTCTCCCCATGATAAACGTATGTTTGGAGAGAAGGTGAGACATGTCGGAGATCGGGTAGCAGCGGTCGTTGCAGAAAGTGAAGCAATTGCTTTAGAAGCCATTTCAAAAATTAAGGTGGAATATGAAGTATTGACGCCAGTTTTTTCCATTGATGATGCCGAAAAAGCAGGGGCTCCTATTATTCAACAGGGGGAGTTTTCATATCTCACTGATCCACCAGCCAACTATGCAGAACTACAGAACAAACCGGAATCCCGAGACGGTAAGATCATATACCCTTTCCCGATAGGTGCTGACCCACACCGAAATCTGGCAGCAAGTGTGTCGGGAGGCATCGGTGATATTGATCAAGGATTTGAAGCAGCAGATGTCATTATTGAACGGGAATATGAGACTTCTAAAATTCAGTGTACACCTTGTGAACCACATACGGTATTCACCCGAATGGAAGGAAACCGAATCGTTGTACACGCTTCAACCCAGGTTCCCTGGCATCTGCGCCGAAATATCGCAACCGTGCTAGGTATTAGCCAGCATAAGGTCCGAGTGATAAAGGAACGGGTCGGTGGCGGATATGGATCCAAACAGGATAACCTGCTGGAAGATGTGTGTGCTTTTGCCACCTGGAAAACAGGAAAACCAGTTTTTTATCAATTTACCCGGGAAGAGGAATTCATTGGTTGCAGCACACGACATCCCATGAAAATCAAAGTTAAACTGGGTGCCACCAAAGATGGTAAATTTACAGCCATGCAGATGGACGTAAAAGCCAATACAGGTCCCTATGGAAACCACTGTTTAACTGTTCCGATGAATGCCTGTTCGAAAACCTTACCGCTGTTTTTATGTAAACATGTCAAATTTGATATCAATATCTTTTATTCAAATATTTATCCGGCAGGTGCCTACCAGGGTTATGGTGCCCCCCAGGGATCATTCGCTTTGCAAACCGCCATTGCTGAGCTGGCTGATGAAATAGGAATGGATCATGGAGAACTGATCGAAAAAAATCGCATCACCAGAGGTTCTGTCCTGGAAATCCTGAAATGTCTGGGAGAAGGGACTGAAGGCGCAGTGGTCACGGTGGCCAGTTGTGGACTGGATGAGGCTGTTGAATTAGGGAAAAAAGCATTTGACTATGGTAAAAAAGAGACTTCCGAAGACCCTGATATTGAAATTGGAAAAGGAATGGTAATTGTGCAGCAGGGATCAGGTTTACCTGGTTTAGATCAATCCAATGCGCGGGTGACACTCTTATCAGATGGATCCCTAACTGTCCATACCGGTGGGTCTGATATTGGTACCGGTCTGGATACAGTATGTGCTAAAGTAGCCGCCGAAGTCCTGCAGGCAGACCTCAATAAAGTGGCCGTCATATCGGGTGATACCGACAACACTCCTTTTGATACCGGGGCCTATGCTTCCAGCGGAACCTATTTCTCCGGACATGCAGCCTTGAAAGCGGCAGAAGATTTAAAGAAAAAAATTCTGAAGAATGCCGCTGTGATGTTGGATGAACCGGTTGAAGATCTTGAACTGGAATATCCGGAAACCGTAAAAGGTAAAAAAGGGTCAATTTCATTTTATAAAATAGCCCACAAAGCAGAAAGTGGTGCCGGATCCGGACAATTGATCGGCGATGCACCTTATGTCACCCATGACACCGCTATACCTTACGGTGCTCATTTCTGCCAGGTCGTAGTTAATAAACGAACCGGAGACCTAAAAATCCAGAAATACCATGCTTATATGGATTGTGGTACCCCCATCAATCCGGAACTGGCAGAAGGCCAGGTATATGGTGGTGTTTTAAAATCCATCGGGCATAGTTTATGGGAAGATATGGTCATGGATGAAAATGGTACCTGTTTAAATCCGGATTTAAAATCATATGGCGTCCCCATGATTGGAGATATCCCGGATGATTTTTTTGTAAAGTTTATCCAAAGTGATGATCCTTATGGTCCATTTGGTGGAAAATCTATTTCGGAAGTCGCCACCAATGGTGCCGCCTGTGTATTATCAATTGCGATTCAGGATGCTGTTGGTATCTGGATGCGTACCTGGCCGTTTTCCAGGGAGAAAATTCTGAAAGCATTGGGTAAGATTTAATTAATTGAACAAGTTTTAATCGCTTTATTTTATTCGAAACAACTAAGGACCTTCGGGACAAGGAATCATTATGGCGTTAGGAGAATCAGTCAAACGGGTAGATGCTGTTGCAAAAGTGACCGGTCGGGCGCGTTACACCGATGATTATTTCATGCCGGGTATGCTGGTAGCGAAATATGTTCGAAGCAATATCGCACACGGAAAAGTCATTAAAATCAATACTGATAAAGCGAAGGTTCTAGAAGGCGTTGAAGCCGTTTTTACCTTTAAAGATGTACCACAAATTAAATACG
>Ga0257125_1002678_pt1 | contig 14095 bp, 13 predicted proteins | sample SI106_200metaG_FD_190183 | JGI IMG/M metagenome (GOLD analysis project Ga0257125, IMG submission 190183) | Marine microbial communities from Saanich Inlet, British Columbia, Canada - SI106_200 | ecosystem: Environmental > Aquatic > Marine > Inlet | place: Canada: British Columbia | collected...
CAGTGGCAAGTCAACTCAACTAGAACTTCTTGGAAAAAATCTACACGATCAGGGGTTTGATGTTATTATCACCAGACAACCTGGTGGAACCCAAATTGGCCAGCAGATCAGGAAGGTGATTCTGGATCCGGAAAATACAGATATGATTCCTGAAACAGAAGTCTTGCTTTACATGGCAGACCGTTTACAGCATATATCCGAAGTCATTCAACCAGCACTTGATTCAGGTAAGGTCGTTATTAGTGACCGCTATCATGATGCCACCACCGTTTATCAGGGATCAGGAAGAGAATTGGATTTATCCTGGTTGAAAGCCATCGAAGATCGTTTTATTATTAAACCGGATTTAACCTTCTGGATTAATATTTCTCTGGAAGAATCACTCACCCGCCTGGAGAAACGGAATCAAATGCAGGGTATTGAAAACTGTCGTTTGGAAAGTGAAGGTGCACAGTTCTTTACCAGGATTATAGAGGCTTATGATCGTCTGTCTCAATCAGAACCGGAGAGATTTGTTGATATTAATGGTGAGATGCGTCGTAGTGAAATACAGACTGAAGTACTGGATATTCTGCTACCTAAGCTTAAAGCCATTCAATAGTTAGTCATGACTTTTTCAAAAATATTTGGTCACGAAAAAGTAATCGAGCGTCTGGTATTTTCCTGGGAAAACAACCGAATCCCATCTGCCTATCTGTTTATTGGATGGGATGGCATCGGCAAAAACACACTGATAAAGGAATATGCGCAGATGTTGAACTGCGATACCCATTCCAATTGTCAGCAGTGTAATAATTGTCGAATGTTTAAAAATATTGAGCACCCGGATTTTATCATTATCAAACCCTCTGGAAAGTTTATTCGTATTGCTCAAATCCAGGGATTAATTGAACAGTTAAGCCTCAAGCCCATTTATGCAACAAAACGGGTCGTTGTCATTCATGAAGCACATCGGATGAATTTGGAGTCAGCCAACTGTTTCCTGAAAATCCTGGAAGAACCTCCTCTGGATACCCTGATTATTCTAATGACAACCGATGAAAGTCTGCTATTGGAAACCATTCAATCCCGTTGTCAAAAAGTAATGTTCTCAACCTTAACCAGGGATCAACTCAAGAAAATTTATGGTTTGTATTTTAATATTCAGGCTGACGAAGAAACCTTTATCTTAAACTATTCAAATGGCAGGATTCGAAAAAAATTTATTGAAAATGCTTCCGAACTCTTTAATATGAGATTCCAAATTCTGGAGATGCTGTTAAATTTGAAGAACACCCGTTTAATAGAATTTTTTTCAAGAATGGAGCAATGGATTAAACAGGAATTATACCATTACTTTTTTGAATTCACCAGTAGTTGGTTGCGGGATTTCATTTATTTACTGGAAGGCAAAACAGAAGGATTTTATAACCAGGACATCATCGAAAAAGTGCCGGATATCTCTCGAAAATTTACCATAGAGCAACTGCAGTGGATTTTTGATTTAACCATTGAAACGGAAACGGCATTGCAAATGAATGCCGCCAAACAGTTAGCACTAGAGGGTTTGCTGATTCAATATAAACAAATTGTTAATGGCATTCCAGTGATATAATTAAGATCTGATCACATCCATAAACGCTGATACTGAAAAAACAGCTTTGCCAACACCGGGTTCTCCATATCCCGGGGGTGCCGGAAGCTGATATTTCTCCATGGTATCCCGCCAGACAAGTAACAATTTCACATAGTATTCCAGGGGAGGTGCTGACTGATCTTTCAAATGTGCCAAGGGTTCACGACACCAGGTGGTAAACCTGGGCATGATTGATTTTGACATAAAAAATTCCAGCCCCTGCCGGGTGGATTCCACTGCTTCATGCACATCACTAAATCCCATTGGTTGCGCCATTTCTACTCCGGCCACAAAATTAGGAATCACATTTTCAGGGCCAAAAATATCAGCTGAAGCAACAATCCTATCCATCCATTCCTGCCACCCTACAAATCGCTCTTTTCCTGGACAAATTTGTTTAAAAAGCTGTTGGTTCCAGATCTCATAATTAGGGTGATATATCTGGATTCCGCCTTGTTTAAGTTTCTGACACTCTTTTTGTTCATAAGCTTCAACAACGGCTTTGATAATCCAGTGTTTTTCAAATTTCTCTGAAATTGCAGAAATGTAATCGAGATAAAAATCCGACTCTTTTTTCCCCTGTAAGTGACTGGTAATGCTTCCACCTGTTATGGTAACAGCTCTGGTTACCGAGTCCTTTGCTTTAATGATGCTGAGTGCTTCCAGAATATCTTCAATATCTTTAACACCGGTATATTCTTTCCCTGCTTTCTTCTGCTGACGATAATTCTCATTAATATCGCAATATTGGCACTCCTCATCCCTGCCCCAATACTGGCATAACCTAAAGATAGTTAAATATATCAGATAGCCCCATTCCAGCACAGGTGCTATTTGCGATATCTTTTTGCCACTTTTTAATTTAGATTGATAAAATTCTGGGTAGGGATGAAATTCAGTATCTGCAAATGCATGGTTTTGATAGCACAAAACCGGCTTTTGATCATCAAATTTGATTTGATAGGGCGATTCCGGATTTAAACGAACATTAAAAATGGTTGGCTTCAAATCAAATTCACCACCATAAAACTTCACCTCTTCAGGCGCAGACAGGAACTGTTCTCCTTTGGCTTCTAATTCATCCAGGGTAGCCATGTCGAAACTAAATATAAAATAGTCCTTGGTCTTATATTGGTTTTGAGGCCCCTGGGGAGGTTTAGCAAAACTAATCCCTAACCTCAGTATATCCTGCTTAACAATTGCTTCCAGGGGAAGATCCGGATACTTTAGATGAAGATGGGAGATATCGTCATTAATGATTTTCATATTAAAACCAGAATTGTCTAAGTTAGCTAAATGATTGTAACAATCCTTCTCGATAAGTCGGGTATTTCAATTGATACCCCTTTAAGTGCAGCAATATTGCGTTGGAAATGATCCTTTTTTCATGAGGTTCCAGGTCTTTACGTGTAAAATTTCCGGGTTTCCATTGAATGGCATGCGCACAATTAAAGAAAGATTGTTCCATGGTCCATATTGCTACTGCTTTTGATGAAGTGGCTAATTGATCAATTGCGTTGACAATTTTTGGAAATTTAATTTCCTGGACCGCTTTTAAGACAAGCCTAGCCAGGTCATGGACATGGATTCTATGAATTGGTTGGTCTCCCTGGGGAATCAGTTTCTGGGCTAAAATGCGCTCTCCGATATTTTGACCGGGCCCGTAAATCGCCCCTGAGCGAATAATTTTCAGATTAAAATAACGGTCCAGCGCCTGTTCAGATAATAAGCGAATCAACCCCTTATCTACATCAGGCTCAATAATTTGATCCTCAGACCAAACCCCATCCCTGTTTGGATAAACACCTGTCGTAGACACATATACCAGGTTGCGAAGCATAGGGCGATTTTCCTGCATCCATTGCCCCCAGGCTAAAATCCGATCTTGTTCCGTTTCCGGATCTTTGATGAATGGCGGTATGGTTAAAATCAAGGTCACTTCTGTTTCAGGGATATTCCCCCATGTTACAGCATTACCCCAATCAAAATGAACATTTGTCTGACTTTTTTGATCGACAAGCAAGTGTTGATAATGGGTTTGCCAGGCCAAAGTTGCCGGGTCGATCAAATTAATAATCTCAAGACCCAAATAACCTACCCCTAATATCCCAATTTTTCTGCTCACCATATTATTTGATATCCAGTAACTCTATTTCAAATATTAAAGATGAATTCGGCCCGATCAGCTTTCCGGCACCATATTCTCGGTATGCCAGATTAGACGGAATAAACAATTTCCATTTAGCGCTCTTTTTCATTAACTTCAAGGCCTCAGTCCATCCTGGGATGACTCCCGTTACAGGAAAGGTAACGGACGCTCCGTTTTTGTAACTGCTATCAAACTCTTTACCGTTTAACAGTGTTCCTTTGTAATGGACCTCAACTGAATCCGTACCTTTAGGTTTCACCCCGGTACCGGCAGTTATAATTTCGTACTGAAGCCCGCTTTTGGTGACGATGACACCTTTTCTCTTTCTATTTTTTCTCAGAAACTCAATACCTTCCTGCCGGTTTTTTATGGATAATTCTTGCCACATATCTTTTTTAAACTTATCCATGGTTATTTTGACTTCTTCATCCGTCATCTTAGGTTTAACGCCTTTCAAAACATCTTCAATACCGGCAAACAGTGATTTTAAATCGTAATCATACTCTTGCTGTTTCAAAAATTGTCCGGCATTCTGCCCGATGATATAACTAACTTTTTCTTTCTGGTTTTTCAATTCAACAGCGGAGGGTTTATCCTGCGCCAATGCATTTATAGAAATACTTAATAAAAAAGCCACCGACACAGAAATAACTATTTGTTTCATTTTTCACCTGTTTAATAATCGTTTTTAATTAAATGGATTTAACCCGTCTTTCTCCAATTAAAGCATCTATCATTAATAAAATAATAGAAACCGCCAGAAAAAACTGATACAGCTCACTCCAGACTTTAGATTCTTTCGATTCTATTTCCTGTTTTTCAGCTGTGGCAATATACTCTTTATAGAATCCGGCTAAATCAGCCAGATCCGTTCTTACTGGAATGAAAACACCGGATGTTGATTCAGAAATTTTTTTCAACATTGATTCGTCCAGTTTCGAATTGATGGTTGTGTTTTTATACTTTAATAAATTATATGTATTTTTACTTCTAATGGGAATATTGGCGCCATCTGGATTCCCAAGACCAATTGTATGTATTTTAATACCCAACTTAGCGGCTTCTTCTGCGGCTTCTATCGGAAATGATTCATGATCTTCGCCATCTGTAATCAGAATAATGTCGCGATATTTGTTATCCCGATTATAAAACAGGCGTTTAGAAACCATGCGAATAGCATCACCGATATGGGTGCCACCCCGGTTAATATCATCAGGTGAGATTCGGTTTAAAGTATTTCTAAAATAGTTATAATCCAGCGTCAGAGGGCTCTTTATGGCAGTGGCGCCTGCAAATATCAATAAACCCACCCGGTCACCCTCCAGGATGTTTAAGACATCCGAAACCATTTGCTTAGCACGTTCCAATCGATTGGGTTTTAAATCTTCAGCCAGCATACTTTTGGAAACATCAATCACAAATACCAGGTCTCGTCCTTTCTTTTTAATGGTTCTGGAAACAGGGTTTCCTTGGGGTCTCATCAATGTCAATACCAGAAAAATTGTGGCTAATATGACTAGTGAAAACCGTATCCAATGTTTGGGGTAACTAAACTGAGCAGTTAAAAATGGAATTTGGCTAATATGCGCAAATTTTTGTAAAGCCTTTTTCTTTTGGTAATTCCCGTATATAAACAGCAATACCAAAAGAGGAACCATCAGTAGCCAGTATATATTATTTATTTCTAAAAATTGAAACATAAGCCTTTGAACAGATAAATATTTTATGTAACTATTCAGCTCTTTTAAATTTTTCTTTTAAGGCACTCTGTACACTGAGCGGAGTCGAAATGTTTTTAATCAATACCTCGTTCTTTGCTCAGAGAATCGCAAATTCAGTGCTCGGTAAACAGGAACATGTTTTCAGAACATTGATTTAAGAGTTAACTAAAAAGTTACAATTTTATAAGCTTAATTTGGCCATATAATCACCTAACCAGACTGCAAAAAGGCCAAAAACAACATGAATAGCAATATTAAAAAGAGCAGCACTCAAATTACCATTTTTAGCTAATCCAAAGCTTTGGTAGCCAAAGGTAGAAAATGTTGTAAATCCTCCCAGTAGCCCGATAAAAATCATTAATTGTAATTCAGGCGACAAAAACTGTTTTACTTCCGACAATCCGCTCAACAAACCGATTAAGAAACATCCCAACAAATTAACCACCATGGTTCCATATGGTAACCAGGGCTGTGACAACGAGCGTCCAATTAATCCATTTAAGGAATATCTGCACACTGAACCGATAAAACCACCGCACCCAACCCATAGTAAATTCATCATATCAATCCCAATTCAACCGACTTTTCCATAAATATCAAAAAAAACTTAAACTTCAGTATAGTAATATCCTGCAAACACATCATCTTAAAAAAATATAGGAAGTCAACTAAAGATTGTCGGTGAATACCGAATCGTACCCGTTATGCCAGGAAATGTCTTCACGGGGAAGACTGCTTGTTTTTCTCAATCAGGTGCCGCTCCCATAGCTTCGCAAATTTTAAAAACATTGAATAGGCCGCACCGACACTAATAATAAATCCCGGTAATCCATCCAAAAAACCGCGCTTAACAATATAAGTCTCAATAAATTTGCCAAACGGTTTAAATAGTAATTTTAATAAAGAAGGTTTCTTACCTTCATTGAAAAAAATATCGGCACTGATACCGGAATAAAAATTGTTGGTATCAACATTATGTTTTAAATCTTTAAATACATAATGTTCCAGTGCTCCTTTTAAATGCTGTACTTCCCCGGATACCTGGATTTTATCATGGGGATCAACCCCTCCCCAATGACCGAATTTCCTATTGAACAATCTGATATTTCGATCCGGATACCATCCACCATGCATAATCCACCTTCCTAAGTGAAAGCTTTTCCGTGGAACAGTGTATCCATTAGCAAGGATGTCCTCGCTTTGAATCTCAGAAAACAGAGCGCTGATTTCATCTCTCAGTTCTGTCGTTACGCGTTCATCAGCATCCAGGCAGATGACCCAATCGTGATTGCAGGAATCCACTGCTAATTGTTTCTGTTTAACATGCCCTAAAAAGGACTGATCAATAACCATCGCCCCCATTGATTCAGCCAGTGATTTTGTCTGATCGGCACTCAAAGAATCAACAACAATAATTTCATCAACCCAATTTAAACTCTCAAGGCAGGCTGCAATATTCTTTTCTTCATTAAGGGTAATAATGGTAGCGGAAATCGGTAATTTTGCTTTTAACATGGAAACTTATTTTTGTTTTAGAATTGTAGCAATGGATAATTTATCAATACCAGCGGATTTGGCAGCGTCCATCACCTGAACCACTACTTGATGTTTAACTTGTCCATCTGCTCTTATAATCAGCGTTTTATCAGTCATCGTGGCAATTCTTTGTTGCAGACGAGTGAGTAAATCTGTTGGTTTGACTATTTTTTCATCGATATAAATCTTATTTTCGCGGGTGATAGTAATTTCAATGGGACCAGTGTTCATTTGCTTAGTTTCCACAGCTGCTTCCGGTAGTTTAACCTTTATTTCATTATAGCTAAAAAAAGTTGTTGATATCATAAAAAATATTAACAACAAAAAAATAACATCTACCAAGGGTGTAATATCCAGATTTAATTTTCGGGTTTGTCTTTTTTTAAATTGCATTTTAACACCAGAAAAAATTAAGTCAGATTGCCGGTCAGAAGTTCAAATAAAGTAATGGAATGGTGTTCCATCTTTGTTACCAGGTTTTCAATACTTTTTGAAATTAGGTTATAGCAAATTAAAGTGGGAATTGCGACTGTTAATCCAGTAGCAGTGGTTAGTAGAGCTTCCGATATCCCACCCGCTAAAATTGCCGGGTCTTTGGCTCCCTGTTCAACAATCTTATCGAAAACATGGATCATTCCCAACACAGTCCCTAACAAACCTAATAGCGGTGAAATCACAGCAATGGTATTCAGTGTGGTTAAGAACTTCTCCAAATTTGGCACTTCCATTCTTCCGGCTTCTTCAATGGCCAGCTTTAATTCTTTCTTAGGACGGTCAGAATTAATTAATCCAACTTCTGCGATCCGTAACATAGGTGAAGTTTCAGCCCTGGCCCATTCCAGAGCTCCGCGAACATCCTGTTTTTTAACAGCAATTTCAATTTCCATGAGCTTATCGACCTGCATAATTTTTTTATGCCGTAGGTACCAAAGCCTTTCTATAACAATTGCTAAAGACAAAATCGAACAAATAATTAAAACGATAATAATCGGCCCACCACGGGCGATCAGATCAAAACTAAAAAAAGAAAGCATTTCGATTACTCCTCGGATTTATTTTTTTTAGATTTTTCGCGCCAGAAAATTTTCAAAGGTGTTCCTTCAAAACTAAAATAATGTCGGAATTGTTTCATCACATACCGTTGATAAGAGGTATTGATGGCTTTTGGTTGATTTGAAATAATTGCAAAAGTTGGTGGTTTTATAGAAACCTGGGAAGCATAGAATATTTTCGTCGCACGTCCACTTTTAACAGGAGGCGTGTGTCTTTCCGTTATAATTTGAATGATATTATTTAAATCAGATGTCTGTATTCTTTTTGTGTACTGTTGATAAACATCCTTCACCTTTTCCAGGACTGACTGAACCCGTTGACCGGATTTTGCACTGACAAACACAATCGGGGCAAAGGCAACAAAAGGCATTTGCAAATATACCTCTTCCCGCATTTTCTCCAGTGTTTTATTATCCTTTTTAATCAAATCCCATTTATTGATTACAATGACCAAAGCCTTGCCTCTGTCAACAATATAGCCAGCAATTCTCATATCCTGCTCTACGATCCCTTCAGTGGCATCAATCATTAAAAGTGCAACATCTGCACGTTCAATAGACTTAATTGCCGCGATCATACTATATTTATCAATCAATAAACTGACTCTGCTTTTTCTTTTAATACCGGCCGTATCAATTAAACGGATGGAATCTCCGTGGAATTTGCAGATATTATCTACCGGATCACGGGTAGTACCCGGAGTTGCATCTACAATTTGTTGGTTTTTGCCTAAAAAATGGTTCGTCAATGATGATTTTCCTGCATTTTGACGACCAACAATCGCCACTGAAAGTAAGTCTGTTTCATCTTTTTGATCCGTTTCCGGCAGGTTTATTTCCGGAAAATCTTCACTGATGTGCTCCAACAAATCAGCAACTCCTATTCCATGTTCCCCCGATACAGCAAAAACCTGTTCAGCACCCGACTCATAAAACTCAGAAACTCTCAATTCATGTTTTGGGCTATCCACTTTATTGACTGTAAAATAGATGGGCTTGTGGCTACGCCTCAAATAATCATAGATATCCTGATCCTGGCCAGTCCAGCCCGATTCCTGATCTAGCAAAAAAATAATCCCATCCGCTTCTTCAACTGCCAGTTGCGACTGTTCTTTCATTTTCTGGGGAATTATCTCTTTTGATTTTGGTTCAAAACCACCGGTATCTATTAGAATAAAATTAAATCCCTTAAAATTGATGATTTCTGTATTTCTATCCCGAGTCACACCAGGTGTCTTATTAACAATGGCAATTCGCTTTCTGGCCAGGCGGTTAAAAAGCGTTGATTTACCAACGTTGGGTTTCCCCACAAGTGCAAAGATTTTCATGAATTTTGTTAAAAGTGGATTTGATTTTAATTGTGAGTGCTGATTGAATTTATTGGAAAAAATTATCCTTGTGAAGCCATTTCTTTTTTTTGATTAATACTGTTTATAAGATCCGCTTAAAACGTTTATCTAATTCATCGATAGTAATATCAATAATAAAGGGTCGACCATGCGGACAAGATAGATGCAGGTTTAAGCTTGTCAACTGATCCACCAATGATTGCATCTCTTCAACACTCAACGATTGTCCTGCTCTGACTGATGAATGACAGGCTATTTTCTCAAATACTTCATTAAAAAAAGCTTCAAGTTTACCGGTTTTACCAAAACCTGCCTGTTCATCCAATATTTCTTTAATAATCCTGGGAATATCTTTGTTTTGAAGTAGCGCTGGTATTTGTTTAATTGAATAATCATTCCCTCCAAAATGATCAATCACAAATCCGGCCTGCTCCCATTCTTTTTCATATTGTTCCAGCAATAAGCCATCCTGAGGTGGTAATTCCATCATTATGGGGATTAAAAGCGGCACCGATGTCAGTGTTTTCGAATAAAACTGGCGCCGTATTTCTTCAAAACGAATTCTTTCATGGGCAGCATGCTGGTCAATCAGAATTAATTTCTGATCCCCCTGAGCCATAATATACTTATTAGAAAGTTGCCCTAATACCTTAAAACAGGTATCACTTTTTTCAAGCAGGTCTGACTCGGGATGTGGTGTGGTATGATGTATTTGTGACCTGTCGCCGGCTGTATCGGGGGTTTGTTTTTCAAAATGTTTGTTTTCAAATGATCGAATTTGCGATTCCGGCAGGGAGTCTTTTTTCTTGTTAGTAAAAGTCGTTTCAGGCTGAGGGGCTACAAAACTAAGCTGTTCATTTTTCTCTTTGTAAATTGATGTTTCTGTTTCAGATGGTTTTTCCGGCGGAATTACAGATAGGTGTTCAGTATGATCTGTTTCAAGCGTATCTGTAGATCCATCCTCATTGTCTGTAGTATCCGTTGCAGGGAAAAACTGTTCTCGGGTACCCAATTTTAATTTCCCGGCAATGGAGTTAGAAAATATGGTATGAATCAATCGCGCATTTTTTACTCTGACTTCTGTTTTTGCCGGATGCACATTCACATCCACTTCAGAAGGATCTATCGTGACCCGAACAAAAAAAAGTGGATGCATATTCTTCATTAACAATGTTTTGTAACCTTCATATATCCCATGATTAATATTCAGGCATTTAACATATCGATTATTAATAAAAGTGTGTTGCCATCTTTTAGACGGTCGGCTTTTAGATGGAAATGATATTAAACCATCATAGGAGAGATAAGACTCTTCGTGTTTAACCTCGAGTAAATCATCTGATATCTGGTTTCCAAAACAGTGTTTAACACGATCCACAAAAGTCTCACTTTTGGGAATATTAATAACAACTTTTTGGTTGTGGGTTAATTTAAATTGAATATCCGGATACCCCAACGACAAACGAATGATAAAATCATGAATATGACCATATTCCGTATTAACAGATTTCATAAATTTTTGACGGGCCGGCGTATTAAAGAACAAATCTTCAATGACAATCCGGGTACCTAACGGAAAACCAATTTTAGCAGCATGGTTTCTTTTACCTCCTTCCACTCTTATCTGGTAACCACCTATCTGTTCATCGAAACAGGTTGTTAATTCAAATCTGGAAACAGCAGCAATGGCCGCTAAGGCTTCACCTCTAAAGCCCATGGTATGAATCCGTTCCAGATCTTCATTACTGGAAATTTTACTGGTCGCATGCCGTTCTATTGCCAACTGAGCATCATCAACGTCCATACCACAACCATTGTCCAGCACAGAAATATAATCTTTCCCACCGTTTTTAATGGTTACAAATATTTGATCAGCACCGGAATCAATTGAATTTTCAACTAGCTCTTTCACTACAGAGAAAGGCCGTTCCACAACCTCACCCGCTGCAATTTTATTGATTAATGTCTCAGAAAGAATTTTAATTTTTGTCATAACGCCGCATATTTTTTTCAGAAAACTTTAGACTCTTATATATTTTAGCAAATGGGGGAAGGTACCTTTCTCAGTCAGATTTCAATTTTTGTTTCAGATCTTTAATGGCGGTTTGCTTACGTTTTAATGATATTTCAATTTGGCTAAAAAATCCCCGCATCATTTTAACATCCCGTTCATCCGGTTTTGCGCGACCAATTAAACAGGCAAAACTATTCCAGATTGAATTTCGGGCACCATGCCTGATAAACCGGATATCCTCCAGAACCTTAAAAAAGTGCTCCTTCATACCTTCAACCTGTTTTGATGTTGCCGGGTTGAAATCGCGAACTTCAAAGGTGTCTTTAGCATCAAAATATTTTGAAAATTCATACAGTAAAATAACCACCGCTTGAGCCAAGTTAAATGAGCTACTTTTACCAAAAGTAGGAATATATAACCAATCGTTACAGCAACTCATTTCCTCATTGGTTAACCCACTGCGTTCCCGACCAAAAACAATGGCGACAGTATGGTTCCCGGAAAACCCCTTTAAGACATCAGGCAAATGAATTAAGCTGGTAGGGGTATGGATTTTATCGCGAAAGCGGGCAGAAGTCCCGATTACCAGATGACAATCTTCGACAGCTTCCTTTAGAGAAATATATTGTTTCGCTTCATATAATAAATAACGGGCATTGGTTGAAAATGCGCGCGCTTCCGGGTGATCAACTTCACAAGGATTAACCAGGCGGAGATCGGTAACACCAAAATTATCCATGGCTCTGGCAGTTGATCCGATATTTCCCGGTTGGGTAGGTTCAACCAAGACCACAGATATTTGTGAGGGATTTAATGAGAACATAGGCAGAGAATTACCGGAAACTGGACAAAATATTTTCAAAATATGGGATTGTCTTTTTAAGTCCTTCTTCAAGTTGAATCGTCGGCTCCCAGTTCAATTCTCGTTTGGCTAAACTAATATCAGGCTGCCGTTGGGTTGGATCATCAGATGGTAATTTTCCAAATTTGATTTTTGATTTTGAACCAATAATATCCAGAATTTTCTCAGCCAGGGTCAAAATCGTAAATTCATTAGGATTACCAGTATTCACCGGACCTGTAAAATTGTCTTTTTCCATCATCAACAAAATGACATCAACAAGATCATCCACATAACAAAACGATCGGGATTGGCTACCGTCACCATAAATTGTGATATTATTACCTTTGAGCGCTTGAACAATAAAATTACTAACCACACGGCCGTCATCAATCTGCATTCTGGGCCCGTAGGTGTTAAATATCCGGATAATTTTTGAATCTACTTGATTTTCCCGGTGGTAATCCATCATCAAAGTTTCTGCTGCCCGTTTACCTTCATCATAACAACTCCGAATACCGATCGGGTTAACGTGTCCCCAATAAGTTTCCGGCTGGGGATGTTCTTTGGGATCTCCATAAACTTCCGAGGTGCTGGCGTGAAGTATCCTGGCTTTGGCGCGCTTGGCCAATCCCAGCATGTTCATCGTTCCCATAATATTGGTTTTTAATGTTTTTATTGGATTATATTGATAATGAACAGGAGAGGCCGGGCAGGCGAAATTATAAATTTGATCCACTTCTAACATTACCGGCAGCGTTATATCATGCCGAACAACTTCAAAGTTACTGTTTTTAAGTAAATGGCTGATATTTTCTTTTTGGCCGGTAAAAAAATTATCCAGACATAACACCTCATGACCAGACTTTAGCAATCGTTCACACAAAAATGAACCAATGAATCCAGCACCACCAGTAACTAATACTCTTTTCTGTCTCTGATTGTTATTTCTAACTAACATAATTTCCTTTTTTAGGGCCTGCCAATACTAAAATACTTAAAATCAAAGGTTTTCATCTTATTTGGTTGATAAATATTTCTACCATCAAAGATAATCGCCTGCTTCATTATTGATTTCATCCGGTCAAAATCCGGACGTTTAAAATCATTCCATTCCGTAATAATCACCAGGGCATCGACATCTGTTACTGTATCATAAGCGTTATCCAGATATTCTATCCTATTTCCAAATTCTTTTTTTGCTTCCTCAGCAGCAGCAGGATCAAAAGCTTTAATAGTGGCACCAGCCTGTAATAATTCAGAAATAATCACTTTTGAAGGCGCCTCACGCATATCATCTGTTTGAGGTTTAAAGGCCAGACCCCAAACACCAAAGGTTAACCCAGATAAATCGGGACCAAAATGTTTTGTAATTAATTGAGCCATCACGTGTTTTTGTTGTTCGTTAACACTCTCAACTGATTTAAGTAAGGTCATATCACAATCATTTTTATTCCCGGTGCGTATTAAGGCCTGGACATCTTTGGGAAAACAGGAACCGCCATACCCAACACCGGGGAACAGAAAATGTTTACCAATTCTAAAATCAGAACCAATGCCAGTTCGAACGTGATCGACGTTTGCACCCACTTTTTCACATAAATTAGCAATCTCATTCATAAATGAAATTTTAGCCGCCAGCAAAGAGTTAGCTGCATATTTGGTCATTTCCGCACTTTTGATATCCATAGGAAGCAGGCGATCTTCAGTCCTCATGAATGGTGCATATAAATCTCTCATCTGATGAATCGTATCTGGATGATCGGCACCAATCACAACCCGATCAGGATTCATAAAATCATTAATGGCAACACCTTC
>Ga0257125_1002701_pt1 | contig 13989 bp, 8 predicted proteins | sample SI106_200metaG_FD_190183 | JGI IMG/M metagenome (GOLD analysis project Ga0257125, IMG submission 190183) | Marine microbial communities from Saanich Inlet, British Columbia, Canada - SI106_200 | ecosystem: Environmental > Aquatic > Marine > Inlet | place: Canada: British Columbia | collected...
GCATGAAAAATATGTGGAGTTATCAGGAATCCTGGCTGGTATCAGGACAAATGAGAGATTATTGGATGATATTTCACAGCTTGTAATATGAAAATATGGCTTTTATACTTCCTATACTTAGTAATTTCTGTGTTAACTAATGATACTGATAATGATGGCACCCTCGACAGCTCTACTGTGACAGTTGCAACTAAACCAGCTTATGGAACCACCACAGTAGCTAATAATGGACAAGTCACCTATACACCTAATGCTGGTTATAGTGGTGCAGATTCATTTACCTATACGGTCATGGATGATGATGGAGCTACTTCAAATATTGCTACCATTTCAGTAACAGTGAACTCTGAATCTGTAACTCCTCCGCCTCCAAGTAGTAGCGGTGGTGGCAGCAGCAGCTTTGGATTATTGTTAGTCTTATTGATGTTATTAAGCTTGAACAAACAGTTGATAAATACCAGACATAGCTAATTGAGTTGTATAACAGTTTCTACTTTATAAATAATGCATACAGGCACTTTTAGTTTACAAGAAGGGCCTGTTTTATCTCTGATGATTTGCCGTTTGTATGGCTCTGTCAACTTAACTTCGAGCCTGTATCGATAGTATCGATGAAAACTTATAAACGCTCTCGTTACCCCAGTCAAATCATACCCAAGACACTTCGTACCCAAAACGTTCCACGGGGCAAGCTTTGTAATCTTTCCATGGTACAAACTTGAGTGAATTCCCCACGATACTGTCAACTTATCGCATGTACCAGTAACTGAGAGATAATTCAAGAATGAAAAACACTTAAATGTACGCGGGTTATCGCTACCCATCTCAGGTCATTAGTCATGCAGTTTGTGCCCGTCGTTAATACCACACATGGTTTAACATCTAGCATTGATAAATAATAAGGTTTTCAACATAGGAAACCTAGTATGACCAGACGAACCAAACAACAATGGCAAGTGCTCGTAGAGCAACAAGCCCAATCAGGACTTACTACACGTGACTTTTGTCGGCAGCACAACATTCGTTTACAAACCTTTTATTCTCGTCGCCATGCCTTAGGCTTAGCAACACCAACGAAGCGAAGTAAAAAAATTCCTACCACTGCACCGACTAGCCAATTTTTGCAAGCTAAGCTGGTTAATCACAATAGCTCAATCGTCATGCAAACGCGTGAAGCTCAACTATCCTTTTCTAGCGCCTGCGACCCATTGTGGTTAGCCAAACTGCTAAAAGGACTGACTGCATGAGAATGTTTGTCGACCCAACTGCCGTGTATTTATATCCCAAAACCGTCGATTTTAGAATGCAATTTAATGGCTTGGCGTTAATTGTCGAGCAGCAACTTGATGCTTCATTAATGTCTGGCGCACTGTTTGTATTTACCAATCGCACCCGCAAACGCCTCAAAATACTGTATTGGGACAATACCGGTTTAGCGATGTGGAGCAAGCGTTTAGAAAAAGAAATATTTAAATGGCCAAACAACACGCAATCCTCAATTAGCTTGAGTGAACAGCAACTCAACAGCCTGTTAGGAGGCTATGATATTCACGGTCACCAGCCACTATTCTATGCGTCCGCAGGCTTATAATATTCGATCATAAGCAGGGAATATCGATCACGATTTAGTCTAAGTAAAAACAACAACTTAGGTGTGTATTGCGGTAAAATACATGCTATGAAAACAAAGACCGATAAGCGTGATACAGAGATAGAATTGCTTCAGCAAAAACAAATGAAGCAAGGTTTGTCTGATGACGAAAAAGACACGCTTATCGAGAAACTGTTGCAACGAAATACCTTTCTAGAAGAGCAGTTCTAGCCAGACATCACAGGCCGAAGCAATTTCTATTGATGTGATTGTCGCCATTGTTGGCGAAGATATCATTACCCGAAATGAATTATCAGCACGCAAAAAGTTGGCTGTAGTCGAAATTAATCAAGCTCGGCGTGATCTGCCAAACGATGAAGTTTTATCTCGCCAGGTTTTAAATCTGATGATCGACAATTCGGTTCTCGGCCAGGAAGCTCGAAAACGAGGCATTGTTATAACCGATAGCCAACTTGATCAGGCGATGCAGCAACTTGCTCAAAATAATGGATTAAGTCTGACGAAATTTCGTGAAGCGATAATAACGCAAGGCATACCCTATCCGAGCTATCGAGAATCTCTACGGCACGATCTCGCAATTAACCGTTTACGAAGACAATATACCAATCAAACGGTCAGTCTCAGCGATAGTGAAATTGATGAATTCATTGCCCGAAGTGGCAATGATTCTATAAATTACGACTATTCGCTTTCTCATATTTTGATTGCAGTTCCAGATGGAGCAACTCCTGCCCAGGTAAAAACCGCGCAACAAACAACCGATGAAATCCTGCTAAAGCTTCAACAAGGTCAGGCCTTTGAAATGCTAGCCAATCAGTACTCTAACAGTTCAAATGCGCTTCAGGGAGGAGATCTAGGCTGGCGAAAGAAAGCTGAAATTCCGGGCCTGTTTACTGATACCGTATTAAATATGAAACCTGGTGATTACGATGGACCACTTCGCAGCGCAAGTGGTTTTCATATAGTGCATCTGAAAGAAAAGCGAAATGCCGAAACAATTTTAACCCAACAAATTAAGAGTCGTCATATCCTCGTCCAACCTAATGAAATAATTACGGAAGAAGCCGCTCAGGAACAACTTCGTTCCCTACGTGCACAAATAATAGCTGGAGCAGCTTTTGCTAAACTGGCCGAAATATATTCAGTCGACTATGGCTCAGCAGTTGCCGGTGGTGATATCGGCTGGAGTAGCAAAGGCGATACCGTACCTGAATATAATTCGGTGATGGAAAGATTAGAACCCAATGACATTAGCGAACCCTTTCGGAGCCAGTTCGGCTGGCATATTCTTGAAGTGACCGGACATCGAACCGTTGACCAAACTGATGAAAGCCAACGCGAGAATATCCGGCGTCAACTCCTGGGACAAAAAATGCAGGATGCGTTCGAAATCTGGCAAAGACGTCTTAGAGACGAGGCCTATATTCTCTATCCGGAAGCTTGAGTTGATTCCATCCATTGTAATCAGTACTGGAGAACCCGCTGGAATTGGCCCTGATTTACTGGCTAAAATTTCACCTCGACAATATAAAGCCCGCCTCATCCTAGTTGCTGACCCCACTCTTATTCAAGACCGGTTCAATAATCTTAATTGTAATATTTCAGTTGTGAAATTCGATCCAGATAACACTTTCAATGACCAATCCGGGTTTGAAATAATTCCGATCCCCCTCGCCGAACCTTCGATACCGGGGACATTAAATGTAGAAAATGCTTCTTATGTACTCGAGGTATTAAAACTTTGCTGCCAGGGTTGCCTGGACAACCGTTTTTCCGCAATGGTAACCGGGCCAGTTCAGAAAAATATTATTAATCAGGCGGGCATTCCATTTAGCGGCCATACCGAATTTCTGGCGGAGATTTGCAATATCGAAAAGCCAGTGATGTTATTAGCGTCAGATGATCTTCGCGTGGCTCTGGTCACAACCCACCTACCGTTAAAGCGGGTACCCAAACACATAACTGGGAAAAATATTACAGATACTGTCCATATTATTAATAAAGACATGCGAGCCAGATTTGGCCTTAAATCGCCGCATATTAAGGTATGCGGATTAAACCCTCATGCAGGCGAAAATGGCTATCTTGGCCGCGAAGAAATTGACATAATAATCCCTACATTAGAAAAATTGAAATTATCGGGAATCAACGTTAGCGGCCCGTACCCTGCTGACACCCTATTTACACCCGATAATTTAAAAGATGCGGATGTTGTTCTTGCGATGTACCACGATCAGGGTCTACCCGTTTTAAAAAACGTGGGGTTCCACAACGCTATCAATACAACGCTGGGTTTACCAATCATACGAACATCAGTTGATCATGGCACGGCTTTATCCCTGGCGGGCACCGGCAAAGCAGATTCGGGGAGTCTGCATGCGGCCATTAATTCCGCTATCGACCAGGCCTACAACCGAGCTAACTTTGCATAAAGCAAGAAAACGTTTTGGTCAGAAGGCTTCCCTAGAGTTAATCTTCGACGTTTATCACAGAGTTAGAGGCAGGTTTGAGTGGCCTGCGGCCAGTTTTGATGACAGTTATTCATAGCGTTTTAAGCTGCATGATTCTGTCTTGCTGCCCTTAACTTTAGCGGCCTTTAAACAGCAAAGAACGTTAGGCTAAAAGCTAGACCTAACTCCAGGATTTTTGAATATACATATAGAGAACATTATGAGAACATAGATGCTGTCTCCATGGAAAGGAAACAGGTATGCACCGCATATCGACCCTCAAGGAAAGCGTACCACCCCAACCCTCTCATGAACGCCATCGGCCAGAAAAAACACGCCTCTATCGCATTATTGACCGGTACTACCCGGAGTTTCGTGCTTACATGGCGGAACAAGGACGGTCTTTACCCTACCACGTACAAAAGGAATTTGATGAATACCTCAAATGTGGCCGACTGGAGCATGGGTTTTTGCGCGTACAATGCAGTACCTGCCACCATGAACGGTTGGTTGCGTTCAGCTGTAAACGACGGGGTTTCTGTCCCAGTTGCGGTGCCAGACGCATGTCTGAGAGTGCTGCCCTGTTGGTAGACGAAGTCCTGCCGCATGAACCCATCCGCCAATGGGTGTTGAGTTTTCCTTTCCAACTGAGATTCCTGTTCGCCAGCCGCCCAGAACTGATGGGCAAAGCGCTGGGCATCGTCCACCGCGCTATTGCATCCCATCTCGTCAAAAAGGCAGGGAAGACTCAAAAAACGGCGCAAACCGGTTCAGTCACGCTTATTCAGCGGTTTGGTAGCGCACTAAATTTGAATGTGCACTTCCACATGCTGTTCCTTGATGGGGTTTATGCAAAAAACAAATACGGTAAAGCAACATTTCAACGAACAAATGCGCCGACTCAGGAAGAACTTGCCAGGCTTGTACACACGATCAGCCATCGTGTAGCCCGCTATCTTGAGCGTCAGGGCATACTCGAACGAGACGAAGAAAACAGCTACCTGCAACTGGATGGTATCGATGAAGATCCGATGCAACAGCTCATTGGATGCTCGGTCAGCTATCGGATTGCGGTGGGGCCCCAGCAAGGACGCAAGGTATTTACGTTACAGACTCTGCCAGCGGTTGAAAAGGATGATCGATTTGCACAGGTGGCGAAAGAGGCAGGTTTTAGCCTTCATGCCGGGGTAGCTGCACAGGCCTGGGAGCGCGATAAACTGGAAAGGTTATGTCGGTATATTTCAAGACCTGCTATTTCGGAAAAACGACTTTCACTGACATCGGCTGGCAACATCCGCTACCAGCTAAAGACACCCTATAGTGATGGAACGACCCATGTGATCTTTGAACCGCTGGATTTTATATCGAAGCTGGCCTCACTGGTGCCGAAACCGAAGGTCAATCTCACACGGTTTCACGGTGTTTTTGCACCTAACAGTAAGCACCGGATTACAGTCACACCAGCAAAGCGAGGAAAAGGCAAACAAAGAGGTTATTTAAAAGAAGACAAAACTCCTGATGAACGACGGTCGGCCATGACCTGGGCTCAGCGATTAAAAAGAGTGTTTAACATTGATGTGGAAATTTGCTCTCATTGCGGTGGTGCAGTTAAGGTGATCGCCTGTATCGAAGATCAACAGATCATTGACAAGATTCTGTCCCATCTTAAGAAAAAGGACGGGCTACCACTATCGCCCGATCCTTTGCCAGAAGCCAGAGCCCCTCCGCAAACCAGCTTATTCGGCTAACATCAGGATACTTGAATGAATTTATTGGCTGCAACCAAAAAGGTGGCAGTAGGACAGCTTTTGGTTTTTTCTGATATTTACTCGAAAATGACGCATGAAGGCGTGAAAAATTCGCGGGGTTATCCGGGATCCGGGCGGATATCAAAGTAAATGAGAGATTATTGGATGGTATTTCACAGCTTGTAATATGAAAATATGGCTTTTATACTTCCTATACTTTACTCTTACCTATATGAACAAGTAATAATTAAATGATCCAGATAAAATATGCTCACTTTTAGGTATAACTAATCGATATTGGAAAAAATTGCTATTTTTGGGGGAAAGGAAATGAGAAAAGTCTGCGAATTATTGTTTTTTCTAATCATAACAGCTATACCAGCCAGTTTGTTACATGCAGTTGAATGTGATACCGATGATCCACTACCTATATCTAGAATTTCAATCTCCACTGACGGTACATTAGGCCAATTTGAGAGTAATGGTGATAGACCTGCAATAAGCAAATGTGGTGATATTATTCTTTTTACCAGCACCTCAACCTTAGTTGCATCAGATACTGATACTAACTCAGACATTTATAAACACGATACTACAACAGGGATAACAAGCAGAGTATTAAATATCCCTGGTGATTCACTAGGGCCCGGAACAAGACTCACTGATGACGGGCTATTCTATGCATTTGATTCGTTTGAATCAAATTTAGTTGCCTCTGATAATAATGGAAAAACGGATATTTTTCTTGCAGACGTAGCAAATGAAAGTATGACACGGATAAATCTTGCACCAGATGGCTCTGAGGCTGACGGCAATAGTGGGGGGGCCTTCATAACACCAGATGGCCAATATATTACCTATCACTCATATGCAACTAATTTACATCCAATGGCTGGTGGTACCAATGCGGATGTCTATGTTTATAATACTCAATCAGGAATTACTAATTTAATAAGTATTAATAAAAATGGAAACATTAGTGGTGGTGCCAATGATGTGGATCCAGCCATCAGCGACGATGGAAATTACGTTGTTTTTGCATCAAATTCACGAGATCTTACTGAGCCCGCTGTTAATGGCCAGGTTTGGGACATCTATTTACGTGACATACAAAGTTCTACAACAACACGAATAACTGTAGGGTATGAAGGTTCTGTTAGTGATGGAAGCAGTTCTGCATTCGATGCTGCAATTAGTTCAACCGGTCGCTATATTGCATTTGCTTCTTATGCAACAAACCTTGTTGCTAATGATACCAATGGTTTAATCGATCTTTTTCTTTATGATAGACAAACAGGTAAAACATCAATCATCGATACTCAAGGCGAAGTTTTTGGACAATTTTCGTTTGATGAAAGTGAACAATACCTCACATTAGAAATGGGTCGAGGCTATATATTTGACTCTGGGGAGACACTACTAAGCTCTTCCTATCTTGTATACGATATTGCACTGGGTAAATTCCGCAATACAGGCGTTACAGCAAATGGTGAGCAAGCCGATGGAACGGTCACACGTGGGTCAATTAGTAGAGACGGTAGGTATATATCATTTTCTTCTTTCGCACACAATTTAGATAATCAGCCAGGTCAAATCGACCAAACGTATAATGTTTTTCTTGCCCCAAATCCTTATTATACAGCACCGACTGATACAACTCCGTTGGCTGATGGGAATGGTAGCTATCTAGCAGCATCAACCAATCTTGATCCAATAAATACTTTCAATGGAGAGTTCTTTACACAAAAAAAACGTGAATTAAATCTCGGTGGTCCAATGCCTCTGTATTTCCAGCGTTACTATGCAGCTTATCTACGTCGTAGTTTTATCGTTGGTGATTTGGGAAATAATTGGCGACATAACTTTGATGCACGTTTGTATCAACTACCTAGCAATAAATATAAATATGTCACCCATGATGGTCGAGTCACTGAATTTACATTAAATCAAGAAACAGGGCTTTGGGAACAACAAACAAACTTTGATACGCCCTATCAAATAACAGTTGTCGATGGTCAGGACGCAACCATTTATGACCCAACAATTGATAGAATATATACCTTTGATTTAACCACTGATTCTAGCATTATTGGCAAGTTAATTATGGTCGAGGATGGGAAGGGCAATACCCATACTATTTCTTACAACCTTGCAAATGCCCAAATACAATCAGTCTCAGACGGTATTGGACGAAGCTTAAATTTTACTTATAACAACGACTCCATCCCAAAAATTTCAGTGGTTGATGATGGAAATCGTAGTATCTCATTTGAGTATACCGACCCCAATGATACAGAAAATTTAACCGTGGCGACTGATGCAAATTTAAGACCTACTCTTTTTGTATATGAAGACACAAGTACATGGACTAATAACTTTGGTCTCATGAGTTACATGACAAGAGCTGAAGGTAATTCACCCTATGTTCAAACCTATTATGACGATACCAATCCATTAACCAGTGGCAGAGTGGCAATCCAAACCGATGCAGATGGCAATACATATCAACTTGAATACAATGATTTAGAAACCACACTAACCGACCCCTTAAATAATACAAGGGTTCACACTCATACTGCAACGGGTGAGTTTGCCAGCCGTCAGGATGAAAATGGCCTGACTTTTACTATGGGATCGGATAATGCCGGCAGACGAAATTCTCTAACTGATAGGTTGGGTGACACCACAAGCGCAACTTTCAATGCAGCTAGCGGTGATCTCGAATCTCTCACTAATGCTGATGGTACCAGTTATAGTTTTGATCATACTGAGAGAATGTCATCTGGGTTTAGCTTCCAAGATTTAACCAATATCAGTCATGCAGATGGGACAACTGAAAGCATTGCTTATGATGCTTTTGGTAATCCAACATCCCATACTAATCAACTGGGTGATGTTAGTACCAAAACCTTTAATAATTTCGGACAGGTGTTAACTTCGACAAATGCTCAGGGTGGTGTTACTTCTGTTATTTACAATGCAGATGCAACGCTAGCTTCTAGAACCGATAGTGCTAACAACACAACTACATTTGCATACGATGCTTTTAGGCGACTCAATCAATATACCCATGCAGACTTGAACTCGGTTAGTTTTACACGAGACAACATAGGTAATTTACTAACTAAAACTGATGAAAATGGCAATACGGCAACCTCAACTTACGACCTAAATAGCAACTTGCGGACAGTTCAGGATGCGTTAATGCAAACGTCAAGTTTAGCTTATGATGGTAATGACCGATTGATTAGTTTAACCAACCCGTTAGGTGCTACTAATAGCCAAACATTTAACAGTATAGGTAAATTGGCAAGTGTCACTGATGCCAATGGTAATACTACTAGTTATGCTTATAACCCCCTCGGTCGACGCACTTCTGTCACTGAGCCACTCGGTAATGTTTGGACAACTACGTATGATTTAGAGGGAATTGTGGCTTCTGTAACCACCCCCTTATTAAAGACTATAACCTTTACTTCCGACAGTATGGGTCGAATAACTCAAGTCATGAGTCCATTAGGTAATACTGTAGATACTGTCTATGACGAAATGGGTCGTGTGAGTTCGACGACTAATGGTTTAGGTGAAACAACCACGTATTCACGGGATACAAGAGGATTATTATCAGCAATTTCTTTACCTAATAATTTAATCAGTGCTTCTTATACACGCAACAAACTGGGTTTAATTACGAGCATTATTGACCCAGGTGGAAATAGTTGGGACAGGACGTATGATAATTCAGGGCGGCTAACAAGTTATACTGATCCTCTAGGTCAACTTCAAACTATGACCTATGACAATCGTAATCGTCTTAATACAACAACTTACCCCAATACACTTGGCACTCAATCATTAAGTTATGATGCAGTTGGTAATCTTATTAGCAACACTTATTCTGATGGAACAACTCTCATATATAGTTACGATGCTAAAAATCGATTAACCTCCGCCAATGGACTGAGCCTAGGCTATAACACAATAGATAGACTTGTTTCTAGTAATGGAATAGGTGTTATTCGTGACTCTGGTAGTCGCATAACACAATTAACATTGGCTCCAGGTAAAGTTGTAACCTATGCATATGATGCCAACAACCGACTTATTCAAGTCACTGATTGGTTGGGTGGAGTTACCACCTTTAGTTATGATGCTGTAGGAAAATTGACTAATATAAGTCGTCCTAATGGTGTTAATACAACTAACGGTTATGATATTGATGATCAATTAGTTTCATTATCCGAAGGAAATCTTTCTTCTATAGAATTAACCAGAAATGCGAAGGGAGAAATATCGTCTGCCATAAGAAATGTGCCCTTAGTCGCTTCAGTATCTGCCTTAAACAATAAGGTTAATGCTGTAGATGCGGCATCACAATTAGATGGTTCGACTTATGACGCTCTTGGAAGAACGCTAACCGATGGCACTAATACTTTTGTCTGGGATCTTAATAATCGACTTACAAGTTTAACTAATTCGGCGGGAACGACAACCTATGCCTATGATGCAATGGGTAATCGATTAACCAAGACTAATGCTGGGGGTACTCAAAGTTTTGTCTGGAATTATGCCTTAGGTCTACCATCGATATCTGTTGAGAAAGTTGATGGTACTGATACTGTACATTATGTACATACACCCAGTGGTTCTTTGTTATATGCCGTAAAGGCAACAACCAATGCACGCCAATTTTACCACTATGATGAATTGGGCAATACACTGTTTGTCACTGATGATTCTGGTTCAATCATTGCCAGTTATGCTTATACACCTTTTGGAAAGTTGATTGCAGAAACTGGAACGATAGATAACCCATACAAATGGCAGGGTCAGTTTGGAGTTATGCATGAAGGTAATGGATTCTATTATATCAGAGCCAGATACTACGATAGTAGTAATGCACGATTCATAAGTCGAGATACTTTTAATTCAATTAACCCAATGAAAATAAATCCATATCAATATGCTTTGGCTAATCCAATGAGCTTTATTGATGTGACAGGCCGAGATGCTTTAAGTGAGGCTATGACTACATTAGCAATATCTGAAGCAGACTATCGTGTTGTGAAAAATGCGACTCCTATTGTTGAGGTTGAGGTACCTTATATAGATGATGATGGGAATGCTGGGAGTTATACTGTTCATTGGGTTACAGAAAAATTTCGTACAGCCAGTAAGAAATACAACGATGCTATTAGTGCTGTAAATCGTTTGAAAAATGCTAAAAAAGATGCTGGTCGAGATGTCCTAACTGGAAATGGTGCAATGTTCATATATATGTTTTTTGTACCTCATGAGTTTCATGGTTATGAATCTCCATTGGAGAATGAATTAGATTTTGATTTTGATTTACACTTTGATGACACTGGTGATTATTATGAATCCGAAAGAACTAAAAATAATGTGATTTATACACAATACGTAAATGGAATATCATTTGTTGAAAATACAGGTCTTAATAATGGTGAAATTTCGTTTATTGAGACACCTGTAGCAGATTATGAGCAGTCAGGATGGCTTAGAGATATAGTATTTATAGATATAACGTTACCAGATGGTACCACTTATCGAGAATCAATTGATTTGCACGACCTTTGGAATCAACCAATTGGACCCGCTCTAGCATCAAATTTTAGTGGAGACCTGCAATGAGTATAAATTCATTAAAAATGCTGTTAATTTCACTCATTGGTCTAATCAGTTGGACTTCAATATCTCTTGCTGAAACCTACACATACGATCAGGCTGGCCGTCTAACACAAGTCGCCTACACTGATGGTTCAAGCATCAGTTACGCCTATGATGCCAATGGTAGCCAATTAGGTTCAACTGTTGCAGTAAACCCACCACCAACTGCAGTAAACGATAGTGCTAATACAGGATTTGAAACTGCTGTTACTGTGGATGTTGCAGCAAATGACTCCGATGCCAATGGAACATTAGATCTTACATCAGTTGCAATTATCACTGATACAACAAATGGCGCAACAAGCATCAACGGCGCAACAGGTGTGGTAACTTACACACCCAATGTGAATTTCAGTGGAGACGACACCTTCACCTATACGATTAATGATGATCTAGGTGATATATCAAATGTAGCAACAGTAACCATTACTGTTGAGGCACCACCAGAAAATGAAGCTCCTGTAGCAAATAATGACAGCTCAACAACAGCCTATGAAACTGCCGTTGCTGTGGATGTCGCAGCAAATGACTCCGATGCTAATGGAACACTAGATCTTACATCAGTTGTTATTGTCACTGATGCAACTAATGGCACAACAAGCATCAACGGCACAACAGGTGCGGTAACTTACACACCAAATACTAATTTCAGTGGGGGTGACATTTTCACCTACACGATTAATGATGATCTGGCAGAAGCATCAAATGTAGCAACAGTATCCATTACTGTTGAAGCTCCACCAGCAAACCAGGCACCTGTTGCTAACAATGAAAGTATTACAACTAATTTTAATACAGCAGCAGTAATTTCTGTGTTAACTAATGATACTGATAATGATGGCACCCTCGACAGCTCTACTGTGACAGTTGCAACTAAACCAGCTTATGGAACCACCACAGTAGCTAATAATGGACAAGTCACCTATACACCTAATGCTGGTTATAGTGGTGCAGATTCATTTACCTATACGGTCATGGATGATGATGGAGCTACTTCAAATATTGCTACCATTTCAGTAACAGTGAACTCTGAATCTGTAACTCCTCCGCCTCCAAGTAGTAGCGGTGGTGGCAGCAGCAGCTTTGGATTATTGTTAGTCTTATTGATGTTATTAAGCTTGAACAAACAGTTGATAAATACCAGACATAGCTAATTGAGTTGTATAACAGTTTCTACTTTATAAATAATGCATACAGGCACTTTTAGTTTACAAGAAGGGCCTGTTTTATCTCTGATGATTTGCCGTTTGTATGGCTCTGTCAACTTAACTTCGAGCCTGTATCGATAGTATCGATGAAAACTTATAAACGCTCTCGTTACCCCAGTCAAATCATACCCAAGACACTTCGTACCCAAAACGTTCCACGGGGCAAGCTTTGTAATCTTTCCATGGTACAAACTTGAGTGAATTCCCCACGATACTGTCAACTTATCGCATGTACCAGTAACTGAGAGATAATTCAAGAATGAAAAACACTTAAATGTACGCGGGTTATCGCTACCCATCTCAGGTCATTAGTCATGCAGTTTGTGCCCGTCGTTAATACCACACATGGTTTAACATCTAGCATTGATAAATAATAAGGTTTTCAACATAGGAAACCTAGTATGACCAGACGAACCAAACAACAATGGCAAGTGCTCGTAGAGCAACAAGCCCAATCAGGACTTACTACACGTGACTTTTGTCGGCAGCACAACATTCGTTTACAAACCTTTTATTCTCGTCGCCATGCCTTAGGCTTAGCAACACCAACGAAGCGAAGTAAAAAAATTCCTACCACTGCACCGACTAGCCAATTTTTGCAAGCTAAGCTGGTTAATCACAATAGCTCAATCGTCATGCAAACGCGTGAAGCTCAACTATCCTTTTCTAGCGCCTGCGACCCATTGTGGTTAGCCAAACTGCTAAAAGGACTGACTGCATGAGAATGTTTGTCGACCCAACTGCCGTGTATTTATATCCCAAAACCGTCGATTTTAGAATGCAATTTAATGGCTTGGCGTTAATTGTCGAGCAGCAACTTGATGCTTCATTAATGTCTGGCGCACTGTTTGTATTTACCAATCGCACCCGCAAACGCCTCAAAATACTGTATTGGGACAATACCGGTTTAGCGATGTGGAGCAAGCGTTTAGAAAAAGAAATATTTAAATGGCCAAACAACACGCAATCCTCAATTAGCCAATAAAAAACCCTCAATTGAGGGTTTTTTATTGCAGCTAAACAATGGCAAATTACGGCACAACAGGATTATTTCCGCCGACAGCTACCAGGAGCAGCCATTTAAATTCACCTAATGAACTAGTACTACCGACCCATTTCGAACAATCAGTAAGCAGGGTTGTATGACCCGTCTTGCGACAAAGGGGACGTTAAGTAATTTTGAAGTTAAATGATTTCAGGAATGCATTGGGGATTTTAATGAAGGTTTCCTACAGTAAAAAATAAAGTAATATTTTTGTTATACCAATGTTTAAGGACGGTTT
>Ga0257125_1002703_pt1 | contig 13984 bp, 14 predicted proteins | sample SI106_200metaG_FD_190183 | JGI IMG/M metagenome (GOLD analysis project Ga0257125, IMG submission 190183) | Marine microbial communities from Saanich Inlet, British Columbia, Canada - SI106_200 | ecosystem: Environmental > Aquatic > Marine > Inlet | place: Canada: British Columbia | collected...
TATTCTGTTCCGACACAGTATATTCCTATCGGTATTGGCAGTTTTATTATTTTCAGTGTTTGGTTTTCCAGGTTAAGCAGCTTGTTGTACAAGCTGGAAAACTATTATATCTTAGGATTTTTACAGTCTGGATTGGGATTAATCGTTGGGGCTACAGGGCCGCTAGGTGTTACCCAATTACAAAAAGATCTGGATGATAAAGATGAAATTGTGGTAACTGCTGCTTTATTCATGTCGATCAGTCACGCAGTGAAGTTAATCGTATTTGGATATATTGGTTTTCAATTTACCCAATATATCTCGACCATGGCTGTTATGATTATCGGTGCGGTTTTGGGATCTTTTATTGGAACAAAATTGCGTGGTCGAATGCCTAATCAATGGTTCAATGTGGTATTGAAAGTTTTTTTAACCGGTCTGGCTGTAAAAATGATTTTGTTCAGTATTATCTAAGTACAACAGTTCCTGGTCGTTTAATAAGGGGAGTTTTGTTATTAGTGGATCACTTTTTTGAAAAGATTAAATCGATATCAAAACTACTAAACCACAGTGCACACAGTGGTTACAGAGAACTTAAAGAATAGAAAATAGCGACGAGCCGAATTAACAGTTTACTTATGGCTCAAAACGAAGCATTGACAGCATATCATAGATATTGTGCTTAATGAGAACGGATCTTTATTTAAAAATCAGATTGTTCAGGTCGGAAATGGCGTCCAGATAGAAATCACAATTGATTTTCATATACTGCTGGATAACAGGAATCTGGTGGCACCAACCTGCCGCAGCAACCGGAACGCCAGATTTTTTAGCCATTACCACTGCGGGTTTTAAATCATCAACAATCAGGGCTTCATAGGGTTGAAGATTGAAGGTTTTCAGTATTTGATTGACCGGATATGCTGCCGGTTTTCGTTTTTCCGGGTCCATGTCCCAACCGTAAATCAGATGCGGTAGCTTTGTCCCGTTGAAAGCTTTATTCTGGTAGTGACTTTGAATAACATCCACATCGGAATGGGATACAACTGTTACGATGCCCCCTGCCGCATGAAACTGATTTAATAGATTAATAAAACCTGAATAAAAGGTGGGTATTTTTTGGGTCGAATACTCACGCCAGATATCATATTCTTTTTGCATTTCCGTTTCAGAAAACTTTAATTCATCCTTTAGAAATTCCATGATTCCCGGATCAAAATTTTTCGTGAACCATCCTTCCAGAGATACTGGTACTTCTTTAGGTCGGATTTGTTTCATCACTTCCAGGTGAGCGGGGTAATGAATAGAGGCAGTACTGTCTACCGCAGTATCATCATGGTCTAGAATCAGGCATTTGTATCGGATTTGTTTCGTCATATTAATGGCAGGCAGTTAAAGTTGTTTTTTCCGCATTTTCTAAAAGCACTATTTGATTAATTACAAGGTCGACTGTCAATAATTATTTAGATAAACTATTTCGGGTCCTGAAAACAACGGGTAATTATGTTGAAGTAATCTTGAATTCAAGTTAAATAGCGATAACACCACTGAACGATGGTGGAATAAAAATAATCATTGTTGAAAATTAAATGAGAAATATTATGACTGCTTATTTTATTGCCCAGATTAATATATTTGATCATAAAAAATATAATCAATATCTGGATGGCTATAATGAAATTTTTGATAGATATAAAGGTCAGGTCATTGCAGTCGATGATGATACTACAGTTTTGGAAGGTGAATGGGCGTACAAACGGACAGTTATTATTAAATTTCCAACTGAAAATGACTTGCAAGCCTGGTATATGTCACCTGAATATCAGGAATTGGCTGAATATCGTCGACAAGCTTCTGATGCTAATATTATAATGATTCACGGCCGGAGATAGAGACCGTTAAATATTGATTAAGATATAAACCATGCGACTTAAAATCATTTTACTCTTTTTATCCATTCAGACTTTTATAGCGATATTGATTGGTGGTTATCAGTATTATTCCACTTTAAAAAAATCCATATTAGAGGATTTTACCAATCAGGCTGTGATTAAGTTTGAGATGCGCAAACGGAATCTAAATTACTATTTGTCCGAAAGTACAAAACCAATAAAAACCTTAGCTGGCTTGCCTGCATTAAGTGAAGTTTTACTAAATCAATCAACAGCCAATTTAGATAAAGTTAATCAATTACTGGACCATTATCAGAAGACTTTACAGTTGGGTGTTTGTTATTTAATTAACGCTGAAGGGGTCACTATTGCATCCAGTAATCGCCACAGTGATACAAGTTTTGTGAGTCAGAATTTTTCATTTCGGCCTTATTTTAACCATTCCATTAATGGAAAACCAGATGTTTACCTGGCTTTAGGAACAACTTCCCATGTTCGGGGAGCCTACTATAGTCATCCTGTTTATGCATTCAATAAGAATAGTACAACAGAAGCTATCGGTGTCGTCGTCGCTAAAGCGACAATTGAACTGATTGAACAACGCATTGCACCTGAAGAAAATGAAAATCTGTTGTTGGTAGACCCTTTCGGGATTATTTTTGTGTCAACCATTGATGATTTTAAGTATCACTCAATTAAACCACTCACACCACAAGTATCAAAGATTATCAAAGACTCTAAACAGTTCGGAGAAGGCCCCTGGAATCAGATTTTTTTTAAAAAAAGAGATGATATTGTCACGATCGGACCAGATAAAAAAGAGTACCTTTCCTTTCAATCCCCGTTGGAATTGTTTAAAGACTGGCAGTTGATATACCTGGTCAACATGGATGATATCAAAGATCAAATCGCTGCGCCCTTTATTAATATTGGCAGTAAAGCGATTATATTCATTTCAGTAATCATCAGCTTAGCGGTATTTGTTTTATATTTAATGGCTTTGAAAGAATTGAAAAAAAGAAAAAATGTTGAAGATGCTCTAAAAGAAAGTGAAAAAAGATATCGTTTCATTTATCATCGAACACCGGGTTTGTTACATTCCATTAACCAGAAAAAGGAGTTAATTAATGTTAGCGACCATTGGTTGAAAACCATGGGATATGATCGGGAGGAGGTGATGGGCAAAAAACTCACCAATTTTTTGACCCCGGCCTCCAAAGATTATGCTGAACGTGTTATTTTTCCATCATTTTTTAAAAATGGATTCTGTAATGAAATTCCCTATGAATTTGTTAAGAAAAATGGTGAAGTGATTGATATTCTATCTTCAACCTTTGGGGACCGGGATGGAGAAGGAAATGTCGTCCGTTCATTTGCCGTGTCTGCAAATATCACCGTTCAAAAAGAGACAGAAAGAGCATTAAAAAAGGCTCGAGATGAGCTAGATCACTATTCCAAAAACCTGGAACGGATTGTATCCTATCGAACTTCTGAAATTCAAAATTTGTTGAAATATTCACCTGCTGTGGTTTATATAAAAAATAAAAAAGGTGAGTATCGTCTGGTTAATTCACATTTTGAAAAACTATTTCGGGTGAAACAATCTGATATAATCGGTAAAACCGATTTTGAGCTATTTGAGTCGGAAATTGCTGAAAAATTAACTCATAATGATCAAAAAGTGGTGACGGATAGAGATTCATGTCAGATGGAAGAGATCTATCCCCAAAATGGCGGTATCAGTACTTTTTTGACCATTACTTTCCCAATTTATGATGATGACAATGCGCTCAATGGCATTGGGGGTATTTTAACAGATATCACTACTTTGAAAAGGGCTGAAGAACAGTTAAAACGCTTTTCCCGAGATATTATTTCCAGTCAGGAACTGGAACGTTCCAAGATTGCCAGAGAACTTCACGATGAACTGGGGCAGATGTTAACGGCTTTCAGCATTGATATGGCCTGGTTGGGAAAACTCTTTAAAGAAAAAAACTCGCAAAACTATCAGCGCATTAAACAGATGGATAAACAAATTAATAAAACCATCACTGATGTTAGGAATCTTTCTTTTAGAATTCGTCCCGGAGTACTGGATGATCTGGGTTTAGCTGATGCCCTGGACTGGTTGATACAGGATTTTGAGAAAAGAACACAGACGTCTTGTTTATTGAGATTATCTGGAGTAAAGTCCAATATAAAAAAGGTGAGTAGTAGTTTGTCCACGGCAGTTTACCGAATTGCTCAGGAAGCTTTAACAAACGTTACCCGACATGCAGAGGCCTCAAATGTTGAGGTCGAGCTGATTCTGATGAATGAAGCCCTTGAAATGACTATTGAAGATAATGGAAATGGGTTTGATCTCGATGATTATACTAAGTACAATAGTCTGGGCCTGGTCGGAATGAAAGAGCGTGCCAGTTTACTTGGCGGAAAGGTTACGATTCAATCAAGATTAACCAGTGGTACCAGCATTCATTGTCGGTTCCCGCTGCAATGTAATTAATTCTTATGGTAATAAATGTTCTTATTGCAGATGATCATAGTATCGTTCGGGCAGGACTAATCCGGGTCATAGAAGAATGCACGAATATCCGAGTGGTGGCAGAAGCCAGCAGTGGAAATGAAGCCATTGCCAAAGCTCAGGAATTAAAGCCTGATGTGGCCGTGATTGATATTTCTATGCCGGATTTGGATGGATTAGAAGTATTGACCTATTTTAAAGAAAACCTACCGAAGATTCCGGTGATTATATTAACCATGCATGAGGAGGAACAATATGTGATTCGGGCCATAGAATCCGGGGCCTTAGGGTATATCACCAAAAGATCTGCACCTGAACAACTGGTTAAAGCAATTCAACAAGTGCACAACGGGAAAAGGTTTCTGACGGATAGAGCCGTGGAAGCATTAGCCTTACATGTCCATAAGAAATCCGGTCAAAAAACACCACTGGATACTCTTTCCACCAGGGAATTACAAGTACTAAGAAGGTTGGCCCAGGGTAGTACTAATCAGGAGATTGCTGATCTTTATAATATCAGCATAAAAACGGTTGATACTTATCGCTTAAGATTATTGAAAAAGTTAAATCTGCGAAATAATTCCGAATTATCCCTGTTTGCTATCAAAAACGATTTAATCAAACCCTGATTCTCAATCACTAACCAGCACCTAAATAGGCTTTTTTTACAGTTTCATTACTTAGCAGGTTTTTGCTATCGTCCTGAATTAAAATTTTACCGGTTTCAAAGACATAGGCATAATCGGAAATATTGAGCGCCTGTTTGGCGTTTTGCTCAACGAGTAGAATAGTGGTGCCTTTTTGATTCAGATTTTTAATGATGGAAAAAATATCTTCTACTATTTTTGGGGCCAGACCTAGTGACGGTTCATCTAATAACATTAGATCAGGTTTAGCCATTAAGGCTCTACTGATAGCCAACATCTGCTGCTCGCCACCACTCAAAGTTCCTGCCAGCTGTTTGGTTCTTTCTTTAAGTCTGGGAAAAATTTCAAAGATCTCTTCCTTTTTAGCTTCGATCTCTGAATAATTTTTTCGTTTAAAATAGGAGTAAGCTCCCAGATTAATATTATCTAAAACTGTTAAATGCGCAAAAAGTTGGCGTCCTTCCAGTACATGTGAAATTCCTGACCTTACGATAGATCGGATGGGTTTGGTGGAAATGATGTTATCCCGAAATAAAATATCCCCTGTTTTTTTAGTAACCAGTCCGGAAATAGACTTTAATAGTGTTGATTTTCCGGCACCATTAGCACCAATAATACTAACGATTTTACCGGGCTTAATGGTTAAAGATACGTCGTCTAAAGCCTGTATGCTTCCATAATATGCTGAAAGATTTTTTATTTTAAGCATTTGCTGTCGTTCCTCCCAAATAAGCTTCAATGACCCGTTCATTGGATTGGATTTCCTGTGGTGTCCCTTCAGCAATTTTTTGACCGTAATTCAATACCAGAATTTCATCGGAGATATCCATGACCATCTTCATATCATGTTCTATCAATAGAATCGTGTAATTTCTATATTGCAGTTGTTTGATAATTTCAGCCACTCTTTGGGTATCGGATTCATTTAAACCGGCGGCCGGTTCATCCAGACATATTAAATCCGGTTGGGTGGCAATGGCACGAGCGATTTCTACCAGCTTTTGTTCACCCAGGGGCAAGGCAGAAGCTTCTTGGTTAGCTTTTTCTGCGATCCCGACAAATTCCAGTAATTCCATGGCTTCTTCCTGGATTAACTTTTCAACACGCCGCATTTTTGGGAGTTTAAGAAAGCAGTCCAGAAATGATGTAAATGTGTAATTATGCCGTCCGACCAGTACATTCTCCAGTACCGTCATTTTATTGAATATTTCAACTTGTTGAAATGTCCTGGTAATACCTATTTGTGAGATGCGGTGTATGGGAAAATTATCTAACAAATGCCCTTTAAAAGTAATCTTACCTTTATCAGGGTTGATAAAACCAGTGATGGCATTTAAAAGCGTGCTTTTCCCGGCACCGTTGGGACCAATCACTGATTTTATATGGGCTGGCCTGACTTCAAAACTAACATCCTTCAAAGCAGCTAAACCGCCAAAAATAACATCAACATCTTTCACTTTTAATATCATCCAGGGACGAAAATCGCTCATAATTTGGACTCCTTTCTTTTCCTGGTGAGCAATTTGATTTGATCCGGAATACTCACCAGTCCTTCAGGCAGAAAGATGGTTGTCAGCAAAAGGATGCCACCAAAAGTCAGGGTTTCAAATTCGTTAAAGTCCTTATTAAAAATCGTTCCTAACCATTCTTGAGTAGCTTCTATCCATTCTAGGCTTAAAAAGGTGATTAAAAGTGCTCCTAAAACAGCTCCCCATATTGAGTGCATACCGCCCACTACAATCATGATGATTAATAAGATAGAAAATGACACATCGAAACTACCGGGATTGATGAAATTGATATAATGGGCATATAAGCTGCCAGCCACAGAAGCCAATACTGCTGAATATACAAATATATGTGCTTTATAAACCGGGACATTAATTCCCATAGCACTTGATGCCATCTGACTAGTATGAATGGCTCGTAAAGCACGACCAGTCTTCGACTGAATTAGGTTAACAGAAAGCAGGAATACAATAATCACGATGGTCCATACCAGATAATAATAGCTGATCATGGAATCGAACTCAAAACCAAAGAGACTGAGCCCCGGGATGCCTCCCATTCCATCGGGGCCACCTGTAATGGCAGCTTCTTCTGAAAAAATAATGTAAACAACGATGCCAAAAGCCAAGGTTCCCATAGCTAAATAGTGTCCCTGTAGCTTAAGCGCTGGAATTCCTATGGCATAAGCGACTGCGATACATACGACGATGCCACATATCATACAAGCCCAGGGATTCCATTCATAATTAACTGTTAATATTCCGGAGACATAAGCGCCAATACCGAAAAATGCGGCATGCCCCAGAGAAATTTGGCCGGCATACCCCATCAACAAGCTTAAACCAATAGCGATTAGGGTATATATTCCCGCAAAAATGAAAATATCCAGATAACCTTCTGCTTCTGGAATAATGCTTAAAACAAATGGTGTGATAATCAGCAGGAATAAAAAGGTGATTCTGGTTCTTTTTTTAATTCGAAACATAACTTAAAACTTTTTTATTTTAGCAATGGCTTGATTTCCCAGTAATCCGCTTGGACGCACAAGGAGTAAAACGAATAAAACAATTAAAGCAAACGCGTCTTTGTAACCTGATGAAAGATATCCGGCACCCAATGATTCGATGAGACCCAGGGCTAAACCTCCCAAAACGGCACCAGGGAAACTGCCAAGACCTCCCAGGATTAAGGCTGCAAAGCCTTTAACAGCCAACATGGCCCCACGGTCATATTCCATTAAAGCGATGGGGGTGATTCCAATTCCCGCCATTGCGCCAATAGCGGCACTAAGACCAAAAGAGAGCATGACCATCATGCGGACGTTAATCCCGACCAATGATGCTGCAGCAGGGTTATCAGCGCAGGCTTTCATGGCTTTGCCAATGATACTGCGTTCAAAAAATAGTGTCAGAAAGGTGACCGTCACAGCTAAAAATCCAATGACCCAAATTGCTTGGGGTTGGATGGCGGCACCAAACATGATAAGGGGTTCCCGACCTGAAAAGGCAGGCAAATCGTAAGGGTTTTTTCCCCATAGATACATGGCTATTCCCTTTATCAGCATTGAGCAGGCAATGGTGGCGATGATCAGTAATAGTACCGAAGGTTTTTTGATCGGGCGAATCGCGAATCGATCCACAATGATTCCAATTGTGGTAACTGAGGCAATCGTTAAAAGAAAGGCAAATACCGGATGGATTCCAACGCCTACCTGAAAGAAGACCATGATCAAACCTCCCAGCATTACAAATTCACCCTGGGCAAAATTGATAACATCTGTAACATTGTAGATAATGTTGAAACCAACAGCTACCATGGCATAAATACTACCAATGGTGATTCCGGTGATAAAAAACTGTAATAAGATTGTATATTCGGACATACCTATTGAGTCAATTTGATCTGTGTTTGAAAAGTTTTAGGGCAAATAAATAAGGCGGTCTGTCAAAAATTTAAAACGGTAATTGGGGGACACGTAACTATCGGGTATTTAACTGTTTAAACCTTTGCTAAAAATTGTACATGTCCCCAAATTACCTACTTTTCGTTCAGACACTAAATAGAGTTATTAATCGGCAAATGCCCAACCGTTGTCTTTAACCATCAACATGTTAAAGGCACTTTTGTCGAGGCCGTTGTGGTCACTGGCTGAAAAATTAAATATACCATGTTGTCCGGCAAAATTTTGTGTTTTTTCCAATTCATCCCGGATTTTGGCTTTATCCCCACCGACTTTCTGAATGGCATTAAGGAGCAGATGCATTGCATCCCAGGCATGCCCTCCAAAAGAGGAAAGTGATTCATTATATTTGTTCTTAAAGTTTTGCTGATAGTTCATTGTTACCGTTTTTTGCTGATGATTACTTGCCAGCAAATTAGGAATATTAACAGAACCCAGTGGTAAATAAATGCCTTCCGCATCACCCGCAGCTAACTGGATATTTTTTAAACTACCAAAACCATGACTTTGATATAATTTAATGGTATCCATTCCCAGGGCTTTCCAGTTTTTAACCATGGTGACCTGCGTGGGTCCAATTGACCAGTTTACAATAGCATCTGGACCATGTGCTTTTATTTTAGTTAACTGCACACTCATATCTGTGTCTTTGGGGCCATACTTTTCATCTGCCACAATGGTCATACCATATTGATCAGCAAGTCTTAACAGTTCTGCACGACCACTGGCACCAAAACCTGAGGTGACGCTCATGATAGCGATCCGGTTTTTACCCTTGGATTGTAGATGGGAATAGATCGCTTCTGCGGCCATACTATCAGATTGTGGTGTCTTAAAAACCCATTTGTAAGGTTTTCCTTGTTTATTGTTCACAATTTTATAACTGGCAGCACAGGATACCAATGGCGTTTTGTATTTTTCAGCCAGAGGGATAACAGCCATGGAGTTTCCACTGGTAGAAGGGCCAATAACAGCCAGCACTTTATCACGGGTGATTAGCTTTTTAACCGCTAAATTGGCTTTGGTCGCATCAGCCTGGGAGTCTTTGATAATGATTTCGACGGGAACACCATTGATACCACCGTTTTTATTAACCTGTTCAACGATCATTTCAACTGTTTTTTTCTCCGGATCTCCTAAAAAAGAAGCAGGTCCGGTAACGGCGAATACAGCTCCGATTTTATAGGTTTTAGCCAATGCAACATCAACAAATATATCACTAACTTGCATAACCATCAAAGTAGCGAAAATAGCACAACTGATAGTCAAAAATCTTTTGATACAACTTTTCATAGTTTCCCTTTTTGAATGTGATGAAAAATGAGAATAAATAAGTACGGTTTGAATTTATTAAAATAACTTACTCAGCTAACACTGACTGATTTGACATTATCTTCAGGTTTTTATCTTTCAACTTCTTAATCGCTGCTTCTGCGGATTCAAAGCGGAAAATGAGCACGGCATTATCATGGTGTTTTTCAACAAAGGCATACATGTATTCAATGTTTAAATCAGCGGCATAAATCTCTTTTAACACTCCGGATAGCCCGCCAGCATGGTCCGGAACTTCAATGGCAATCACATTGGTGATATTAACTGTGAATTGACTCTCTTTCAGAACTTTCAGGCAATCATCCGGTTTATCTACAATCAGTCTTAAAATACCGAAATCAGAGGAGTCTGTTAAAAAAAGAGCCCTAAGATTGATATTATTATCAGCTAACACTGTCATGACATCATATAGCCGACCCGCCTGATTTTCTAAAAAGACGGATATTTGTTTAATATACATAGGTGTCCTCCTGTTAAGTTATATTTGGCGGTTGTCAATAATCCGTTTTGCCTTACCTTCACTGCGTTGAATACTCTTTGGTTCCATTAATTTTACTTTGGCCTGAATACCGAGCGCAGTATGCAAGTCTTTTTCTACCTTTCTTTCATACTCTTCCAACTTCCGGACTTCGTCCGAGAAGGACTTTTCATTCAGTTCGACCTGAACTTCCAAGGTATCCAATTGATTGACCCGATCAACAACCAACTGATAATGTGGTTCGATGTGGTCGATGTTAAACAGAACTTCTTCAATTTGTGATGGAAAAATATTGACACCCCGAATAATTAACATGTCATCTGTTCGTCCCAGTAGTCGATTCATTCGACGGTGGGTTCTGTCACAGGCACATGATCCTGACCTAAAAAAGGTAATGTCTCTGGTGCGGTACCTTAAAATCGGTGTTCCCTGTTTCGTTAAGGTTGTAATCACCAGTTCACCTTTTTCACCTTCTGCAACTGGTTGCAAGGTGTCAGGATTAATGATTTCTGGATAAAAATGATCTTCAAAAATGTGTAATCCATCCTGCTCCAGACATTCGGAGGCGACTCCCGGCCCAATGATTTCAGTAAGCCCGTAGATATCAATCGCCTTTAAATCCAGCTTCTTTTCGATCTCCTTTCGCATGTTTTCACTCCAGGGTTCTGCACCAAAAAAACCGACTTTTAAATTTAAATCAGTAAAATGGATACCGTTTTCTTCGGCAACTTCTGCTAAATATAAACAATAGGAAGGGGTACAAGTTAGAGCAGTGGCCTTGAAATCCTGAAGAATCGCTAGTTGACGGATAGTATTTCCTCCGGAAATTGGGATAACATTAGCACCGACTCTTCTGGCACCATAATGCACACCTAAACCACCCGTAAACAAACCATAACCAAAGGCATTTTGAACAATATCCTTATTGGTGATGTTTCCCATTCCCAAGGTTCTGGCCATGACCTCAGACCATAAATCAATGTCATCGATGGTATAGGCATCTACTACCGGTTTTCCCGTAGTCCCTGAGGATGTGTGTACCTCTACTATCTCTGATTGATTTACAGACAGTAATCCAAGTGGATAGGTTTCACGCATATCATCTTTGGAAGTAAAGGGTAATTTGTTAATATCAGCGATACTTTTAATATCTTCAGGGGTAATCCCTAGACCATCCATTCGTTTTCTGTAAAAAGGAACGGATTCATATACTTTTTTAACCAGCTGAACCAATTGCTCTGATTGAATGGATTGTGTTTCATCCGGAGACATTGTCTCCCTTTGTTTGTTCCAAACCATGAATAATTATTATTTGAAGTGATTAAGGAAATCTGGAAACTGAAAAATAGTTTTTACCGGTTTCTTGCTGTGTTATCAGTCATATTTTTTTGGCCAAACAGTATAATGTTAGACATTTCATGTCAAGAAAAAAGCTAACGTTTATATGTTAGACCATTTAGGGTTGCTATTACTTTCATAATTATATATCTTTTTCGTAAAATTATTTGAAATACATATTTTCAGGATTAGTAAACCCCAGTTATTACAGGTGTTATGAGTTCATTTGATCCCATTGAACAAATTCGGACTGCCGACAAAGTACTGGCCCAATTAAAAAGCGCCATATTGTCCGGGCGTTTTAAACCCGGCGAAAAAATTTCTTCTGAACGGGAATTGATGAATGAATTTAAGGTGAGTCGTGTGGTAATTCGGGAAGCAATCAGAGCCCTGGAGTTAACTGGATTTGTTGTAATTAAGCAGGGGCAGGCCGGTGGAATATTTATTAATGATTTATCCTATGAAATTTTAAGTAATACTTTAATGGACCTTTTTCTGGCGGATAAATTATCAGCACCTGAGTTGATGAAAGTTCGATTATATATTGAACCGGAAATAGCTAGATTAGCAGCCTTGAATGAAGATAAACATCAGGCTGAAGAGCTGAGAGCAGCTCTGGAAAAAGAACAAAAACCAAAAGCACTTCACAGCGAATTAGTTGAAGCTAACTTTACGATTCACTACGCATTGGCCAAAATGTGTGGCAATCGATTATTTTGTGCCATTGCTTTTGCGCTATTGAAATGGAGTCATGAGCTGGTTCTGGTAGTCAAACCAAAAACGAAGCAGATTCATGATCATCAGCAGCATGTGGATTTAGTCGAGGCTGTTATCAATGGAGAGGCCGACAAAGCCAAGGACTTAATGGTCAAGCATTTAACCGGTTTAGCAACCAATCTGGCAAAACTGGATATTAACTTCAGGAAGCATAAAGGATTAAAATAATTAACCGCCAATCTTAGCTTCTAATCCATATTCGGCAAATTTGTTTATCATTTGTTGCTGTTCTGATTCAGTCGGTTCAGCCATTCCATCCAAATCAAAATCCTGTCCGAGTTTTAAATATTTTGGAATTGCGATGTTGTGAAACGGCAGGATATTGACGGTTTTTTTGTCACCAGCCAAGGCTGCAATGAATTTTGCGGACTGAACAATATTTTCTTCATCATCATTGACCCCTTTGATCAATGGTATCCTGATATTAATGTCAGCACCGGTTTTGGCCAGCTCCACTAAATTCGACAGGATTTTTTGATTACTAATACCGGTATATTTTTTGTGCTTCTTATCGTCCATCATTTTAAGATCATATAAAAAAAGATCAGTTTTTCTGGCTACTTCCAACAGTACTGTTTTTTTTGCAAAGCCGCTGGTATCAACGGCACAATGGATATCTCTTTTTTGACAGGCGTCTAATAACTCTAGTAAAAAATCAGATTGGTAAAGTGGTTCCCCTCCTGAAACAGTAATCCCTCCACCGGATTGATCAAAGAAAATAATCTCCTGTTCAATTTTGGTCAGGATAGTTTCAAGGGTTTCGTATTTCCCTGATATTTGAGTGGCTTCACTTGGACATATCTCCGCACATTTCCCACATAAACGGCATAATTCTGAATCGGTGATAATTCCCTTTGGCGTCAATTCACAAGCCTGATTGGGGCAGGCTTTGACACATTCTCCACAAGCGATACATTTGGAATCTGTATACAGTTTTTGTTGCTTCGGTGAAATGCTTTCCGGGTTGTGGCACCAGACACATTTTAAAGGACAACCTTTCATGAAGATGGTCATGCGAATGCCCGGGCCATCATTGATGGCATACCGCTTAGTATCAAAAATCAATCCGGAATTCATATCCTAAAACCCTTCATTTTCAGTTCTATCGATGATTTCCTGCTGTAAATCTGCATTCATATCATTAAAATAGTCACTGTACCCCGCCATACGAACCATCAAATCCTTATAATCTTCCGGTGTTTCCTGGGCGGCTTTTAAAGTCGCGGTATCAACAATATTAAATTGAATATGATGGCCGCCTAAAGTAAAATAGCTTCTTACCAAACTGGCCAGTTTAGTGATGTCTTCATTCCGTTTCAACAGGCTGGGTAGAAACCGTTGATTAAGCAGTGTTCCGCTGGATCTGGATTGATCTAATTTACTTAAGGAGCTGACTACCATTGAGGGGCCATTTTTATCAGCGCCATGAGAAGGAGAGGTGCCATCTGATATCGATTTTCCTGCCAGTCGCCCATTTGGTGTTGCTCCCATTACCTTCCCAAAATAGATATGGCAGGTCGTCGACAGCATGTTCAGGTGGAACTTTCC
>Ga0257125_1002720_pt1 | contig 13915 bp, 13 predicted proteins | sample SI106_200metaG_FD_190183 | JGI IMG/M metagenome (GOLD analysis project Ga0257125, IMG submission 190183) | Marine microbial communities from Saanich Inlet, British Columbia, Canada - SI106_200 | ecosystem: Environmental > Aquatic > Marine > Inlet | place: Canada: British Columbia | collected...
CTATAAACCCATTAATATGAACCCCTACATCTAAACTAACAACTTGATTCTCAAAAACATTTTTATCTCCAGATTCAGGACAATAGTGTGCAGCAATAGAATCACAACTTATTTGAGGTGGAAACGCAAAAGAACCACCTAAACTAAGAATTTTCTCTTCAACTTTTTGAGCAACATCTAAAAAAGAACTGCCTTTTTTAATAAGCCCTTTTCCATAATCTAAAGCACTAAAAGCTATTTTTCCTGCTTTGATATAATCTTGTTCTGACATAATTATAAAGAAAAAGTTTGTTTATTTAAACGTTTGTTTATTCAATCATCTTGATTATAAACAGTTGTATGTTTAGCTTCAAAATCTCTTACAATCTCAAGATCATCTCCCTCCACTCCTGGAATTGATAAAAAAGGACCATCAGAATCACCAGTCAACCCACTATAACCATTAACAGGTTCTTCTTCTCTATTATCTATTCTATGCCTCCCTAATAAACTATAAGGTACTGAACTATGTTTCATTAAATCTACTAAAAGTTGATTTTTAACTAAATCTCTTAATATAACTGAAGAACTATAAGAACCAAAATAAGCACCAGCCCCTTCCAGAAAACTTACATCTGGTTTAACTTTACCAATTTTATCATGAAAAACAAGTCTTCTAAGATACAAATGATGTGTAATATCTGCATTAGAATCATTATAAGTTATAGCATCCCCAGAATCGCAAGGAAGAACTAAATCAAGACCATCTCCATTTCCTAATTCAAAACCAGTTAATAATTTTACGAGATCTTCTTTTATTTCAGTCTGAACTGGAAAACCAAGATGTCTTAAACTTACACCATTAATTAATTCTCTTGCATCATGTTCGGATATTTTAAAAGGATCTGGCATATTAATAAAATTATAGTTAAATTAAAGAAATATTTAATAAATTATAGCTACAACAATCCTCTGAATATTTTCAAATCTTATTTTATAAGGATCTACTTGTTCTAAATTATCCCCTTTGGTTCTAGCATACCAACCATTAGAATCAAAACCAGTCTCAACAACTCTATGAATTATAATATCTTGTGAAAATTCATAAGAAATAATATCTCCATTTCGAATATCCTTATAACTTTTAGGAACAATTTCTATAGCATTTGCACCAACATCTATAACTGGATCCATTGAATTGGTATTTGTAAATTTTGCCCATTCAGCATTCTCAATCTCAATTATAATCTTATCATCATAAACTTTTATTTGATGTTCTTTGATCCAATTAGAAGGAGAAGGTTTTTCTTCCCCCATATTAAACATAAATGGTTTTTCAAGATTACTAGAAGTATAAATAGGAAAAACCATTAATACCATTAAAACAAGTACAAAAATTATTTTTTTAATATTTCCACCCAGAATAAAGAATACTCTAACCTTTTATAAATTTTAGCATTTTAAAGTGGTTACATTTACCTTAATCTTAAAGCGTCTAAATTACGAGGTGCTAATGTCTCAATTCTGTTTTGTTTATGTAAAGAACTAGCTAAATCTAAACATTTTGAACTTTCACCATGATTAACTATAACCTTTCTAGGTTTAGGATCGCATTTATAAACAAAATTCATTAATTGTTTTCTTCCTGAATGGCCTGTTAATCCTTCAATTGTGTTAATCTCCATCTTAACAGGATTAACTTCTTGTTTTTGTCCATAACAAGTTAAAAACTCTGTTGCCCCTCTTTGTAATTTTCTACCTAATGAACCTTCACCTTGATAACAAACAAACAATAATTTATTTTTAGGATTATCACTTAAATGTTTTAAATATTCTACAGATGGTCCTCCTACAAGCATACCAGATGTAGCTAATATAACACACTCTTCTTTTTCCTCAATAACTTGCATTCTTTCTTTTTGACTACCAATCCTCTTAAAAAAAGGTGCTAAAAAAGGATTGCTATCTTTATGAAATATCAATTTTTTAATAAAATTATTTAGAAACTCAGGATAAGCAGTATGTATTGCAGTTATATCCCAAACCATTCCATCTATATATATGGGCATTTCTTTTAATGTTCCAGTTCGAATAGCTTCTTCGATTATTAATAAAACTTCTTGCGCCCTACCAGAACCTAAAACAGGAATCAAAATTTTACCTTTTCTAGCAATTGTTTCTTTAATATGATCAATCAATTCAGTATCGCAATCTTTTTTAGGAGGTAAAATATTATCTTTTCCACCATAAGTACTCTCAATCATTAAAGTTTCTAATCTTGGAAAAGAAGTTACAGCAGGTTCTAATAAAGAGGTTCTTCCATACTTCATATCACCTGTATAAAGAATATTATGTAACCCATTTCCAACATGTAAATGAATCATAGAACTTCCTAAAATATGTCCTGCATTATGCAAAGTAATTCTAACGTCTGGAGTAATATCGGTAACTTCTTCATAATCTAAACAAACAGTATGTCTAACCATTTCCCTCACATCGTCAGATCCAAAAACAGGATCTTTATCACTATTAGAACCCATAATTTTAACATAATCTAATAATTGCAAAGACATAATATCTCTTGTAGGTTCTGTACAATAAATAGGACCTCTAAATCCATACTTAAACAAATAAGGAACAAAACCACAATGATCTAAATGTGAATGTGTAACAACAACAGCATCTAATTGATTAATATCAAATTCAGGCGCTTCTAAAAGGGGATAAGATTCATCATTACTAGCAACATTAACACCGCAATCTAATAAAATCCTACTTTCAGGAGTCTGTAATAAAATACAACTTCTTCCAACCTGTCTTCCACCACCTAAATAACTAATTCTAACCCATTCTTCCCTTTTATCCCTTTTCCAACCATCATAAATTCTATGACCTATTTTATCTAAAAATTTTCTTCTATAATCAGAATGTTGATATAGTACTGATCTAATATTTTCTATAAGTTTTGATCTTATTGCGGGTGTTCTCCTTATCAAAGGAACCCAAGAAGTCTTTTCTCTTATTGATTTCAAAATAGAACCTTGTTTTCCAATAACTAAACCAGGTTTTTCAGCTTCAACAACAACAATACTTCTTTGAGGATCAAATAAAATTTGACCAACAGAAGCATCTTTAGGTAATAATTTTTTAATCTCTTTTTCAGCTTTTTCTAAATCCATACAAATACTAGGATCAGGTCTTAATTCTACTCTTTTCTTTATACTATCAACTACCTGTTTGATTAACCCTTTGTTGTTCAGAAGAAACTCATTGTCTTTAGTATATAATACAATATTAGCCCCTTCAAAACAAGCGTCAGATATTTTTCCCTTTGGTATTTGTTTTAAAACTTCTTCAATAATATTTGCCATTTTATTGTTATTTTTAAGAATATAAATTTAAGCAGTGATGTTTGTGTTTATTTGCTCCCCTATTACTTTTTTAAATCCTTCGTCTGTCACAGATATAATATCATATCCAGATCCAGATGCAGAATCTCTTTGTAATGCTGCATTCAAAGCTTTCAATGCCAATTTAACACCTTCTTCAACACTAAGACCCTTGGTATACAAAGTTTCTAGAACACCATAAGCTGTTATTGATCCAGAACCACTTGCAACATAATCTTCGCATTCTGTGATAGAACCATCTACAAAAATATCATAAAGCTGAAATCCATGAATATCTTTTCCACCCATTAAAAAATGAGTAACTCCTGGAATCATTGACATTTGTCTTATATTATTATAAACAAGTCTTGAAGATAAATTAGAAATTTCTTTAACAATAGGATCTTTCCCAGTTCTTATCTTCTTTAATCTAACTTCAGATTTAATTAATTTAATTAATAATTGAGCATCAGAAACAGTTCCAGCAATAGTCATTGCAACATTATCACTAATTTGATGAATTTTTTGAGCTTTTTTGTCTGCAATGATATTCCCCATTGTTGCCCTTCTATCTGCAGCAAGAACTACCCCGTCTTTACATAATAAACCTAAAGTTGTAGTTCCTGTTTTTAATACGTTTTTTTTAATATCCATTTTTATCTTAGAATTAATTTTTTTATTTATCACCTAAGAACTATATTATGAGTATAATGTTTTATATATAAATCTTTCGATTTTACAAAGCAAAATAGAAAGTTAAGAAGGGATTGTTTATTACAAGATTTTAGTACCAATCAATAAATTTAATAACCTCAATTTTATTTAACTTGATATGAAAGGGAAAATTGCAGGAATTGATACTTATGAGAATAAAACACATATAAGGATAAAAGTAGATAAAACAACACAAAAAAATTATAATAAATTTAGACAGGAATTAATTGATAAATTTAAAGTAACGAAAAGAGGGTATGGCGGTTACACTGAAATTATAGGGGAGAATATTGATATAAATATTTTTAAAAGGGAAGACTATGTTCATCTTGTAGTCTATACAAACAAAAAAATAAGAGGGGAAATATTAAAAATTCTTCTGGAATATTTTAAATTTATAAAATAAAGGTCATAACAAAACACCTGAATTGTATATAGTATTATTATAACCTGTTTTTAATATACTAAAAAACCAAATAAAGATTTACTTTATTTTTCAAATCATATTTTGTGCTTACCAAACTTAAAAAAAGCAACACTAAACAAAATAACAGCAGATAAAGCACCGAGAGAATTAACAATTAAATCTTCCATAGTATCGAAATATCCACCTCCAACAATTTTTTGTAAAGTATCCTGATTATTCAACCCTTCATAATCTCCTGCACCAAACTGAAAAAATCCTTCTCCTTCCCCCCATATTAATAATCCTGTAAATTCCATTGTTTCTACAATAGACCCTATCCCTAATCCAGCTAAAAATATGATCAAAAACACAATAAAATCTAAAACAATATCATGTTTTTTCAGTTTAGAAGAAAGAACATTTGCTATAAGTAATGTTACTGTAAATATTCCTAAAAAGTGTGTTACATAATCATAAGGAATTCCTAATGGTGGATTTGAATAAAAACCAAAAGCACCAAGATTATGTATAAACAAAGATAAACTAACTAAAGAATAAGTTATAGAAGTTAATTTACATTTCTGATATATAAAATATAATATAACCAAAATTACTAATGAAAAAATAAGGTCTTTAATAAATCCTGAAGAATACCTCAATACGGCAAAAATAACTATCCAAACAAAAGATACCATTAATATTTTTAATTTTGATTCCATACACTCACATCCTTTCTAAAATATCTATTCCTAATAAATTTAATCCATTCTTCAAAACTTGTTTTACACAACTAACTAATAATAATCTTGCTTTCATAAGATTCTCATCTGCTTTCAAAACAGGATAAGCATGATAAAAATTATTAAAAGTCTGTGCTAACTCTAATAAATACCTTGCTAAAACATGAATTTTGTAATTCTCCCCAACCTTTTTAATAACATTTTCAAACTCCCCTAACATTCTAATTAATTCAACTTCTTCCTTCAAACTTAACAAAGAAGAATGAATTCCAACTTCAACTTTCTTACCATACTTCCTCAGAATAGAATTAATTCTTGCATAAGTATATTGCAAATAAGGTCCTGTTTCTCCTTCAAAACTAATAGATTTCTCAGGATCAAACAACATATCTTTTATAGGATCATTTTTCAAAATATAAAATCTAATTGCACCTAATGCAATTTTCTCAGCCCTATCCTGCAACTCTTTCGAACTTAATGATTTATCACGAGATTTTGTCTCTTTCAAAGCTAAATTAGTCATATCTTCAATTAGATTATCTGCATCAACAACAGTACCTTCTCTTGATTTCATTTTTCCTGTTGTCAAATTAACCATCCCATAAGCAAAATGATATAATTTATCTGCAAAAGAATACTTTAATAATTTTAAAATCTCGAATAAAACTTTAAAATGGTAATTTTGTTCTGTTGCAACAACATAAACTAATTTATCAAACTTAAAATCTTCATATCTTACTTTAGCTAAATTAACATCTTGTGTAATATAAACAGAAGTTCCATCAGATCTCAATAAAACTTTTTCACCATATCCTTGTTTTTTAAGATTAGCTAGAATAGCGCCTTCTGCATTTTTCTTAAAAATACCTTTCTTCAGTCCATTTAATATTATTTCTTTTCCTTTTTCATAATGTTCACTTTCATAATATTCTTTTTTAAAATCAACATTAAATTTTTTATAAGTCTCTTCAAATCCATCAAAAGCCCACTTATTCATTTTTTTCCATAATTCAATTGTTTCTTTATCCCCTGCCTCCCACTTACTCAATAATTCTCTTGCCTCATCTTCCAAAGAAGGGTTTTCTTTAACTTTTTTAGAAAACATAACATAATATTTACCAACAAAAAAATCAGATTTTAATTTAGATTTTGTAGGGCTATCAGATTTACCCCATTTTTGATAAGCTAACATTGATTTACAAATATGAATTCCTCGATCATTATTAATATTAACAGGATGAACCGTAAAACCATTTGAATCAAGAACATTAACTAAAGAACTTCCTAAACAAATATTTCTAACATGTCCTAAATGTAAAGGTTTATTCGTATTAGGACCTGCAAACTCAACTAATATCTTTTTATTCTTCTTAGAACATTTCCCATGTTTGTCTTTTTCCTTAAAGATTTTCTTTAAAATATCTAAAGATTGTCCTTCTTTATCGACAAAAAAATTAAGATAAGGTCCAACAGCCCTAACCTCTTTAACAAATTTTCCAGTATTAATCTTCGAAACTAAATCCTTAGCAATTTCATTAGGACTCATTTTCAATTTTTTAGATAAAACAAAACAAGGAAATGCATAATCCCCCATAGCGGAATCAGGAGGAATCTCAATATTAATATCTTTTAATTTAGTATGTTTTTTCAACAAAGTAATAATTTTTTGTTTTAATTCATCCATACACCATTAATGAAATAACTTGTTTATTAAAGTTTTGTAAAATCCTTGATTTTACAAATACGTTTGGAAATCATAGATTTCCTGCGTTCAAAAAAACATTTGTTTTTTTCAGAACCTTGAAAATTTTTGATTTTCATTGTGTTCCATAGAAAACCTTAAAAAGGGGTAATTATTCCCAATAGTGAGGATGAAAAGAAGTTCAAAGCGTTGGAAAAAGAAAGGTCAAATGCGTTGGAAGTGGCAACGAAAACGTATGAAGAAAGAAAAACGAAAGAGACAAAAGCAAAAGTCTTAGATTTATCTATATTCTATATTATTTTATTATATATTACATATTTAAGTATATTATTTAACTTCAATACTGAAAACCCAAGAGGTTTTTAGTCTGAAAACAATATTTTAGATACTGGAAAATGATAGAATACAAAGAGAAACCTGACAAAGATAAGGAGATTTTTGATATTTTAAACCCTTTAGTTAAAAAATGGTTTAAATCAAAATTCAAAGGTTTTGCAACACCTCAACAATATGCTTTAATGGAAGTTCATTCAAGACAAAATGTTTTGGTCTCAGCACCAACTGGTTCTGGAAAAACACTAACAGCATTTCTCTCAATATTAAACGAATTAATAGATTCTGCTGAAAAAGGAATTTTAGAAGACAAAACATATGCAATATACATCTCACCACTAAAAGCACTTTCAAATGATATTTCTGTTAACTTGATTACCCCATTAAAAGAAATAGAAGAATTGGCAGGTAAAAAACTAGGAATAAGGGTTGCAGTAAGAACAGGAGATACAACACCATACGAAAAAACAAAAATGCTAAAAAATCCTCCACACATCCTAATAACCACTCCAGAAAGTTTAGCAATTGTTTTATCATCTATAAAATTCAAAGAACATCTTAAAAATGTTGAATGGTGCATTATAGATGAAATACATGCTTTAGCAGAAAACAAAAGGGGAGTTCATCTAAATTTAAGCTTAGAAAGATTAAGCCACTTAGCAAAACACATGGCAAGAGTAGGATTATCTGCAACAGTTGCTCCGTTAGAAGAAATTGCAAAATTCTTAGTAGGTCCTACAAGGGATTGTAAAATAATTGATGTTCAATTCATAAAAGAAATGGATCTTAAAGTATTAAGCCCTGTTCCAAGATTAATTGATTCTTCTCATGAAATAATTCATCAAAAAATGTATGAATTAATAGACAAACTAATTCATGAACATAAAACCACTTTAGTTTTCACGAATACTAGAGCTGCAACAGAAAGAGTTGTACACCACCTTCAAGATAAATTCCCAAAAAAATACACAGAAGTCTCAAAAACGCAAAGCGTTTTTGACGATGCTCGGAAATCTATGATTTCCGACAAAATAAAAGAAGACAAAGAGACAAAAATCTTTAGTAAAATTGGTGCTCATCATGGCTCTTTAAGCAAAGAACACCGTACAAAAATAGAAGAAAATTTAAGAAAAGGGAAACTAAAAGCAGTTGTCTGTTCTACTTCTTTAGAATTAGGTATTGATATTGGTTATATTGATTTAGTAATTTGCCTAGGTTCTCCAAAAAGCGTAGCAAGAGCTTTACAAAGAATAGGGAGATCAGGTCATAAAATTAAAGAAAAAACAAAAGGAAGAATAATTGTTTTAGATAGAGATGATCTAGTTGAATGTTCTGTTCTACTAAAAGAAGGAATTGAAAGAAAAATAGATAGAATCCATATTCCTCAAAACTGTTTAGATGTTCTTGCTCAACAAATAGATGGGATGGCATTAGAACAAAACTGGGATGAAAATGAACTATTTGAAGTTATCAAAAAAAGTTATTGTTATCAGGATTTAAAACTCAAAGATTTTAATGAAATCTTAGCTTATTTAGCAGGAGAATTTGTAGATCTAGAAGATAGATATATCTATGCTAAAATATGGAGAAAAAAAGGAAGGGTTGGAAGACTCGGAAGAATGGGGAGAGTTATTTATATGACTAACATAGGAACAATCCCAGATGAAAGTTCTATAATGGTGAAAATAGGAACTCAAGTTATTGGAACAATAGAAGAATCATTTCTAGAAAAACTTAAACCAGGGGATGTCTTTGTTTTAGGTGGTTCTGTATACATGTTTAAATTTGCAAGGGGAACAGTTGCTCAAGTCAGTGCTTCTGTTTCAAGACCTCCAACAGTTCCGCGTTGGTTTTCAGAATCATTACCTTTAAGTTTTGATTTAAGCCTAGCAATTGGAAAATTTAGAAGACTAATGGATGAAAAATTTACAAAAAAACTAACTAAAGAAAAAATAATAAAATTCATAGATGAATATTTATATGTAGATAAAAACGGGGCAGAAGCAATCTATGATTATTTTTATGAACAATATAATTATGCAAAACTTCCTTCAGATAAGAAAATAGTTATTGAACAATACGACAATGGAAAACAAATTTATTATATTTTTCATACTTTATTTGGAAGAAGAGTTAATGATTGTTTATCAAGAGCAGTTGCTTTTGCAGTTTCAAAATCTCAACACAAAGATGTTGAAATTGGAATAAGTGATAATGGATTTTATATAACTTCTCAGAAAAAAATAATGCTAATGAGGTCTTTCAAATTAATCAAATCAAAAGATCTGCATAAATTAATGGAAATGGCTATAGATAAAACAGAAGTTCTTAATAGAAGATTTAGACACTGTGCAACTCGTTCTTTAATGATTTTAAGAAATTATAAAGGAAGGAAAAAAAGAGTTGGCAGACAACAAGTATCTTCAATGATTTTAATGTGTGCTGTAAAAAGAATAAATCCTAATTTTTCTATTCTAAAAGAAGCAAAACGTGAAGTTTTAGAAGATTTAATGGATATTGACAATACTAAATCAATTCTAGAAAAAATAGAAGCTAAAAAAATAAGAGTCCAAGAAATATCAACAACAGTTCCAAGCCCTTTTGCTTTTTCATTAGTTGCTCAAGGTTATACAGATATTATGAAGATAGAAGATAAAGTTGAATTCCTAAAAAGAATGCATCAAAATGTTTTAGCAAAACTCTCTATGAAAAAAGATATTGACAAAGAATATATCAAAGAACAAGTTAAAGAAGTTGATTACAATGAAATCTGGGAACAGCAAAAAAATAAAAAACTAAGTAAAAAAGAAGAAAAACAAGAAGAACTTAGAATGTTAATGTGGAACCAAGAAAAAGTACCTAGATTTGCAAAAGAAGAACTTGTCAAATTATTAGACGGTGAAGATAATATCAGACAAGATGTTATCAAAGCAATGGACACCTACAAAAAAGAAATCAAAAAAACCTGGCCTAAAAAACTCCAAGATGCTGTTTTTACAAAACTAAAAAATTTAAAATAAATTTTTGGTTTCCAGAAAAATTAGAAGAATTTTTCCAGGAGGTTGAAAGAGATAAAATGACAGAAACAAGAAAAATAGATCTTAGAACAACTTATTGTGTTGAAGATTGCCTTAGTAAAAGCGTGGTAGATAAATATAAAGCAATGGGATTACCAGTTCTTCTAGAATTAGTTGAAACAAAACCTTTTTTCTGTGAAGGTGGATCTTACAAAGGAGAAAAGGCAGAATTGCTCCTAGATGGTTGTCATAGATCAAGAGCTTTATTTGATCTAGGCCATTATATAATAAGGATAATTCATGATGAATGGGATATAGGACAAGAAGTATTAGGACCCCTTGTCAGCAAAGCAAAAATCCTAGAACAACCAGAGTATAATAGATGGTATAAAGAAACATATGATGAACCAGCAAATCCTAATTGGAAATAATTCAATTAATCCATTAAATATTTAAATCATTTGTGTTATATTATTAATATGGAAAAAACAACAGCAATATATTTAGCAGCTGGTTTATCTTCTAGATTTGGAGGTAGAATTAAAGCTTTAATAAAAGTAGGACCTAATAATGAAACACTTCTAGAATTATCTATGATCCAAGCTATTAAAGCAGGATTTAATAAATTTGTAATTGTTGTAAGTGATAAAACAATTGAACCAATTAAAGATTATTTCAAAGAATCATTTAGAGAAATTCCAATTAAATATGCCATACAAACAACACCAGAATACAGAGAAAAACCATTAGGAACAAGTCATGCTTTATTATCTGCAAAAGATATGATTAATGAACCATTTATTATTCTAAATAGTGATGATATTTATGGTGTAGAAACCCTGACAAAACTTGTAGATTATATTATTAATGAAAAAGGATATTGCTTGCCAGGTTATAAATTAAAAAATTCTATTCCGGAACAAGGAACTGTTAATAGGGGATGGATCAAACCCTTAGAAGGTTTATTTGTTGATGTTATAGAAGAACAATTTAATATTTCAATGGAAGATATTCCTTTCAAATATTCAGGAGAAGAACTTATTTCAATGAATATTTTTGGTTTACAACCAGATTTTTTTGAATTTTTAGAAAAAGACTTCAATGATTTCAAAGAAAAAAACAAAGAGGATACTAAAAAAGAATGGTTATTATTAGATTCTGTAACAAATTTCACAAAACAAACAGGAACAAAAGTAAAAGTTCTACCAACAGATGATATACCTATAGGCGTAACAAACCCTGAAGATGAAGAAATAGTAAGAAAAAAACTAAAAGGGTCTCAGTTCTAAAACACAAACCAATGAAACTTCATTTCAGGGTGTTTGAAATTTTGATTTCAAAACCGAAGAAAAAAGTGAAACTTTTTTCTGGGTATTTGAAAACTAAGAGTTTTCAAAACCTTTATAAATGCTCTTTTACTTGCTATAGTATCAGACTCATAGGAGGATAACATAAAAATGAAAATTTTAGAAGAACCAAATTCAAAATTTGTAAAAATAAGATGCCCTAAATGTAAAAACGAACAAGTTATGTTTGGAAAAGCTAGTTCAATTGTAAAGTGTTTAGTATGCACTAAAATATTAGCAGAACCAAAAGGTGGGAAAGCAAAAGTTAAAGCAAGGGTACTGGAAGTATTAGAATAATAATGAAAAAAGATGAGTTTCCGGAAGAAGGAGAATTATTACTTTGTACAGTTACAAAAATCTTTGGACATTCTGTTTTTGTTAACATAGAAGGATTTAACAGATCAGGTATGATCCATATTTCTGAAATTAGTCCAGGTAGAATAAGAAATCTAAGAGACTACGTTGTTGAAGGCAAAAAAATTATTTGCACAGTTCTAAGAATACATAAAGACAAAGGACATATTGATTTAAGTCTAAGACGAGTTAATGATGGTCAAAAAAGAAAAAAGCTAGAAGAAATAAAACAAGAACAAAAATCAAAAAAACTAATTGAACTAGTAGGAAAAGAACTTCATAAAGAAGAAAAACAATTCTATGAAATGATTAGTGAAAAAATATTCAAAGAATATAAAACAATTAATATGTTTTTTATGGATGTTCTAAATGATAGTGTTGATTTAAAAGATCTTGATATAGAAAAAGAATCAGCTGAAAAATTAATAGAAATTATAAAAGACAAAATGAAACCCCCAAAGATTGAAATCCTTGGAAGATTCACAGTAACAGTAAACAAAGAAGAAGGTGTTGAAATAATAAAACAAGCATTCAAAAAAGTTGAGTCAAAAGATGGAACTTCTCAAATAAAATATAATGGCGGAGGAACATACAACATAAGTGTTACTTCCGAAGATTATAAAAAAGCAGAAAAACTTCTAAAAAACATAAGTGAAACAATAATAGAAGAAATCGAAAAAAAAGGCGGAACAGCTAGTTTCAAAAGAATAGAAGCATAACCTTTAAATAACTTTAAATCTAAATTCTCTTATGCATAAAAAAAGCCAAATTACTATATTTATAATAATTGGAGTTATTTTTATTATGATTTCTATTTTTTTCTTACAGTTTAAATCTGAAAAAGCAGAAATTAAACAAGATTTTGATTCAAACTCAGAACTTCCTCCAATAAAAGAATATATTGAAAATTGTCTTTCAACATCTTCAGAAAAAGCAGTATGGGATCTAAGTTTATCCGGTGGATTCAAAACAAGTAAAAACTCAATAAACTATGATAATAGAAGTGTCTATATATATAACAAAATTCCAAAACTAGAAGAGTTAGAAGAATCTTTTGCAAAGGGTATTTTGAAAAATTTTGATGTATGTTTTGATAATTCAATCATAGAAAAATATGGTTTTAATATAACTTCAGAAAATAAAAATATTAATGTAAAAATAAATGATAAAAACATTATTGTAGAATTAGATATTCCAATTAGTTTAGAAAAAAATAAGAAAAAAACAGATTTTTCTTCGTTCTTAACAACAGTTGAAATAAAATTTGGAGAGATATTCAAAAGGGCAAGTAATTTAATACAAAAATCAAAAACAGTAGAAGAACCACCTTATGATATTGAAGAAGAATGTGAACTTTATGATTATAACAAACTGACAAACATAAATATAGAAAGCAAACAAGGACATCAAATAGTACAATTCATTGATTATAGTACTTTAGAAACAAGTTATGGAAAATCCTATGAATATATTTTTGCTCTAGAAAAAAACCTAATAAAAGGTGATTGTGTTGGATAAAAAAATACTAATCATAATATTAATTATCTCAACAAATATAGTTTTGGGCGGGGTAGCAGATAAAGATGTAGATGGTGTTCCAAACGAAAAAGATCTTTGTCCTAATTCAAAAACTACAATTGTAGATCCCAATGGGTGTTCTTGCATACAAAAAACATCTTTAAATTGTGAAACCTCTTGTTGTCAAGTAACAGAAAATCCTTGTGTTCAACAATGTGGGGAAAGTGGGGGACAAGCAATTTGTAATTTGTGGGATTATAATATCTGTCCAATTCAAAACGAAATTACAGAAACAGTAGAAAAAACTAGACCTGCTCAAACAATCAAAAAGATAGAGACAACCCAACCAATAGAATCTAATCAACAAGCACAAGTTATTGTTCAAGAACAACCAAATAATCAAAAAGAAATAATAGA
>Ga0257125_1002723_pt1 | contig 13906 bp, 16 predicted proteins | sample SI106_200metaG_FD_190183 | JGI IMG/M metagenome (GOLD analysis project Ga0257125, IMG submission 190183) | Marine microbial communities from Saanich Inlet, British Columbia, Canada - SI106_200 | ecosystem: Environmental > Aquatic > Marine > Inlet | place: Canada: British Columbia | collected...
TAATTGATGAGTCTTTCATAGATAATCAATAAGAGCACTAGTAGCCTTTAATCTTTAATTAGATTAATGATGACTTTTTGTCATATGTAAGAGGTTATATCACTTTATAACACTTTTACTGGCTAGGGTAAACATCAAAAATACCGCTTGATGTTATAACCGTTACAATCACTTAGCATATTGAGGGACATTTATTTATATATACTATTACCATAGAAAAAAATCTTTATGTAGTTTTCATATATATGAAAAACACATAAAAAAATTAAGGAGAAATACACTCATGTAATGAATGCGCATGACCTCCACACTTTCCACAATGATGTTGCGCTGTAGTATGAGATCTTGGAGTTTTGCAACCATAACATTGACAAATAGTTGTACATGCGTAATCAGCATGATCAGATCGTCCACAATTAGAACAACGTCCCATTAATCTTCCAAGACGACGGATAGATGGACATCCTAATCCATCATGATTATATCCTTGACATACTTCACAATACACACTTCCATATTGTTTATAAGGACATTGAGGTGCCGTGTGATTATGAATTCCACAAAGTGAACACGGAAAACGTGGAACCACATATGCTTGTGGTGGAGGAGCAGAGACAGGTGCCATCATCCCCCCATACGGTGCAGATGGAAACGGAGGAACAATATAACCAGTTGGTTGATGATACGATGGAATAACAATTCCGGTATGTCTTGGTGCTCCTCCAGACGTTTGTCTGAACAACGCTTGTTGTCTTGCTAAAACATTTAAACTGGCTTCACCAGCATAATGACGAGAACGCGGAATACCCCAAGGATCAGTCATTTTACTTTTCACCTCGTCCAATACAAGATATTTCATAATGAGTAATACATACTATTATTTTTTCAATTTTTTCTATTGAAAAATTGAAAAAATAATCCATTACACCAACCGACATTTAAAATGAGATAAAATTATTTATATATTTTAAAACTATGTTTAAAATAATTTTCTAAATGCTTCTTTTTGATTTTCGTTTTTAGGATATCTTTTATTTTATCATTTATTTCTTTATAATCTTGAGGACTTTCTTTTCTAATATAATGCTTTAATTGACTAAAAAATTCTTCAATAGGATTCGTTTCAGGGTGGTAAGGAACGCAATATAATAAATTATTTCCACTATCATTAACAAGTTGTTTCAATAATAATGATTTATGTGGACTTGCGTTGTCATATAAAATTAAATGATTTTTATATTTTTTATTAATATATTTATTATAAAATTCTATTTGTTGTTCTTTTTTTATACCACCTTCTAAATGTTCATATAAAATCCAACCAATTATTTTGTTATAGGAAATTGCAAATATCAAATTATATTTTTTGAAAGGATATTTATTTGTTTTCTTTATTACACGTGTGCCTGATTTAGAACGACCATAAGTTAAAGTCATATTTAAATAAATAGATGTTTCATCAATAGATATTGTCTTTTTATAATTATGTTTTTTTAATGTTGTATAAAATGTTTCTAAATCTTGTTTTTCTTGTCCTTCCTTTTTCTCTGGATAATATTTATCTCTCAGTCGTTTTCTTGTTATTTTATGTTTCTTTAATATGCGAAATATTGTTTGATCTACTACTCTCACATTAAACTTTTCTTTTACCAAATTAGAAAGTTCCCATAATGTAATATTTACATTTTTCTTAACTAATGATAATACGTATTTTATAATATCATCAGTAATTTTATATGGTTTCTTTTTTGTTGATTTCCGTTTTATATTACCTTGATTTTCATATCTTTTAATCCATCTATATAATGATTTGTAACTACATTCAAATATTTCACAAGTATATTCCATTGTAGTTTTATGATTCAAATAGTATTTTACTGCACTTAATTTATAATCCTCCGTATGATGTTTGGACATATATTATAATTTAATATATTTAAAAATATATTAACTTATAAATATAATAATGACTGAATTAGAATTAGAATCAGCAGACCTAATTAAAAAATTAAAATTAGAAAATGATGAATTAAAAGAAAGATTAAAAAAATATACTAATCCTGATAGAAATAAGAAATACTATCAAACACATAAAGATGAACTTAAAGAAAGGGACTATAAAAAATCAGAATATAAACCTACAAAAGAACAAAAAAAAGAATATAATAAAAAATATTATGAAAATAAAAAATTAGAAATTAAGTAATTTAATGCGTATTAAATTACTTAAACAAATATTATATATAAATATATAGAATGGTGAAAAAGAAAAAACTTCCAGATAAATACAATTGTATTAAAGTTCCATTAGATAAAATTATCAAAGATACTGACACAGTTGATAAAATATTCGACTGCGTTGTTCGAACTAATAAAATTACAATTAAAACATATCAATTATTAAGATTATGGATATTAGATAAATATCATAAAAAAGATAATATACCCACAATTACAGAAGACACAATTAAAATGGCTCAAAAATCTATTTTAGAATCATCGTCAGGACCAAAACCAAAAGGAGATAATTTAGAATTATTTAATGAATTTCAACAATTTCATACTTTTACACTTGAAAATGGTGTTAATTTATCTCAAATATTAAGTTATAATGCTATTTCTATAATAACAGCTATTGAAAATAATATAAAAATGCACTATTTTGATTATATTAGAAGATTTATTAATTCATATTTCAAACATAAATATAAAGAAGAAATAAAAGATAATGAATTTAAACAACAATTATTTAGAGATTTAAAAAAAATAAAAAATGATATAATAAATAATACAACTACATGTGATACTAAATATCACAAATGGTTAAAAAATAATAGAAATAATATTATTCCAAAAGAAGTTCATAAAAATGGATATCATTATGATATACAAGTAAAACCACAAAAATATTTAAAAAATATGATATGGATGAATATTAAATTAGAGAAAATAGAAGGTAAAATGTTCCAATTTATGCCATTACGATCAGATTTAATTATTAAACATATTCCATTAGATACAAAATCTCTTATTGAAATATTTGTAGAAAAAGATAAAAATAAATATTTATGTGATATTGAAAATACTAAAGACGAGTTATGGGATAAATATTTCAATATAAATATTTCATTAAAGAATTATGTATTTGATTATACACTTATAACAGATTGTTATTCATCTTCTTTACGGTTTATTCATAAAGATAGATTATATGAAGAAAATTATAAAAAAGAAAAGATGCGTAATGCAAAAGAGGAGTATAAAGATTTGAGTAAAGAGGAAATTGAAATTCTTAAAAAGAATAAGAAAGAGATACAAAAGGAATTAAATAAAAATAAACCAAAAGTAAAAAAAGAGAAAACAAATAATATCGAATTTCCATATATCGACGAAGTTGATAAAAAAGAGTTAATAGGTAAAAATATCTATATAGATCCTGGAAAGAGGGATTTACTATCTATTATAGATGATGATGGTAAACGATTTACTTATAGCAATAAACAGAGAGTAAAAGAAACAAAAAGATTAAAATATCAACAATTAATAAAAAATCTCAGAGATACATTAGGAACATGTGAAATAGAAAACACTTTATCAATTTACAACTCTAAAACGTGTAATATTAAAAAATTCAAAAAATATATAAAAGAGAAAAATAAAGTGAATGATAAATTATTTAAATTATATGAAGATAAAAAATTCAGACAATATAAATGGTATGCGTATATCAATAAAAAAAGAGTAGAAGACAATATGAATAATTTAATAAAAAAAAAATATGGCAAAAATTTGAATCTTATTTATGGAGACTGGGGTGTAACGAAACAAATGAGAAATTTTATATCAACTCCAAATTTAGGTGTAAAAAGGAAATTAGCGGAGAAATTTAATGTATATAATATAGATGAATATAGAACATCTTGTTTGTATCATAAAACAGAAGAAAAAGGAAATAATTTTTATATAACAGATAAAATCAATAAAAAACGAAAGTTACATTCGGTCTTAACATTTAAAATGGAAACCACAGAGAATGAATGTAAAAAAACCCGTATAGATTGTATCAACCGAGATTATAATGGATGTTTAAATATAAGAAAGATATTTCATTCATATATAAAAAATGAAACAAGACCTCTGCATTATTGTAGAAGTTTTGACTACCAAATACTACCACTCCCTGAAAAGGCGTCAAATGGTAGTCGGCTTGAGAGGAGACATGGAAACTCCTTAGAGAGTGCATTTATTTGACATAATTGTCAAGGCATATTAATATGCTACCATCGACATTTAGATTTTCCTATTTTTGAGGTTTTTTATCTCATTTTAAATGTCGGTCGGTGTAATTAGGATAATTGTATTACATCATATAAGTCAGTAAAATATGTCAAATAGTGATAGTTTTAGACAAGCTACAAAACGTATCCTTGATAACTATGAATCAATAGGTGCTGTTCAAGAGGCATTGCGTAAACATTCGGTTGAAGGTGTTAATTTGATCATTGGAATTGATTGCACTGGTTCGAACACGATGCATAATATTTTTGGTGGTAAATCTTTACATTATATTGATCCTACATTTAATTATCCACCTCCTCCATCATATAACGCATCATCATCTGATGGAATTTCTAGTGGATATTCCCAACATTTTGCATATATGAATCCATATCAAAAAGTGATTAGTATTATATGTAGAACATTGGGATCATTTGATGAAGATGGATTAATTCCTGTGTATGGTTTTGGAGATATGATCACTAAAGATAGCTGTATTTTTAACTTTAAGGATCGACAATGTGGTTCATCAACTATTTCAGCAGATGCGCCATGTCATGGTATGGAAGATGTTCTAGATACATACACAAATGTTATACCATTAGTTAAATTATCTGGACCTACAAGTTTTGCTCCACTTATTAATCATGTCACCAAACTTCTTAAGAAATCTAAACAGTATAACATTTTGTTAATTATTGCAGATGGTCAAATTAACGATAATGGTGACACAGTTAAGGCTATTAAAAAAGCATCAAAAGATGCTCCACTATCTATTGTTACTATTGGCGTTGGAGATGGACCATGGGAAACAATGGAAAAATATGATGATACTATCAAAGGTAGGAAATTTGATAACTTCCAATTTGTTAATTTCAATTCAATTGAAGCAAGATATCCATCAAATCTAGATGTAGCATTTTCTATTGCTGCATTACAAGAAATCCCAATTCAATATGAATACTTGAGAAACAAAAAGAGAATTAAATAATATTTTTTATTTTATTAAACAAAATAAAAATAATTAGTTATTCTAATCAAATGTTCTATATACTTCATATTCATAGTTATGTTCTATTCCATCATATCCAGTTACATCCCAGTTGGTAGATAATTCTTTTTTCTTTTCTACCAATATTATTTTAGATGGATCATATGTGTTATTATATACTACTTCAAGTTTATCTTTGATAAGTTTACTATCACACCAACTAGAAACATCATCATTAACTACAATATATCTATCATCAACAAAACGACAATTCAATTCATCGTTAATACTACTAGTTTTTCTATCTTTGTCACAAACCATAACTTCTTTTTGTATTTCTTCTACCCTAGCATTTGATTTGTCACATCGTTGTTGAACTTCTTCTTCTGTAAATTTTTCAACAGGTTTAGAACTATTTATATAAGACATTACTAGAAATATGCCAAGTAAAGTTAAAATTATAACTTTGATATCTTCCATACTTATATTATTTATAATAATACCTGATATAAATATTATTGCTAATTTGTATATTTTTTAAGTGTTAAATATTTATAGAAAAATTGAAATATATATATATTATAGCATATATATATGAACAAGACGATGGAAACTCAATATGATGAAATCAAAGAATCATTTCATGAATACACACTAAATGATTTTAAAAATGATAAACAATTCAAAACACACGTTACAAATCAAGATTTTAAGGGAGAAATAGAATCGATTAAATCATTTACATATAATGAAGAATATGTAAAAAAAATAGATATGGGATCCAAACATTTATGAGTTTTTACATGGAAGAATTTGGAGAAGAAGTATTTGATGCTATAAACAATATTGAAACTACTGAAACTAAATTAGATGTTGAAAAACATAAAGTATTTCAACTTAGTAACACTAGTAAATTACAACAGGAACATCTGTTTATTGATAGATCATTACTACAAAATGATAAATATTATAGGAGGATTAATAATTTTGTGAGATTTTATGATGAAATGTATAGTGATCATTTACCAGTATTTATAACAACTGATTCATTTTTACATGCATGGCATAAAACTTTTGATAATATTTTAATAGATTTAGAACAATCATATATGTATCCTATTTTAGAAAAATTATTGATGAATACAATCAATGATTTGAAAAATATTCAAGAGTTTAATGAACATATCATCGATGTAATAATATACTCTATTGGTCAATATGTTAAAAATAAGATTCCTATTATCAATATAAAAGATGATGTTATCAATGCTTTTAATAATATAATTGATTACGAATATGATGTATGTCTTGGTATAAATCTAGATGAGTTAATGAAATCAGTTAGATCTGGTGGACAATATAGTGGTATATCATTTGAAAATATATATAATTATAATAAAATTATTTATTTTGTTATTTGAAAAAATTGAATTATTTTTAAGTTACCATATCAATATTGATAAGGTAATTTAAAATGGAAGATATTGAAATATTTGGATTTTCTGGAAAACTTGGATCTGGAAAAAATTATATCGCTGAAAATTTATTTTTTCCAAAGTTATCATCACAAAAGCCTACTTTATGTATGGCAATCGCTGATCATGTTAAGGTAGATTTATGTGTTAAAAGAAATATTGAATATAATAAACTATTTTTTTCTAAAGATGCTATAACTAGAAGACTGCTACAATTAGAAGCAACTGAAAATGGACGAATGGTATATGGTGAAGATGTATGGGTTAAAACATTAGATACATGGATAAAAATATATGCTAGTAGAGGTATAAAACGGTTTATTGTTACAGATGTTAGATTTGTAAATGAATTTGAATATATTAAAAATAATAGTGGTGTAAACATTTTAGTTATTGCTACAGATAGGGTAACAAATGAACTAATAAGAGAAACAAATGGAGATATATTAAAAATGACAGAAATAAAAACACATTCATCTGAAAATGGATTAGAACATATGATAGATAAATTTGATTATGTTATATATAATGATATTAATGATTCAATTAATAAATCAAATGTAATAGAAAGTAGTGTAGATGAAATAATTAAAGATATCTATGGATGAGATTTCAGTTTAAGATATTTTATTTTATATTTTAGGTATTTATAGTAATATTTATCGTTTCCACCAGATTGTTGGAAATATTTATTATCATACATTATATCGAAAACTGAATTATAAGGTCTATTAAGCAACTCATTTAAACATTTATTATTTATAAATATTTCGAATGAATCATTACAAATGGTATTTTTTGTGTAAATAATCAATTAAATAATGGATAACATAATGGATATTGTTGTTCGGTAGTATCACTATTTTGTAAGTATTCTTCTATAGATATATTGTCAGCCGTTTGATATTATTATACTACAAAATAATAAAAGAATCTTTAATTAAAAATATTGAAAAAAATATACAATATAAGAATATACAACTCAAATAAGTTAAACATAATGGATAGAAAAGAATTATTTCATATAGAGATAACCAGTAATGAGAAAACCAATAAAATATTGGGAAATTTAATCAAGATGCTATGCGATAGGCATGTATTGGATTCTAGTAAATATGAAAAACATCATAAAAAATTAGTTGATTCAGTTAATGATGAATTTCTATTTAAAATAAAATCAGATTTTAATGACGACTTATATATCATAAAGTTTGTTCATTATAAACTAACAACAATTAAAAAAATAGCTGATATTGAAAATATTTTATATAATAGCTATCAACATGATCATAAAATATTTATAGTTAATGATATAGTAAAAAAAGCTTACGACCAATTTTTGGAATTTAAAAACACAGAAGTATTTTTAGAAAAAGAACTAATAATTAACATATTAGATCATGTTCTACAACCTAAGTTTGAAGTGTTAACAAAAAATGAAAGAATACAATTATTAGATGATTATAAGACATATAAAAAACAATTACCTAGAATGCTAGAGACAGATCCAGTAGCAAGATATTATAATATGAAACCTGGTGATATTGTTAGAATAATTAGACAAAGTATAACAACATGTGATGCTATTTATTATAGAATAATTATTAAATCAGGGTTTAGTGTCTAATGGATGTTTTTTTCTCCATTCATCCCATGATTCTTCATTACATTTACAAAATTTAGGAATTGATATAAATTCAGTATAATCTATTTCATGATTATATTGACAAAATGGACATATTACTTTATTTTTCGTCATTATATATGTTTTTAAACATTGACTACACATATATTGATTACAACAATTAATATGTATAGGATAATTTTCAGTTTCATCATCATTATCTTCTACATATTCGTTTTCATTAAAATGTAGTTTATCTGTTAGTCTATCATTTTTGTCATATGAATCAAAACAAATGGGACAACAATCTGTGTCAGGATGTTCTGAATAATGAAATACATTCATATGTTGTAACACATTAAACCCTGGAAATCCGCCAACCATATTGTCTTCATCTAATTGTAGTGTATCATCATATGAAGAATGAAAACGTAAAAAATGTTCATTTAATCGTTCGTTACTTATAAATTTTCTTGAGCATACTAAACATGTATATTCTCCATATTCTGATTCCTTATATACTCTTTCATAATATTCATCAGAATCATATCCTGAATTTGAATCATTACTTATATGACTAGTTTGTTCTACTTCATTATCATCTACTTCATTATTATCTGTTACAATATTATTTAGTTCATCCATGATACCTTCACAATGAACCAAGTTAAAGTGATCAATTAATGAAATATCACAACTAAATGTATCTTCACACATTGGGCATTTATATTGATCACTATTTTCAACAGTATAATCCATTTTGTTATATATATATGATAGTTAAACTATGTAAGAAAATATAAATCAATTTTTTTGTAGATCGATACATTAAATTACTAATTTATGTTATTTAACTAATTAAAATATCAGTTTAAATTAGTTAAATAATATGAAATTGATTAAATTCCCATCATATAGTTTTTATAGAGAAACATTATACAATGGGTTAACTTTAGTATTGATACCATTAAAAGATGATAAAATAGTATCTGTTGGAATATTTATTAAAGTTGGATCAAGATATGAACATAAAGAAAATAGTGGAATTTCTCATTTTTTAGAACATATGACATTTGGAGGAACTAATACTAGAACTGAAAATGAGATAATGTCTAAATTAGATTCTATCGGAGCTCTTTATAATGCTGCTACCAGTAGAGAATACACTTATTTTTATGCCAATGGTAATTTTAAAGATGCTAATATATTATTAGATATAATATTAGATATATATATGAATCCTTGTTTTCCTGAAAAAAAGATTAATAAAGAACGTGCGGTAGTATTAGAAGAATTAGGTATGCATAACGATGATAATCAAATGTTATTATATGATGATGTAATGGATTTAGTATATGATTTTTCGACAATAGGGGATCCTATATTAGGAACATATGAGACTGTTAGTAACATAACTAAAAAAGATCTTAATACATATCATGATAAATATTATACACCAAATAATTCTATATTAGTTGTTAGTGGAAATTTCAATTATAGTAAGATGTATAATTCAATCGTAAAAAAATTTCGTAAAAAACAATATGATAAACAAATAATTACTAGAACGTCACTTAATATACAACAAACAATTCCACAATTATCTATTATTTATGGAAAACAACTATTTCAAACAAATGTTATTATCACATTTAGAAGTTTTAAACATACTGATAAACGCAATTATACACTTGATATTATTTCAAGATATTTAACATCTGGATTTACATCTGTATTATTTACTTTATTAAGAACAAAACTAGGAGTAGCGTATGCTTGTTCTGCTTCTAATGAAACATATACTGATCATGGTATTTTTTATATTATGACAGGTCTTGAAGGTAAACGAGCAGTAGAAGCAATCATATTAATATTTGAAGAATTAAAAAAAATTAGGAAAGGAAATATAGATGATAATATTTTTAAAAGTGCTAAAAAAATTTTTGAAACATCTATGCTATTTGATTTAAGCAGTCCTTTTGATTATATGATGTCTCATGGTATGAAAGAACTTGAGGAAATGGGTAATATTAGTAATGAATATATATTGGAAGAAATTAGAAAAATAACAGTCAATGATATTAAAAAGGTTGCTAGTGAGGTATTTATATCTAAAAATATGAATATATCGATATTATGTGAAAAATTAGATAAAAATCAAATGATTCATTGTATTAATAATTTTGATTGAAATAATAGTAATACTTAAAAAAATTGAAAAAAATATCATATAGTATTCTCTATCTATTTTTAAACATAATAACAGGTAAAGTAATGGAAAGAAATAATGAAGAATCTGAAAGCGTTATCTATACTTATTTGAGAGCGTTTGCGTCGATCGGTAGATATATTTACAATAGTATTTGGTCTAGTAATACGCAACTTGTTTATCCTACTACGCCAACTACATTAAATGATATTACTATTCCAAATGCTCCACATCGTCCTGTTTCACATAGTAGGGTGGAAGCTGGACAAGGTGATAGTTGTTCCCGTAATCTTACTAATGTGTTTGATGATGCTGCTAACAATCCTGTTTAATTTTTCTTTATGTTTCAATGTATTGTAAAAATTGATTTTTTTTAATCATATAAGAATAAACTTATCTTTATACGATTAAATAAACATAATGGGAAAAATACTACTTATATTAGAATCACCTGGTAAAATTAAACTACTACAATCTATACTTGGTAGTAATTATATTATTAAAGCATCATATGGACATGTTAGAGATCTAGATCCAAAGGATATGTCAATTGATATCGAACATGGATTTAAACCAACATTTAAAATACCATCTAGAAGTTCTAAAGTTGTTAAAGAATTAAAAGACGCGTGTGCTAAATGTGAACGTGTATTATTAGCAACGGATTGTGATAGAGAAGGAGAAACGATTGCAGCTGATTTAGCAGATATTTTAAAACTGAAAAATCCAGAAAGAGTATCATATCAGGAAATCACAAAACCAGCAATATTAAAAGCAATTAAATCTCCAACAATAATTAATCAAGAGTTGGTTGATTCACAACGAACAAGAAGAATGATGGATAGAATTGTTGGATATGAGTTATCTCCATTATTATGGAACCAGTTATCATTTCAATTATCAGCAGGTAGAGTTCAATCTGTTGTTGTAAAACTATTAATTGAACGTGAAGATGAAATTAATAAATTTTTATCGAAAAGTTTTTTCAAAATATTGGGTGATTTCATATTAGACAAAGAATCAAAAAGTAAACTTAAAACTATATTATATGAAATGGATGTTAACGCTTATAAAAAAGATAAAAAAATACTGAAAGGTTCTATTGCGAAAATAGAAAATAAAGATGATATTGTAAATCTATTAGAAATATTTGGTAGTTCTGTATATAAACTATTTGCTTCTTTTGATAAACTTAGTTATTCAAATCCACCTGCTCCTTTTACGACTTCATCATTACAACAAGATGCTAATTACAAGTTAGGTTTTACTAGTAAAAAAACAATGGCTACTGCTCAGAAATTATATGAAGATGGACATATTACATATATGAGGACAGATTCAGTTGTTCTTTCTGAAACTGCTATGGAAGATATCAAAAAAGAAATTTTAGAAAAATATGGTAATGAATATTATCGAGGAAAGGTTTATAAAAATAAATCTAAACATGCTCAAGAAGCTCATGAAGCAATTCGTCCAACACATTTTAATAATGTGGATGCTGGAAATGATAGTGATCAACAACGATTATATAGTTTGATTTGGAAAAGAACAGTCGCCTCACAGATGAGTCCTGCTAAAATAAATAATACAATTGTTCAAATTGCTATTTATAGTAAGGAAAATGGTTTGAAATTAGTTACATATTATTTTGTGGCAACAATAAAAAATATTTTATTTGATGGGTATTTAAAAATATACAACGTAACTACACAAGATGATGATGATGAAGAAAATCCAGAAAATGAAGAAATGAAAATACCAAAAATAGGAACTGAAGTTAAATATTATCAAATAGAATCAAAAGAAGAATATACAAAGCCAATTGGTAGATTTACAGAAGGCTCTCTAGTAAAAAAATTAGAAGAAAATGAGATAGGTAGACCTTCCACATATGCTAGTTTCATTTCAAAAATACAAGAACGTAGTTATGTTATTAAAGATGATGTAGAAGGAATTAAAAAACCAATATTAACTTACACTCTTAAAGATGGAAAGATAACTAAAAAAAGTAGTGAAGTATTAGTTGGACAAGAAAAAAATAAATTAATCCCTACAGAACTTGGTAGAACTGTTACAAACTATTTAAATGAACATTTTCCAGATATTATGGATTATAAATTTACTGCTGATATGGAAAAAAAACTAGATGATATTGTAAATAAAAAAATAAAATGGAATAAATTACTACAAATATTTTATGATCAATTTCATCCTACTGTAGTTGCACTAACTGCTGAAGAAAAAGAAAAACCTATGGAGGATAAATTAGGAAAATATATTGGAGATGATCCAGTATCTGGTAGCAAAATATACGCATCTACCGCAAAATATGGTCCAGTTGTTAAACGTGTAGAATTAACAAAAACAGGTAAAACTGTTAAAAAATACACATATGCTCCAATTAAAAAACCAATGACTATTGAAAATATTACATTAGATCAAGCACTTGAATTATTTAAATATCCATATGTATTAGGACAATATAATGGAAAAGACGTTGAAATCCAACGTGGAAAATATGGATTATATATTAAATATAATAAACAGTCTTTTCCATTACCAGATGAGTATATAACTGGCAATAAAAAAATTACATTAAATGTTGCGCAATGCGCAATTGACATAAAAAATCAAAACATGTTGAACCAAGTAGATAAATACGAAATTAGGGAAGGGAAATATGGTCCGTATTTCACATTACAAGGAGGGGGGAAAAAGAAAATATTTGTTGGAATCCCTAAGGAGATAGATCCTAAAAAAATTACATTAGAGGAAATTAATAAATTAATTGAAGATAATAAAACAAAAAAGAAAACAAAGTGGCAATCTAAAGGGAAAAAAACAATCTAGATAATAATAATCTATTATAAAAAGTTGATTTATTTATTTATCGATGTTTAATACCATTTAAACCGATTGTTAATAAAAAAATGTCTAGTAAGAAGAATCAAACTATTGAGGCAATTCAAGACTATTATAATGTTTTCAAAAATCATTATAATAAGAAATATCGTCATATTATAATAAGTGATAATGACAAAAACAAAATGAATGAATTAAATATCTCATTTACAATATTAATTAGTGATTATTTAAAAGAAAATAAAATAGATGATAATATTTTAAAATCATTAATCGAATTAATAGATCTAAAACTAAAACATCATGAAATCTTATTTGAATCTACTGATGTGATCAATATTATATCAGACTCTAAAAGTGTTATAAAGTGTTATAAATACTTAAAGACATTTATCATTGTTATGATAAAAACATAACAATGAAAGCAAAAGAAGTTATGAAATTATTAAAAATTTCTAGAGGAACTT
>Ga0257125_1002728_pt1 | contig 13886 bp, 13 predicted proteins | sample SI106_200metaG_FD_190183 | JGI IMG/M metagenome (GOLD analysis project Ga0257125, IMG submission 190183) | Marine microbial communities from Saanich Inlet, British Columbia, Canada - SI106_200 | ecosystem: Environmental > Aquatic > Marine > Inlet | place: Canada: British Columbia | collected...
CCCGGCGGGCTTCAACATTAAATATAATAAAAATTGTAATTTCCCGTTTCATATCCGGATAATCATTCTCGTTTCTTTCTACCATCTGCATCCGGAATTTTTCCATATTATTAGGAATTAATTTATCGATCTCTTTAGTAAATTTACGGCGACCGCGTTTCCCCCATTGATGGGTAGAGATAAACATGTAGAGGTCAGAAACATTTCGTTCCGGAAAGGCATGAATTAACCTGGCATTATTAATCATGGCTATCAGCGGCTGATAGATGTATTTATACCAATCTTCAGCGGCTTCCCGGATGGATACTTCTTTATGTTTTTCTCTTTTTAACCAGGTTTGATGTTGAATCAGTTGACCCATTAACCGTTGATATTGCCCTACTTCCGTCAACTCAATCGAGTAGGGTAGGCCTGTTTCATCGACAAAAGCAATTTTTTCTCTATAAATTATATCTCTTAAGTTGTTTTTGGATGATATGAATTCTACAATTTTTGCGTCAATCGTATCCCAATGATATTCTTTGGCGGCTGCCACCCGATGATTCCCATCCACTACATAATATTCATCTTTGATTTGATAAAGCTTTACCGGTGGCAGAGGTTTCCCAGTTTGAAAGGCTTTTTTGATATGTTTGTATCGGTCTGATGGAACGGCATTTTTAAAACGAAACTGGCTGTCGAAATCTTTGTAACGGCCAACACTACCAATTATTTTTGATAACGGCACTGCTGATATTCCTCTATCACGGGTGTCATACGCCTCTTCCTGTTTCTGACTCTCTCCAAAGTTTTTCACGCTCTCATGTGTTTTCTGGCCCATGGAGTCTTTGATTTTGTCAAATATGCTCATGATCGAATTCCAAAATATTATAACCGCAAGTGTTAATGACCTGGGTCTCGTTTACCAGTGTGACTCTATCTGAAGCATTGGTAAAGTTATTGTGAATATGACCGTGTATGAAATATCCGGGTTTATATTTTTTTATTAATCGTTGATAAGCATTGAATCCCATATGGCATCGATCTTCCCCGTCATGTACATGTCGGGGAGGGGCATGTGTAATCACAATATCGATACCTTTTTTTAACCAAATGGGGATCTTCAAGCCCCATAAGATGTTTCTCATTTGTTGTTCAGTGTATTGAAACAATCCACCATTATACCAAAGTGAGCCTTCCAACCCCAGAATGCTAATGTTATTAAAATTAATGATTTTAGCATGAATATTGGTGCACCCCCAAATGCTATCATAATCAGAGCGAATATCATGATTTCCTTTAATATAATATAAAGGGACATCAAACTTAGAAGTTAATGATGTAAGATACTCTGGTTGTAAATCACCACAGGAGAAAATTAAATCAATTTCACCAAAATATTCCCGGTCAAATTGCTCTGTGAGCTCTGGAACAGTAAAATCGGAAACAGATAAAATACGCATTTAAAGTTTATAAGGGTTAGATCCCGTAGATCGTAAAAGTTAAATTACTAAAAGTGGCTAATAATAAACTTGTTGGATAAAATGTATGCCATATCATACCTGATTGTCATTAGAAAAGAAACGATAGGTTATAGTGTGCTGTGGAGGGGTCCTCCGGATGAACCGGAGGAAAAATAACTATTTGATGGCAAATTGCTTTTCGAAGCTGATTCGGATTAATTCATCCTCTAATACCTTTAATAATTTATCGACTCCGAATGAGATGATGTCGAAACAAGGAATTTGTTGGGTTGTAAAACTTTTTTTCACGTCTTTAAAAATGACATGATTTGGGTAAAGCGTCATGATTAAGGCTAAATCATAATGTACCTGTGAATTTAGTACACTATCAATAACACCTTTTTCTTCTATATCGCACCATCTTAACTTCAGACGTTTCGGTAGTGCATATAATTCATACATTTTGTCCAAAACTTCTTCTCCTGCTCCAAAAATACAAACATTGAAGTTCTTATCAGCAGGGATTTTTACAGTTTGTAATTGTTTAAGTTTTAGATCTCTTTCATTTTGATAATCTTTGACCTCTTCATCAGTCCAGGCAGTTGATTTTACTAAATTCAAGCGAATATGTTCCAGAATTTTCCTCAAATCCCGACCCATTCTGGTTTCTGTGTTTTTAGCATTTGTTTCATTCATTCGATCTACTAAAAACTGAACAACGGTTTCATCATAATCAAATTCTTCAAATAGATCAAAATCAGCCCATATCTCATTTGCAAAATCAGCAACTTCAAAAAAGTTATTGGTATTTTTTAGCTGTTCTTCCAATCGACTGACCTGGAGTTCAACATATTTTTCCCGATGTTCTTTTTTACTATCATCATTTTCATTATGTTCAGCTTTAACGATTTCTAGTGCTAATTCTTTTTCTGCAATCAGTTCAATATGATCCAGATATTTGTTGATTTGTTCCAGGCTTTCTTCCATTCGTTGTTTAAATTGATCATCTGCTTCTATTTTTTGCAGTAATTCAATGAGTTCAGCCTTTCTTTTTACCAGTTCCGGTTGAATGATCGCTATTTTTTCGTCGATCTGTTTCAGATATTTTTTCCTAACGTCCTGCTCATGTATAAAATTTCTGGCCTGAGCGATGACATTATCTATCGGGTCAAAAAGAGATTTTATATTCATAGTTAGTTTTAGATTAATTGTGTATTTGAATAGTATAGTTACCCATTATATTAATGAAACATTATTCATCTCATATAATGGCTTACTGATATTAAATTCCTATTAGATTCAATCAATGATTTATTATAAACCTTTGAAAAGGTGTTAATCTACGATATTAGTACATTCCCCATGACTTGATTTTCAAGTCTTCAAGTGGTTTATGATAAATTGCTTCAACGAATCTTTTAGCCAGTTGAATATTAGTTATAAGTGGCATGGCCAGATCCACTGCTCTACGCCGTGTCCAGTATCCATTTGTTAGCTCCTCCTTTTGAAAGTTTTTAGGGATATTGATCACCAGATCAAATTTATGATCTGCCAAAATATCAAAAATACTGTTTTCATGATTATCCTCAGGCCAATACACTATTTCAGATTCTATGTCATGGTCTTTCAGAAATCGATGGGTTCCTGTTGTCGCATAAATCGTGGTACCCATTTTTATCAATAATTTAGCACTTTCTAAAAAACTGACCTTATCTTTCAACGGTCCGGTGGATAATAGGACAGTATTAACCGGTACTTTAAATCCAACAGATATCATTGACTTTAAAAGTGCTTCATTGAAATCATCACCCAGACATCCCACCTCGCCTGTAGACGCCATCTCAACACCTAAAGTTGGATCAGCTCCCAGCAAACGGGTAAATGAGAAATGAGATGCTTTAACCCCAACATAATCAAGATCCATAAACGAATGTTCAGGGATGCTGGATATTTTATCAAGAATTGCTTGAGTAGCCAACTCAATAAAATTTTGTTTGGTTACTTTTGATACGAATGGAAAGCTGCGACTTGCTCTCAGGTTACATTCAATAACTTTAACACTATTTCCTTTAGCAATAAATTGCATATTGAACGGCCCTGTGATGCTCAATGAAGTAGCTATCTTACGGGCGATATGTTTGATGCGACGGATGGTTTCCAGATAAGTCCGCTGGGGAGGCAAAACTAATGTTGCATCTCCCGAATGAACTCCGGCGTTTTCAATATGCTCAGAAATCGCGTAATTTATAATTTCGCCATCTTTTGCGACAGCATCAAACTCGATTTCTTTTGAATTGGTAATGAATTTAGAAATAACCACTGGGTGATCTTCTGATAAACTAGCGGCTTTTTCCAAAAATTTTTCCAATTCCATATCACTGGTTGCCACTCCCATGGCAGCCCCGCTTAATACATAAGATGGCCGAACTAATACCGGATAACTAACTTTGGTCGCAAAAGACTTGGCTTCTGCCAGGGAAGTTAATTCGCTCCATTCCGGTTGATCAATACCCAATGAATCCAGCATGCTGGAAAATTTATGGCGATCTTCTGCCCCATCTATTTGCCGTGGAGAGGTGCCCATAATTCTGGCTCCCATTTTTTCAAGGGGTAAGGCCAGATTGTTAGCAACTTGTCCACCCATGGATATAATGACCCCTTCCGGATGTTCTTTTTCATAAATATCCATTACTGTTTCCAATCGTATTTCATCAAAGTAGAGTCGGTCGACTTCATCATAATCGGTGGAAACTGTTTCTGGGTTAAAGTTGATCAGTATGGATCGATATCCCTCTTTTTTGACTGTTTTGACAGCATTGACACAACACCAGTCAAATTCAACTGAACTACCGATTCGGTAGGTCCCTGAACCGAGCACAATAATATTGGTTTTATCACCCAATTGAATATCATCAGAATCCCCATGGTAGGTGAGGTAAAGGTAGTTGGTTTGTGCCGGGTATTCTCCCGCTAGAGTGTCAATCTGTTTTACATTCGGTTTGATGCCATAACTGAGTCTCATTTTTCGCACGATGTGCTCGGTAGAATCTAGTAATTGGGCTAATTGCGGATCAGAGAACCCCGCTTTTTTTGCTTCATCCAGGATATGGCGGGGGCAATTTCCTCCAGCGTATTCCTTAATTAAGCTTTCTACCCGCACCATATTGGCTATTTTATGGAGAAACCAGGGATCGATTCTGGTATGTTCATGAACTTCCTCCACTGTCATGCCACTTTTCAAAGCATTGGGTATTGTAAAAATTCGTTCATCTGTTGGATTGGTTAATTCCTGCAGAATTTCTTCCTTGGATATTTTCCCCATACCTTCTGGATTACCAACGATTCCCCAGGCCCCGGTATCCAGCATTCTAAGCGCTTTTTGTAAGGCCTCCTGGAAGGTTTTACCGATGGCCATTATTTCACCAACAGACTTCATGCTGGTTCCGATTTCGGTGGAGACCATTTTAAATTTTTTCAGATCCCATCGTGGAATTTTAACAACGACATAGTCCAAAGCCGGCTCGAAACAGGCCATGGTGGATTGGGTAATGGAATTCTTAATTTCTGTTAAACTGTAGCCTAAACCCAGTTTGGCCGCAATAAACGCTAAGGGGTAACCAGTGGCTTTAGAGGCCAGGGCAGAACTTCTGGAAAGTCTGGCATTTACTTCAATGACACGATATTCTTCAGATTTTGGATTTAGCGCATATTGAATATTACATTCACCGATCACTCCCAGGTGTCGAACCGTCTTAATGGCGATTTCTCGTAGCCTGTGATATTCGCTATTGGTAAGCGTTTGGCTGGGGGCGATGACAATTGATTCACCGGTGTGAATTCCCAATGGATCGAAATTCTCCATATTACAAACTGTGATACAATTATCATAACAATCCCGAACTACTTCATATTCAACTTCTTTCCAGCCTTTCAGGTACTCTTCCACCAATATTTGGCTGGTATGTGCAAAAGCATTGGTGGCTAGTTCTTTCAATTCCTGTTCTGTTTTGCAGATACCGGAGCCCAATCCGCCTAAAGCAAAACCTAGCCTGACCATCACCGGGTATCCAATCTTCTGTGCGATTTCCAAAGCATCATCGACATTTGAAGCGGTTTTACTTTCCGGAACCAGGACATCAATTTCTGCCAATTTTTCAATAAAGGTTTCCCGATCTTCGGTTGCTTGAATCACTTCAACAGGGGTTCCAAAAACCTGGACCTTATGTTTTTTTAGTACGCCGGTCCGGTCCAGTTCCATCCCGCAATTTAAAGCTGTTTGTCCACCAAAAGAGAGCAATATGGCATCCGGTTTTTCCTTTTCGATCACCCCTTCAATGAAGTGTGGTGTCACTGGTAAAAGATAGACCTTATCTGCCAGATGTTCGGAAGTCTGAATCGTGGCAATGTTTGGATTGATAAGAACCGTATAGATGCCCTCTTGTTTGAGAGCCTTAATGGCCTGGCTGCCTGAATAATCAAATTCACCCGCTTCACCTATTTTCAAAGCTGCGCTACCAAGTATAATCACTTTTTTTATATTATGTTCCATTGGATTCTATTTAATCAGGTTTCAGATTATAGTTGATTAACAAACTCATCAAAAAGAAAATTGGTATCTACCGGTCCTGGCCAGGATTCCGGATGAAATTGAACACTCCGGATAAACTTGGTTCGATGTTCAATTCCTTCATTGCTACCATCATTTGCATTGAAAAAACAAGGTTTCCAATTTTCCGGTAAGGTTTGATCATCAATGGCATAACCGTGGTTTTGTGATGTAATAAAACACCTTTTGGATCCGACCTGAATACAAGGCTGATTCTGAGAACGATGCCCGAATTTCAATTTATAACTAATGGCACCGGCTGCCAAAGCAATGATCTGATGTCCCAGGCAGATCCCGAATATGGGTTTATCTCCCTGGAGATGTGGTTTTAAGTTTTCAATGGTTTCAGGGACGTTGGTTGGATCCCCCGGACCGTTGGATAACATAATCCCATCAAACTTTTCCTTGGAGTAATCATAATCCCAGGGAACCCTTAAGACTGTGACATCACGTTTTAAAAAGCTTCTGATTATATTAAACTTACACCCCGTATCAACCAGGCAGACAACTTTTTTCCCCTTTTCATAAATTATGGGCTTTTGAATACTAACTTTTCGCACCTGATTTTCCAAACCCGGGTCGTAAAAGGGAAGGTCTTTACCTTCCATCACCATTTTTCCTAACTGAGATCCCTTGCTCCGAAGCCGTTTGGTTAACGCTCTGGTATCTACTCCTTCAATTCCCGGTATTTGATGTTCTATCATCCAATCAGATAGACTTTTAACCGCGTTCCAATGAGAATATTCGCTTGTTAAAGAAGAAATAACAATGCCTTTCAGGTGAATTTTTTCCGATTCAAAAAACGATAATAAATTATCAATGGATTGATTTTCGGGTATTCCATAATTCCCGATTAAAGGATAAGTAAATACCAGAATCTGACCGGCATAGGATGGGTCTGTCATTGTTTCCGGATATCCTACCATTCCGGTATTAAAAACCACTTCGCCAGATGTAGATCCTTGATAACCAAATCCTTTACCAGAAAGCACAGTTCCATCTTCAAGAATAAGCTGCATCAGATAAACCTAAATTGATAGTGAAAGTCTAAGGAGTTTTCTCAAAATTGAGAAGAAAGATACCTTTACGAAAACGCTCTAGATAAACTTTTGGAGCATAGCTCAAAAAAAAGGTTTTGGATATTATAAAAAGGAATTGTTTCAGGAAGTTATTGAAAATTATAGGGTTTTGATATTTTTACTAGTAAGGCGTTTTTCAACACTTCCTGGGAAATTATATTCGGTATCATATACGATAAGGTTTTATTTCTTATAAAAGTTTGCTGCGATTTTGGCATCTTTACTAATTTGGTGTTTTAGTTCATCAACTGAATTAAATTTAATTTCTTCCCGAATAAATTTTTGGGGAATAACCCGAACAAATCTTCCATAAATATCCTGATTAAAATCAAAAATATTCATTTCTACCTTCAACTGTTCTCCACCAAAAGTTGGTTTTACTCCGATATTACTGACACCATTGTAAATTTTTCCATCAAGGTCCACCTGACATGCATAGACACCTTTTTTGAGAGGAAGCGATACTGTTGGTTCCAGGTTTATTGTGGGAAAACCCAGATTATGTCCCAGTTTATTTCCTTCCCTGATAATACCATTTACAGACCATGGTCGCCCTAAATATTTTTTTACATATGCAAAATCCCCCTCAAACAAGAGTCTGCGAATCATTGTACTGGAAACTGTAATGTTGTCTTTTTGGACAGCTGACATTTGTAAGAAATCAATTCCCCTTTTTTCGGCCTCTTTTTTTAATAAAGAAGCCGTTCCCTGTCGTGCTTTTCCAAAATTAAAGTCATACCCTACAATAATCTTTTTTAAATCAGCGAAGTTAAATAATTTCTCAATAAATTCCGTTGGGCTGATGCCTGCAAATTTCATTGTAAATGGTACGACAAAACAAGCATCTAATCCCGCATTTCGCATGAATTCCCATTTGCTTTCATTATCGTAAATTTGTCGAAAAGGAATTTTAGATTGCAAAACTTTTTTGGGATGAGGATCAAAAGTTAAAGCTCCTCCTTTTGTCTGATATTTATCTTTGTCTTGCAGTACCTGTTCAACAAGAGCCTGATGGCCTAAATGGAAACCATCAAAGTTGCCAATGGTGATTACCCAACTACCATCTAATGAATCGCTTTTAAATTTTTTATGAATCAAGTTCATTTTTTTAACGCCTCAAGGAATAAAAGATAGTCATATCCGAAACCAAATTGATAAGAGTTTTTTTAAAAGTTATCTTCGTTTCTTCTAAAATTACCCTTTGATTGAATGAGTATGAGAAAATTTAGCAGGATGGTCCATAATTTTGATGATTTAATGCTTTTTTCTTTCAATAATAGAATACTTGGTTTATTTCATAAGATCATTTATGATCATAAAAGCACTGATTTTGTGAAATATACATTTAACTACAATATTTTAAATCGAACAACGAGAATGGGCAGTACACGGATAAAAAAAATTGGGGGTATCTACCAGACCGGAGATTTTACCAAAATCATTCGTCAATTAAATGGAAGAGCAATACTAGCGGTTGCGATCATTAACTCTACCTGTGACGAGTGTTCGAAGATGCTGAAATTTGTTCATCAATTGGAAGGTGGGTTTATTGATAAATTACCACAACTGGTTATGATTTACGGTATTAGCAACCAAAAGACACAGAAAGCCGAAGATGGGAAAAAAGAACCCAAACCCGTAGCAGTAAATGAATCAGATAATCAGGACGAAGAAAAAGCTTCTCCAAAAGTACAAAATGGGGGAAAAGAAAAAAAGGCACTTGGGGATAGTCGCTTCCTGGTTTGGGATGGACTACCACACCATCATGGCTATGCTCTGTTTTTAAGCCATGAAGATGTTTTATATTATACAGATATCTTTGACCATGATGAGTTTGTTTCCAATATTGTTGATAATATCCGAAGGTTTAAATCATCCATTAAAACCATTGAAGGGCTTACGGGTAAACGAAAATTTCTAAAAAGTAAAAGAACAGGCATAATTGTCGAAACCAACAGTGCCACCCCGCAGTCTCAAATTATGAAAATTGAGGAGAAAGTAAAGTCTTTTGAAGGGAAACTCCCCACCGCTGTTTATTTTTGCAAAGGTCTGGCACAGGAGATGTCGCTGGTGAGAAGTGGAGAAATCATTATAAAAAAAAGAGGATTACAGCTAGATAAATTTCTGAAAAAAATCGCAAAATCCAATCTTTCCGAATAAAACTTAATCATTTAAAACAGATTCTATTAGCGCACCCATGTTATCTTCCATTTTATTGACTAATCCTTCAGTGTTTTCTGATAAATTCTCAATATAAGGAATTATCCCGACGGCTTGCATTTCCAAGTTGCTTTCCATTTTTTCCCAAAGATAAAACATTAAATCCTGATCCTGAAGTTTGCGACTATTATTAAAAATCAGTGTGATGTCGCAACCCAGTTTTCGTAGGTGGTGGAGTTCAGCCAGATTATGGGTAAATTGATCGACATTAAAATCCATTACCCAGAAGATTGTGTTGGAAAAGGAGAGCATCCATTCATAATACTGCTTTTTTTCGGTGATTGGCATAAACAGACTCCCCGGACTTTCAATAAAAACCCTTGAGTAATGATCATCCAGCGTCTTTAGGCGATCTTTTAAAAAATGCTCATTAACTGAAATTCCATCCCGTCGAAATGCCATTTCCACCGGATAATTTTCATGGGCAACATAAGGAGCAACTAATCCTTCCATAGGTTCACCGGTCATGTTTTTAAGGTAGATTTCACCGTCACTGGATTTTTCTGAAGCATTTCGTCTCATCAAACCGGTATCAAAGGGCTTAAATCCTGCAAAATTCTGGTTTTTGTTGAGGCCAATATTCAGTAGCCCAACCATAAACGTCGTTTTACCGCAACCGGTTAACCCGTTAACTAAAATAGGGGACTTGTTCAGATTAGCGTTCACTTACCAATTCCTCTCGTAATTTTGTTAATACATCGGGTTCTAAATTAACCATTTCATGATAGACATCTCCCACCGTTAAAAATCTTTTACTTAAAAATGCTTTTAATTTTTCATCAGCAATTTTACGCCTGGCCAAAATTTCGTTCATATAGTCGTTAACATTAATCGTTACCCCTGATTCTTTGATTTCAAGGTTTTTCAACTCTTCTTCTGAAAAACCGGCATCCCGGGCTCTCTGTATTATTTTAGTTAATTCAACCAGATCGTAAAATTGCCTTCTGCCGGTATTGTCTTGTTGAGAAAATAAAGGCAATGCTATAAAAAAAATCATGCTAATGAATAAGAAAGCTTTAATCATTTTTTTTTGTTTTTGAATCAATTGCATTTTTCATCAAGATTAGAGTTTGGTGTTGAATAAATATTAATAAGATTTTTAATTTATGCATAAATTATACACAATAAACCGAATTTTGATAGAAATTCAATATTGATTTTAAATCATTTTATCGATATTTGGGGATGTTAAATTTCAGTCAGCCTTCACGTCAATAGTTTATCAAAAATAATTCACCACCAGTTAAAAAACACTTGCTTTTAATTTTACTATGAGTTAATTTTTCAACCTCACTGAGTATTTGAGAATTTTCAGGTAATAGAAAATGAATAAGCCAGACCAAACGACTGTTGATAAGGAGTATGCTATTGCTGTTGGGATAGCGCTTCGAACCGAAAGAAAAAAACAAAAAATCGGTATTGAATTAGCAGCAAAGGCAATGAATATCACTGCTTCTTATGTATCACAGATAGAAAATGGTAAAAAAAATCCAACACTCTCAGTATTGGATAATTATGCCCAATTTCTTGGAATGGATTTATTTGAACTTTCTCTTAAGGTGAAAATTATTCGGTCCCCGGATAAAAAAAGCTTAAATAGCTTAATTAAAGATTTATCCAGTACTATTGAAACGCTATCAGAACTGAAATCAGGATCCGAGTAAACGAGTAAATTGACAGGAGTATATGGCGAAAGCTCTGTAAAATTTTCCATTCGCCGCTGAATAAATTATCAGATGGTTATTGAAATCAACTGGTACACGAAGTTTTAACCTATTAATTTCAAACGGAGGAAAAAAATGACAACAACAACTATTAGAACGTTTTCCCCAGATTGCTTTGAAGGCTTTTATGGGTTTGTGCACCAGCCGGGCATCAGGGATATGATACTGAAGTATTTCAATAAAAAAACCACCATAATTTCAGCGATTTGGCGAAAATTTAAATTTCTAAGACAACAACTAAAATTCGGAAATAATAATGGAAAATTTATACACAAAATTGGAGCAATTACTAAAGGACTTTTCAAACCGATTTCTTAAAGAGCTACTGCGTTCAGAAGATTATAGTAAAAATGGAGAAGTATCTAAACAGTTCAAAATAGAATACTTTGATTATATTAACCATTTCGCTATGATTCAAAAGGATATTGAGAACTTCTCACCTATTAATCAGTCAGAATCCCGAGAACAGAAAAGAGCACTACATCTGTTAAGAAAATCAAGTAGATTAGTTTTTAATACATTTGCTCTATAATGAAGGAAAATATAACCGGGGGGAGTTTACAATTTGCTTTCCCTCTGTCGTTCAGCTTTATATTTTTAAAAGTAGAAAATAAACTGCACATTTCCACCATCCCATTGCTTCTCCTGGATCAAGTCCAAATCCCAGGTTGAATTTAGTACCAGATCATATTTTTCTGCTTCATGAAAGATAATGCCGATTGTTGCCTTTATTTGGATGCCATCGTTATCCAGCTCAATTTCCTGATCCTTTTGCTTAAATATTTTAAATGTACCAGCTTGCAAGGCGTAAAGTGCATCACTGTTGTCATCAAGGTACCATTGCCATTTTGAATAGACCTGATCACTCGTTAAGAGGAAGTCATATGTTTCTGAATCATTATTGTCAGTTATAAGATTTTGAAAATAGCCTCTCATAAAACCCAACGATAAGTAGTCCGTATCAAAAATAGTAAATCCCATGTATAAATCATAAACTTCCAATCTCATTAATTGATCCGAATCGATATTGGCTGAGGAGTCGTCAGGAATTGTTTGCCGAGTTTCATGGTCTTGCATCACCTTAATCCCTGCACTGCTATTCGAATCAAATTGCCATTCCAATTGGAGATGTGTTTCCCTTCCCTGATAGTGCGATTTTTGTGCTTTATCATCATCGATAAAAGTTGTTTCAGGTTCATCTTTAAAATCGATATTAATCCAGCAGGAATCAAAAAGTAAGTAGTTGGACTGTAATCGATATAATACTGGAGTGGCGGAATAATAGTTATTTGCGGATTGCCTGTCATTTTCAACATTTTTATCATTATAGACAATATACTGATCTAATTTGCTAAACCTGATGAAATTGAGATTTTCTGCCTCTCCAAGGGAAATAGCATGACCCACACTTCCATATTTTTTATCATAAGTTGGGAATCCTATAATTGAATAATAGATGTTCTTTCCGAATCGAAATTCTGCCTCTTTGTAGTCGTCTTCCGGTCGGAAAAAAGAATTTTGCTGCTGTTTGTATAAAAAAGAGATGTGATCTGACAAATCCATATGTAGTTTTATTTCAAGAAATATGTAAAACTCATCCATGGATATGCTACCCGTGCTGCTTTTCATACCATTTTTAGTGGAAAACCATTGTTTATCCCAATTGACTGGTGTCTGATAAGCCTTCCAGTCATAAAAATTTTCTTCGCCTAAGTAATAACGTTTAATCTCAAAATCCCCGTTAAATTGCGCCTGTGTTGATGGTGCGATTATGAAATTTAAGATCAATAAGCAAAAAGCCTTGATTAAAAAGCTGATAGACTTCATGGTTTCATTTAGATTTATTGAGCAGCTTTGGGTCTAATACCCCGTCCGCTTGCGGCGGGGTAGTTCATTATTTTGAAATTAAGATAACCTTGTTAGTTGATATATCATATTAACTATTTAACATAAAAACAATTCTAATGTTTTTTTAATCAGACGGATTCCCGTTTACTTTTTGTGACTATATATATGTGTGAGTATCCCGAGGCTATTTTTTTCGATTTTGACGGTGTTATCATTGATTCTGTGCCCATCAAAAAAGAGGCTTTTAGAAAATTATTCAAAGGCTTTGGACAGGATTTAGCTCCCCCACTCTTAAACCCATTCATGTGCGCAACATAATAAAAAGGTATCATTTGAATCACAAGCGTTGTTGTTTTATCGGTGATGCCATGACCGACTATTATGCGGCCTTAGATACCGGTTTGAATTTTATTGGAATTCAGGGGGAAAACAGTTTCCCGGATGACGTAGTAGTTTTGCCGGATTGCACAAACCTGGAGCAGCACATCTTTCAGTAAAATAAGTTTGATCAATAAAGCGTAACTGCATTGTCTTTAGAACTTATTTTAATTAGATCTAATCAATCAGCTCTTTGCCTTCCAGCTGGAAATGACATTGCAAAAAAAGCTTAAGCAGATCGGGCAAGTCGAAATCCCTTCTTAAATGATTTAAAAAAACGGTTACAGATCAGTCCTGGGGAGGAAACATAATGTTTGCTGGAGATTTGGTAAAAAATGGATGCTGTTCCCCTGCTTATAGCAAACTTCATTGCTATCACTAGCGACGAACTGCTTGTTCAATGTATCTTGATCAAATAAAGGTTACTGGTAGTTGAACAATTCTCTCTGTTAACAGTTCAACACTATCACTGTTATTGATCACAATACCGATTGGTAGGTCATTATCAAACACAAATCTTTTCAATGATTGTAATTGCTTGATTCTGGTAGAAGTACCATATTTAATTTCTATAGGAAGTAAACCAAAT
>Ga0257125_1002732_pt1 | contig 13860 bp, 13 predicted proteins | sample SI106_200metaG_FD_190183 | JGI IMG/M metagenome (GOLD analysis project Ga0257125, IMG submission 190183) | Marine microbial communities from Saanich Inlet, British Columbia, Canada - SI106_200 | ecosystem: Environmental > Aquatic > Marine > Inlet | place: Canada: British Columbia | collected...
TTCCCATTATCTTATGGCACCCGAAACAACCATACCGGCCTATCAACTTTTCTCCTCTTCTGGCCGTTTCTTTATTCTCTAACCACTCTGAACCTGACAAGTCTTCATATCTATCTTTGCCTTTTAGACTCATTAAAAATGACGCTACATACTGCGCATCTTCCTCGTCAAGTTTCATATCAGGCATCCTTGTTTTCGGCTGATGTGCCTTAGGAGCTAAGAGCCAGCTGACCAGATACTCATAATTTGTCTTGTCACCAATCCGAGAAAGATTAGGCCCATGGACTCTTCCCTCTTCCTCTATTTCGCTATGGCATGCGAGACACCCTATACTCTCATATAAATACACTCCTTCGTCTATTGTTTCATCATCAAATGTTTGTGGCTCACTGGATTCAAGCCCTTCTGAGTTCTGCCAGAGATATGACGTTATCGCCATAGCATCCTCTTCTTCCAACCTGAAATCAGGCATCCTTGTACTTGGCCTGAAATGTTTAGGGTTTTTCAACCACTCCAGCAACCATCCGGGATTCACCTTACTGCCTATCTCGGTTAAGTCTGGCCCTATCATACTATTCCGGTCTTTCCCAAACCCTTTCGTTTTATGACAACCGAAGCAACCTAATTCTTCAAACAGCGCTATCCCTTTCGCAATATCCTCTCCTCCTACCAGTTCCTCACCTTTATCATGACACTTGGTACATGAAGATTGTGCTATCTTGCCTCTGTGCATCGGTTTTAACCAGTACTCCACTTCGCCATGTGCTTTCTCCGGACTTATCGTTGCCCTTCCCTGCCCCTCATGACATAGGACACAACCAAACTGCTCCGGAGGGTGGTTGCCAAGATACACGTCCCTCCTTGAATGGCTTACATACGGTTGTTCATCAGAAACACTCTCTTTCCTGTCAATACCCACATGACATGACATACACCTATCCGCCTCGTTAATATCCTCTAGATGTACCTGGTATATCTGCAAAGAGGACCTTTTCGATTTTAATTTAGTCATCGCTTCCTGATATCCATTCATATTGCCGGTAAACGTCTTCAATTCCTCCGCATACATATCTATATAACGCATGGATTCATCAAGATGATTTTGCAAACCAGCTCTCTTTTTTTTCAGATCTTCGATCTTTGTCGCTAAGACCTTGCCATGTTCCCCCAATTCCTTAATATTCTTTTCCGGTCCATCACCCTTATGCTTTCCATACAGATACTCTTCTTCCAGCATTTTATTTCGCGTAACCATCGCTTCGAACTTTAAGGGAGACAGTTCTTCTTTATCCAGGACATTCAACTTCCGGAATGCTTTCCTGTATCCCTGCTGAACGGTTGGCGTTTTAAACCTGTCCTGAGCTTCCTCAAGTTTTCTCTGAGTCTCTTTATATTTTTCCTGGACATCGGGTTGATTAAATGCCTTCATCGCCTCTACGTATTCTCCCTTAACCTTCTCTAGCTCTAACTCATAAAACCGGGATTGATACAATTTCCATGGCCTTTTTCCTACTACTTCATCCCACACTGCCCATACTATTGTTAAGGTAAGTATAAAACTCAGAAATAGGTATAAACCTGCATATGATTTTTCTTCCTCTTTTTTCATGATGAAGCATATTTAGGGTCAATAATCACTCACTTACGCTTCTTTATCAAGAAGCTCACCTCTACTGTCTTGCTGCCTTCAACCTTAACTTCCTGTTCTACAGACCTCAGTTTTTCATGCCATGTCTTCAGCTTATAAGTACCGGGAGGAATATTTTCAATCCTGAAACTTCCATCCTTTTCTGTAACACCAAAATACGGGTTATCCAAAACTACAACATACGCAGACATCTCAGCATGCACGTTACAGAGAAGTGGTATTTCGCATGGTTCATTGAAAGTTACCGGTTTTGAGGCACCAATATCATATGTTCCCAGATTAAATTGATTACAGCAGTCCGGGGTAGAAAATACATTATGTCTGACCAGATCACTGTTTGGAAAATCGATAGTTGTGCCTTTTTGAACGGCTATTACGTGTGGCAGAAAAACCAGGTTTAACTGGTCAACTACGCCGTGTTCCGTTGGCGGGTCATAGTTGTTGTCCCCTACTTTTTCAATATAGACAACTGCGTCACACGAATGCCTTACCCTCATGCACTTTACTTTTCCGGTAATAACCCCTGGGTTTTCTACCGTAATGTCGGACCTGACCTCTTTCTTTAATCCTGTTATTGCCTTTTGCAACTTTACTTTCATATTTTGAGATTCATCATGAGCCATAAGATCTATTGAAGGCAGAAGTAATACTAATAAAGTAAATACCGTTAAACATAAATTTCGCATAACTTTAAATCCCCTTTCACTATCATAATAAGGGTTCGGGAAAACTACATAACCCGCACCGCTACACTAAGGTAAACCTTCCGCTACAAATGACAGAAACCCGGGCCTAAATGGTAACCGGGGAGGTTTAAATTTGGCCCGGGCTTCTGTACATTAACATGGTAATTTGGTTAAAAAATTTCAACTATCTGTTACTAATATTTAGAAAGCAATATCTACTCCAAGCCTGTACGAAGTATCCATAAAACCTCCGAGGTCAACTCTATCTACTTCCACACCATCAGTGCCTGTTTGAGCATCTCCATAATTTGACCAGTGTGCACCGGCAAATATCTTGAAATTTGCTCTTGTGACGACTGTAGTATCAAAAGAGTATTTTGTAAATGAACCAATATCCCTCACATCATAGTCCGGATTCACATTTTCAACCCTGACGGCAGGTATAAGCCACGGCAGGACGACGCACTGTAACTCTGCAGTGTAAATAGATGTATGAAATGATGAGCCTGACTCCTGGGCTAAATTATCTCCGAATGTGCCTGCTCCGTATGTTATTGTGCCTTTTATATCATCCTCCATAAATGATGCGGCCCCTATAAAGTTGAAATTACGCCAGTTCGCGTCAATGAGCACACCAAAACGTTCAAACCGGTTCGCCTCAGAATCGAAGGTACCGCCAGTCAGCGGGTTTCCAAAAGCGCCTGTAACCGGATTATCAATAAACGCGCCGGTAACTCCCCGATAATAATAACCTTTGATCCTGACCGAGTCGTCACGCCAATTCTCTTTTGCTACCAGCGAATTGTCTACCGACTCTTCACCAAGAACGCCCATACCGCCAATCTTATAGGAAACCATTACATACCAGTCTTTGCTCTTATTTATCTCTCCTCCGAAAATACCACCATTCGCGCCAGAGTCAGTCATATTACCGACAATGGTTTCCATATGGCCTGAACCATCGAACAATTCCGCGCCTTCTCCTGTCTCACCATTAACGATGCCTGCTGCCCATTCAAGGCCACCTCTACCTCCCGGACCATTCCTGCTACCCCAAATTTCTACGCCATTTTGTGCCGGATGGAATCCAAAAAAGTTACCGGCCGATATTGTAGGCATGACGTCCATCATGTAAGTTGATAATGAAAGTTGTTTCCTGTGGCTGGACATGGGAGTTCCACGCATATCCAACCTTCCAAATCTGAAATTAAAAAGCCCCTGCTCTCCAAACAAGAATGGAGCATAATTCACATATGCCCTCTCCAGCTCATCTATCGAACCGGCGCCAAAGAATGATAAAGTTTCTCCAAATGTTCCTCCAATAAGTACCTCAAGAGACTCTATACCCGTAAAAGCAGTATCTTGTGATCTTTCCGGTTTTCCAGGATCTCCCCCCCTTGGATTGTGCGGTCTTTCACTCGAAATAGACAAATCAGACACCATCTTAAAGCCGATAGCTGGCAGGTGAGGTATCGATCCCGGCCATACGGCCTTCGGGAATAATTTTGACCATGCGGGAGCCCCCATTTTTACAGGTTCTTCTTTTACAAAGACCTCGTCACCACCTCCCGGCATCCTCAGGCCATTAGCGTAGAATGCCCTGCCAAACGCGTTGAGCTTAGGAAATGTTCCCCAGTGGCAGGTTGTACACGCTGTCTTATATTTCCTGGCAAATGGAGGGATCGCCTGTGAATCTGTGGGAAAAGCGGCAAACAACATTCCTACTAGAGAAAAGACCGCAAAGCCCATTAATAAAAAACTATTTTTCATTTTTTACTGCTCCTTTCTTTTTTCAAAAATAGTCAACTTAGAGGCGCACTGTGGCAGTATGTATGTGTAAAGCCCAGTACGCCCACCCGTAGAATCTTTCTAAGCAGACAAGATCCATTAATCGCATTGAGGGATTTCAAAATAGTCCATACAATGTACTACTAACACGCGGTGATCACATCTAAGCCTTGCCAATTGACTTGAAAAAAGCAGTCGTTATAATGAAAAAAGGCCAAATGCGGAGAGGGGGACATACGTTCCTCTCCCGCGTTTCCGTGCCGGGCTATCAGATAGAGCTTGCCGAGCGAAACTGATAGCCTTTTTTGTATAGCGATTGAGGCTCTTTCTCAGCTACTATACAAAAAAATTTGTAATTATTCAGAGAAGAAATATTAGAAAAAGTCTGGAATTTACTTGACGTGATTTTTGTGCTAAATTTTTATTTCTTCTGTATCTGTTGGGTTGCTTGTGTTGGCTTGGTGTAGGAGCGTGCTGGCGCTCCATGGCGTTTGTTTTTGTTCATTAGGCATTGGCCGCCTGGGATTATTTCAAATGTCTTAGTGGCAACTACAGCGCATAAAATCTGGATAAAAAATCATGTGATATAATAGCTTTAGTTTACAATTTAAAGCTATTTATTCGGGTAATATCCTGTGACAATAAGCAACGTTGACATTGATGCAACGCTCAATAAAGTAAAAGTATTGCTCAAAGAAGAGAAGGATTTATCACCAGCCGTCAGGTCAATGATTGAGTTGCTGGCATTGGTAATAACATTACTTGTTGGCCGTTTAAACCTAAACAGTTGTAATAGTAGCAAGCCGCCATCAAGTGATCCCAATCGTAAAAAAACAAGTAAGGCCAAGGGAGGTAAAAAAGCAGGCGGGCAAAAAGGTCGTGTAGGCGTAACGCTTCAAAGAGTTGATGATCCAGATGAGATTGAAGTCATCAAACTTGACCGGAGAACGCTCCCACCTGAGATGTATAAAGAAATGGGATACGAATCACGGCAAGTATTTGATATTGAAATTTCACGGGTTGTAACAGAATATCGGGCACAAATCCTTGAGGATAGTAAAGGGAAGCGATTTGTGGCGACCTTTCCTGATGATGTGGCAAAGGCGGTACAGTATGGCAAGAGAGTGAAAGCGCACTCAGTTTATATGTCACAATTTCAGTTAATTCCTTATAACAGAGTACAAAATTATTTTAAAGAGCAACTGCAGATTCCTATTAGTGATGGCTCTATTTACAATTTCAATCGAGAAGCTTATGATTTATTAGGAGCCTTTGAAGAGAAAGCTAAATCGAAACTGGCAGAGTCAGCGCTAATGCATGTAGATGAAACCAGTATAAACATTGGTGGCGATAGGCACTGGCTGCATTGTACGTCAAATAAATTATGGACATATTTCTTTCCTCATGAAAGACGAGGTGCAGTTGCAACAGATGCCATTGGTATATTACCTAAGTTTATCGGAATTCTCTGCCATGATCATTGGAAACCTTATTATACCTATGAGTGTACTCATTCATTGTGTAATGCGCATCACTTAAGAGAGTTAACAAGAGCGTGGGAGCAGGATAGTCAGAAATGGGCCAAACGTATGAAAGCTCTACTTGAGGAAATGAATAAGGCTGTGGATGATGCAGGAGGGCAGATAGGGAGCGTTGAATCGAAAAAATACCGATACAAGTATAGGGCAATATTAAAGAAGGCAGAAGTTGAATGTCCTCCTCCTGATGAAACACAACGAAAAGGAAAAAGAGGACGAATGAAAAGATCGAAAGCAAGAAATCTTTTGGAACGATTGAGAGATTTCGAGAATGATATTCTCCGGTTTCTAGACAACAATATGGTTCCATTTACAAACAATTTAGGCGAAAATGATATAAGGATGACAAAAGTTCAACAGAAAATATCTGGATGTTTTCGTTCCATGGACGGAGCAAAGATTTTCTGCCGTGTTCGTAGCTACTTGTCAACATGCCGCAAGCAGGGAATTAACTCAAGCAATGCAATGGATATACTATTTCGTGGAGAATTACCTGACTTTATAAATTAACATTATGTGTTGTTGTGCTTACTGTGAGTAGATACAAAAATTTAAGCTTTGTTAATTTGTTTACAGCATTTAATTTACGATTCTACAACAAAATTCATTCAGAAATCACGAAAGAATTGCTGAGATTAAGTCTCAGTCGCAGTATTTTAGAAAAACTTTCGTTAATGTCAAATACTTTTTTTAATTTGTATAAATACTGTTTTTTTACTTCTTTCTTTAAGAACATTCATGTCAATCTCAGTCCGCCCGATTAAAACCGTTCGAGTAGACCAAGTTAACTACCAATAATTTTGAGGTAGCTTAGAAATTTCTGAAAAATATAGAGTTTTTGCTTATTCATGCAAATTTTGGTATCCGGATAAGGCAAACCACACTTGAATGTGCAGTAAGGCAAGTGTGGCCGAATGAGTACAGATTTTTTATGTTTGACGGAAGGGTTACTGGTATTATACTTCTACCATATTCACTTTTCGGGATTGTAAAAGAGAATACCATCTCCTTCCCTGCACAACCCGTCCAAACGGCATTGCCGGGCGGGTTTCCTCCTTTTCAAAAGATGGGTTAATTGGGGATTTATTTTGTGCTTTGGTCTTAGGTTTTGTTTCCATACTGCCTAATGTCGTGAATTATAAAATGGCAGCATAAGAGGGATTATATTTGTTACTACACTCTATCTTGTTTATTGTAGGGATTACCGGCGTATACTTTGGCGCCGAATGGCTGGTTAAGGGATCATCAAGGCTGTCGCGTGATCTTGGTATAAAGCCTATAGTAATAGGTTTAACCGTTGTCGCATTTGGTACTTCAAGTCCTGAATTGGCTGTCAGTTTAACTGCATCTATAAAAGGATCTAATGACATAGCTATCGGGAATATAATTGGTAGTAACATCGCCAATATCGGCCTTGTCCTTGGTATTGCCGCAATAGTACTCCCTTTAAAGGTTGAAAGGGTCATACTGAAGCGCGAGCTGCCATTAATGATTGGAATCTCAGCCGGGCTTTATTTTATGGCAATAGACAGAAAGATTGGATTTATTGATGGACTGTTTCTTTTTACCGGTATTATACTTTTTATAGGTTACCAAATTTATAGTACTCTAAATTCCAAGAAAGAATCAAGAAATTCAACGTGCAACTCGGAAGATGTCCTTGCTGGTGCTTCATCGGTAAACTCTTCCTGTCAGCAAGCAGATTCAAGTAGCCCTCATAATAAAACTGGTATACCAGAGAGTACAAATGAAGAGGGCCAGACAAAGAGACATTTACTATCTAATATTGTTTATATTGTAATTGGATTAGCATGTCTCTTGGTAGGTTCGCATGTATTAGTTAAATCTGCAATTTTTATAGCCGACAGCTTCGGGATAAGTGAAATGGTTATCGGAATGACGGTAGTTGCTTTTGGCACCTCAGTACCGGAAATGGCGACATCCGTTGTAAGCGCCCTCAAAAAAGAGGCGGATATTTGCGTGGGAAATGTGATTGGCAGTAATATCTTCAATATACTTATGGTCCTGGGATCTGTAGCATTGGTAAGACCATTAAATGTGGCGAGAGAGACTCTCTTTTTTGAATTCCCTATTATGCTTCTCTTCTCCCTAGCCTTAATACCGATGATAAGAGGTCGCCTGATGGTTAACAGGCTTGCAGGCATTGTACTGGTTTCAGGATACTTGGCGTTTATTTTTATACTTTTCAGATAGTGAGTTTGGTTGCCTAAAGGCAGCAACTCTTAAGAATATCGAATTCTGAATTCGATATTCAGCGTTCAAAAGATTTCTCATGCAAAGCCGCTAAGGACGCAAAGAGAAAAAAGTTTTTGTCTTTTAATTTCTTTTTGTATTTTCTTAGCGACCTCTGCGGCTTTGCGTGAGAAATGCAAATTCCTATAATTAAATAATTTATTTGATAACTTTCGTGGGCGATAATGACATTAATAATAATTCTATCCATACTTTCATTACCATTAACGGCGGCATGCTATTTTTATTCGAAGATTAAGTTGTCTGTTTTCTTTGCTTTAATATTCTTTATTTCGAATATTATATTTGCGCATGGCCTTCTCTACGAAAACTATACGATTTTCTTTTACCTGCTCATGGTGCCGTGTGTCGCGTTACCAGTCTCATGTCTGATAATGTTTGCCTTAGATGTGAAGTATGGAATATTCTGCATCGATACCTCTTTTTCATCCATAATAGCATGGGCCTTTTCTCCAATATTACTTCCCATAAATTTAATTATTTTATACCTTGGAAACTACTAAAAAGATATTTATAAGTGCGGGTGAAACGTCCGGTGATATGCACGGTTCAAACCTGATTCGTGAGATACATAAGAAAAACCCGTCAATCAAGTTCTACGGTTTAGGGCGAGATAAAATGGTTGAGGCGGGCATGCAGTGTATCCACGATATGAGTTCCCGTTCCGTCATGTGGCTTCAGGCGTTAAAAAAGATCCCCGGATTATGGAATATATTTAAAGACTGTACTCGTTTTTTTGATGAAGAGAGGCCCGAGTTGGTCATCCTGATTGATTACGTGGGTTTTAATCTCTACCTCGCCAAGGCTGCTAAGAAAAGAAATATACCCGTTATGTATTACATAAGCCCTCAACTCTGGGCCCATGGCTCCTGGAGGATAAAAAAGATTAAAAAATTTGTAGACAGGATGGTGGTCATCTACCCTTTTGAGGAGGCGTTCTATACTAATGGAGGTGTATCTGCAAAATACGTCGGGCATCCACTTTTTGATGAGCTGAACAAGAGGGAGATAGACGAAGTTCTCGTTGAAAAAATGAAAGCCGGAGAAGAGAAGACGATTGTTTCACTATTGCCCGGAAGCCGCAAACAGGAAATAAGACGACTGCTGCCTATTCTCCTGGAGACAGCAACCGTCATTCATGAAAAAGTCCCATCAGCTACGTTCCTTTTATCATGCGGCAATACAAGAAACTTAGAATTGATTGAAGACATTACAAAGCGTTATACCTCTTCAAATAATAAAAGGTTGTCGATAGAGATAGTGAAAGAGAAGATTTCTGAAGTGATCAAGGCCTCTTCGCTATGTATCTGTAATTCGGGAACGGTTACACTGGAAATAGCAAATTATCAAATTCCAATGATAGCCTGCTATCGTGTCTCACCATTTGAGTATTTTGCTTCGAAACCACATATTGATACACCTTATATATGCCTGGTCAACGCGATTGCGGAAAAAGAAATTGTTCCGGAGAAGACCATGTACAGGGATGACCATAAATGGCTGGCGTCAAACGCAACCGAACTGCTATTAAATGAAGAAAAGAGAGAGACATGTATTGCCGGGCTCAAAGAGATAACATCCATAATCGGTACTCCCGGTGCATCTGCAAAAGCGGCTGATGAAGCGTTAGGTATGATATAGGCTGAATCCTTTGATGCAAAGACAGTAAATGTTTGGGTTAAACAGTCATGAATAAAAAAAATCTCCCTGATTATCAGTCGAATTTTCTTCTCTACACCGGAGACAACGGAAAAATAAATATTGAAGTATTCCTGAAAAATGAAACGGTTTGGCTAACGCAAAAAGCCATGGCAAAGCTTTTTGGGGTCGAAATACCCGCCATCAGCAAGCACCTGTCAAACATATTTGAAAGCGGAGAATTACAAAAGGAAGCAACTCTTTCTATTTTGGAAAAGGTTCAAAATGAAGGAAATAGACAGGTCAAGCGGAAAATGGAGTTCTATAACCTCGATGCCATCATCTCCGTCGGTTACCGTGTCAATTCCTACCAGGCCACGTAGTTCCGAATATGGGCCACAAGGACCCTGAAAGAATTCATCATCAAAGGGTTTGTTCTGGATGATGAACGGCTTAAGCAGGGCAATCAGGTTTTCGGTAAAGATTACTTTGACGAACTGTTGGAGCGCATTCGGGAGATCCGAGCCAGTGAGCGTCGCTTTTATCAAAAGATTACCGATATTTATGCCCTCTCGACAGATTATGACAAAAACGCTCCTGTTACAAAAGAGTTTTTTGCGACAGTACAGAATAAACTCCATTGGGCGATTACGGGAAAGACGGCCGCAGAGATTATTTATGCAAAAGCAGATGCAACAAAACTGTACATGTGATTGACCAACTGGAAGCATTCGCAGGATGGAAAGATACTAAAATCTGATCTAACTGTGGCCAAAAATTATCTGAACGAACAGCACATTAAAGAGCTAAACCGTATTGTCTCCGCTTATCTGGACTTGGCTTAAAACCGGGCGGAAAGACAAATCGTCATGAAAATGGAAGATTGGGTTCAGTTTTTACACAATTTCTTGGAGCTGTCCGACTATCCGATTCTTGAAGATAAAGGGAAAATCAGTGCGCTGGAAGCTAAGCTGAAGGCGGAACAAGAATATGAAGTTTATCGAAAGTTGCAGGACAAAAATTACTTCTCTGATTTTGACAAGGAAATAAAGCGGATTACAGGCAAAAAAGAGGCAAACTAAAGCTGCTGATGAAGCGTTAGGTATGATATAGGCTGAATCCTTTGATGAGTTTCGTATTGCAAAACAACCTTGCTCTTTTATAATACCCCGAACAAGAAGCAGTTACAAAAGTACATAATTAATCATTTAAGATAAAGGGTTTTTTAAAAAACAAACAGGAGTTTGTAGCAAATGAAATTAGATGCACCTTTAGAAAAAGCAGTTAAAGTAATTGTTCAATTATCTGATCCTGAAAAAATTATTCTTTTTGGTTCCCGTGCAGGGAAAGATTATAAGGATGAAAGCGATTATGATTTACTGGTGTTGAAAAAGGGGTTGATAGATCAACGACAATTGGTGCAGGAGATATATTTAAACTTCAAACATATTGGCGCGCCTGTTGATGTGATTGCGGTTGATATTGACAGGTTTGAAGAGCTAAAGGATGATCCCGATATGATATATAATGAAGCGTTTCTACACGGAAATCTAATATATGAAAAATCTTGATAAGGCATTGGAGTGGCTTAAAAGAGCGAAAAGCAATCTTGCCCGTGCAAAAGTTGGTAAGGTATCTGAGGATATTCTTTATGAAGATTTATGCTTTGATGCTCAACAGGCGGCTGAAAAGGCATTTAAAACGATTTGTATAATAAATGACATCAGGTTCAAAAAAGCGCATGATATATCATACCTGATTTATCTTTTGGAAAATGGCAATATCACCGTACCGGAAGAGTTGCAAAAAGCAAAAATTTTAACGGATTACTGAGTTGAAAACGGAGTTTGAAGGGCCGTTGAAAGAGGAAGCAAGGCTTAATACACTTATTGCTGAAAATCTGAAAAAGGTGAAGCTGGTATGACTCGTTCCTTATTTTAATATATAGCAAATATGCCGCAATTAAAGGCGGACAAGATGGTGCAAAGAAAGAAAAAGATAGAAGTCAAAGGTACTGAAATAACAATTGTTTCTCATGCAAAAGATGAGTATATCAGCGTTACAGATATAGCCCGGTTCAAAGATTCGAAAAGAACGGACTATATAATTCAAAACTGGTTGAGAAACAGAAATACAATCGAGTTTCTTGGCATTTGGGAGAGACTTAACAATCCTGATTTTAAACCCATCGAATTCGATGGGTTTAAAAATCAAGCCGGATTAAACAGCTTTGTATTGACACCTAAGCAGTGGATAGAAAAAACCAATGCTATTGGGATCATTTCCAAAGCAGGCCGCTATGGAGGTACTTATGCACATAAAGACATTGCATTTGAGTTTGCCACCTGGATTTCAGTAGAGTTTAAACTTTATCTCATCAAAGAATTTCAACGACTAAAAGACGAAGAGAAAAAACAGCTTGGTTGGGATATCAGACGCAACCTTACCAAAATTAACTACCGTATCCATACCGACGCCATCAAGGAAAACCTTATACCCCGGAAGTTGAGCAAATCACAGATTAACCACGTCTATGCTACTGAAGCGGATATTCTAAATATGGCTCTGTTTGGCAAAACCGCCGCTCAGTGGCGGGCAGAAAATTCTAACGAAACAGGAAATATTCGTGATTTTGCCAATGTCTCGCAGCTGGTCTGTCTTGCCAACCTTGAAAACCTCAATGCCCTTTTTATAAATGACGGACTTCCGCAGAAGACGAGGCTTGAACGGCTGAATAAAATCGCCATCCAGCAGTTGAGAATACTGACAGGTGATGCGGGGATGAAAAGGTTGGAGTAGTAACGCCTAGTAGCCCTAAACCAATTTTCCGTTTAGCCTATGAAAACAGTATTATTGAGGAAGTTGAAAATTGGTTTGAGTATTCACCGGCAAGGATTGACACTGCCCATGACGATAGTGAAGAGAAATTTATGGCTACTTTGGAAAAGACAGGAGATTTTATACAGGATGCAATTGAACTGTATAAAGTAATGACAAAGGAATCATGGTAATATTCTACCGTATCTCACCGTTTTCCTATTTTGTTTCAAAACCACTTATTGAGACACCTTACATAAGCCTGGTCAACGCGATTGCGGAAAAAGAAATTGTTCCGGAGAAGACCATGTACAGGGATGACCATAAATGGCTAGCTTCACGCGCAACCGAGCTCTTATTAAATGAAGAAAAGAGAGAGACATGTATTACCGGGCTCAAAGAGGTAACATTCTTAATCGGAGCTCCAGGCGCATCTGCGAAAGCTGCTGATGAAGCATTGAGTATGATATAAGCTAAATTCTTTGATGAGTTTCATGTTGCAAAACAACCCCACTCTTTTATAATATCCCTAGACAGGAGGTCGCTACAGATCACTTAACCACATTTTAAATATCTTCAAAAAATAGCCTTACTTGTTTTTAATAAGTAAGATTTTCATATACATTTATTCGAAACATGTTGTTCTCGTATCTTAGTAATTCTATTAAGTCATAGTCACCGACATAGCTGGAGGTTTTGATTTAAACATAAGCGAGTTATTGTAAACTATATACGTTATGAATAAATAGAAAATGACTTCCAAAGATCTACACAAACAACCATTTTCAGAAGAAACGATCACTAAATTAGATATTTTTGAAAAATATCTTGAATCCTGGCTTCCCGTTGCCATTCAGTCTCCATTTATAACAGAGGTAAATATCTGCGACTTTTTTGCGGGAATTGGTAGGGACATAAAGGGAACCGATGGAAGTCCTATAAGAATAATAAAAACCATAAAAAAATTTGAAGATACTATTCTAAAACAAAATCTGAAAATCCATATTCTGTTTAACGAATATATCCCTGCAAAGTGTCAGCAACTACGTGATTGTATTGCAAAAGAGCAGGAAACCTTAAAAAACTTAGATAGCAATCTTTCCATTGAAATTTTCAATCTAGACTTTAAAGAACTATTTATCAGCAAAAAGACATTACTAGAAAATCATTTTAATTTAGTTTTTCTTGATCAAAGCGGAATCAAACAAATCACTGAGGAAATATTTCTTGATCTGACAAAATTCCATAGAACGGATTTTATGTTCTTTATATCTTCTTCTGCATTCAAAAGATTTGCTTCTCACACAAGTTTCCAAAAATATTTCCCTGATATTGATCTTCAAGAATTATTGATGACCAAGCAAAATAAAATGCATAGATTGATTTTCCAATACTATAAAAGTAAAATACCAAACGATAGCCAAATAAAACTTTACCCTTTCACTATCAAAAAAGGGCGGAATATATACGG
>Ga0257125_1002738_pt1 | contig 13833 bp, 12 predicted proteins | sample SI106_200metaG_FD_190183 | JGI IMG/M metagenome (GOLD analysis project Ga0257125, IMG submission 190183) | Marine microbial communities from Saanich Inlet, British Columbia, Canada - SI106_200 | ecosystem: Environmental > Aquatic > Marine > Inlet | place: Canada: British Columbia | collected...
TATCTCAGTATCGAGAGCGCAACTTTCTGGTCTTTTCGCCCCTTCACATGCTCAATATAAGAACTCGCCACCTCGTCCCACATATAGTGATAGATCGTGTCTGCGGCCTCTGAGAATCGGAACTTGTCCAAGAGCTTTGTCATCTTCGCAATCACCTCATCTAATCTCGCCAGGATCTCCTTATCCTTTGTTCCTAGCGTAGCCGGAGGCAAACTGGGGTCAAAGTAAGGGATTTCCTTTCCGTCCGCCATCATCAGATAGAATCTCGCCATGTTCCATAATTTATTGGAGAAGTTTCGCATTGCCCGCACTTTGTCATCCGATAATGGCACTCTCCCTCCCTCGCCGTTGCCAAACAGCAAGGACATCCGGAATGCATCTGCTCCGTACTTGTCCACCAGCTCAATCGGGTTTATTACATTCCCCTTACTCTTGCTCATTTTCTGACCCTTAGAATCCGTAACCGTTGACCATAGATAAACATTTTTGAAAGGAGTTTTCTCATTGATATATAGGCCAAACATCATCATTCTGCTCACCCAAAACCTCAGGATATCCGACATCGTCGCCATCACATCAGTAGGGTATCGAGCTACATGTTCTTCCTCAGTTTGAGTCACCAGCGGCCACTGACCACTAGAAAACCATGTATCAAAGGTATCTGTCTCCTGCAGATAGTTCTCGCCTGGTTTCTCTTTTGCCACTACATATTTTGCCGTTTTCGGCGCCGTAAGGGCTTGTAGTCCTTTCTCAATTTCCTTCAGTTGATATTCAGATAACAGCTCTCCAATCATCCCAGTTACACCCTTACCACTCTTGGACACAAAGTTTACATAAAGGTCTTTGTTCACCCCAGTGTCATACCATGCAGGGATTCTGATTCCCCACGCTACTTGTCGACTGATCGGCCAGTCATGCATGATCTCCATCCAGTCCAGGAGTTGTTTCTCAAATCTCTGGGGATATATCTTAGTCTCACCGTTTTTTACAGCGTTTATTACTGCTGATTTCAGCGGATCCACCTTGATATACCAGTTGGGCACCATCATGGGTTCGATATCACGCCCACACTTGTAGCACGTTGCAGCAGTTTGTTCATATTTATCATCAGTCTCAATCACCCTCAGTGCCATTAGTCGCTCAACTACCTCCTTGCGAGCCGTAAATACGGTCTTACCCTCCCATTCTCCTGCCTCGGGAGTCATTCTCCCATTCAGACCTATTCCCACGATCATCGGCAGATTATGTCTCTTACCCGCTTCGTAATCATTCTTGTCATGTGCTGGTGTGAGCTTTACAAACCCAGTGCCAAACTCAGGATCAGCCACCTCATCAGCAATAATCACCATTTCACGCTCGGTGAGGGGATTAACAACTTTCTTCCCAACGTACTTAGCACGTTTTTTGTCATCTGGGTTCACCGCGATATGGGTGTCCAGCATGATTGTTTCTGGCCTGGTTGTCGCCACCTCAATAGATTCGTCACTCTCCACAAGTTTGTACTCCACAGTGTAGAGCTTGCCCACTCTCTCGGTGTGGTTTATCTCCAGTTCAGCGAGTGACGTCCCACAGTGGGTACAGTAGTTGACCATATAGTCACTTCGGTACACTAGCTCATCTTTTTCCATTTTCTGGAAAGTCGTGAACACTGTTTCTAGCACATTTGGGTCAAGCGTAAAGACAGATCTTTTCCAGTCTGCCGAGAATCCCAAACGGCGGAACTGTTCAAATATTAGTCCTGAGTTATCTTCCACGAACTTAGCAACATTGTCATAAAAGGTTTGTCTGTCAAAGTCCATCCGACTCTTACCCTGTTTCTTTAAGTGTTTTTCATACACAAACTGAGTCTCAAATCCCGCATGGTCACGGCCTGGTATCCACTGTGCTCCGTACCCCTGCATTCTTTTCCACCTGATCAGAATATCATCTACCGTGTACATCCCGTGCCCTGCGTGCAAGCTTGCATTCGCATTTGGCGGTGGCATTAGGATTGTGTATGGGGGGGTTTCAGGGGCAGGGGAGAATGCACCACTCTCCTCCCACATTTTGTAGAGCTTCTTCTCGACGGCTTTGTGATCAAACTTGGGTTCCATGGTCATTATTCGATTTTACCAGATAAAGTTTGGTCAGACTGCAATTGCCAAGGATGTAATCAACGTGCCGTCAGAGGGTCTGACCTTATAGGACTCGAGGTTTCAAACCCGAAAAGCAGCCCAAAAAGGTCAGACCCTATCGTGAATTATTCTCCCGCTCCCTGCAAGGACCATCCTCGCAGGCCAGGAATTAGACACCAATTGACATATTTAGATCAATATGATATAAATTAATCTAATATAAACAAATATAGAACAATATGAACACAAACAGCATTGTCTACACTCCAGCACAAACTGCCGAACTACTCCAACTCTCTAAAGCAACTGTCTACAAGCTCATCGAAAAAGGGGAGATCATTGCCAAAAAGTTTGGCAATGTTTACCGTATTCCCAAAACCTCCCTAAACTTTATTTTTTCTGGTCTCGATTATGATCTTTACCTCAAAGATCAGCTTGATAGAGAAAATCTCAAAGATATTCACCAGACTATCAAAGATGTTCGACGTGGCCTATGAACATCAATGTCTATCTAGACACTGATGTTATTATCTCTGCACTTCTCACACCAAACGGAGTCTCTGCCGACTTATTCAAGAGTCCACAAATTACCAAATACCTCTCCAACACTTCAAAATTAGAAATCATAGATGTTAGCCAGCGTAAAAATATCAATCCCACACTAACTAGCAAAATCATTAGCCCTTGCAACTCAATATTCGTCAGTCAGAAAGATATTGATGATATTTCTGACTATGTTAATGATCCAGAGGATCAACACATTCTCGCTGGCGCAATCAAATCAGGTGCAAATTTTCTCGCCACCTATAACATCAGAGATTTCAAGGTCAACCGCATTCATCAAGATTTTGGAATTATCATTCTTATTCCAGGCCACATACTTCAGCACTTGCGCTCACTCTAGCTACTCTCCCGTTCCTCGCAAATAAACATTCTGCCATGGCCTAAACGTACTACTAAATGTCTTGCTCATAATCACTTCTCCATCTCGCTCCACTCGATAATCAAACGCCGCCCGCGCTCCCCACGCTGACCAATCAACCTGCTTAACCACTCCAGTTGGGAGGGTTGGATCATCTTGATACAGATCGGGTGGGGGAGGACTCACTCCCCAGACTCTCGCCTCTGAAAGAAATGCTTCCCGCCCGTCCGCCGTCCCATAAATCTCGATCACGAGGTGGCGACTAGGCTCATCAATGACTGCCTGCACCAGAATATGACTGGGAGTATCGTTCAGGAATTGCAGGTCCTTACTCGGTGAGTAGATCGTCGCATCAAACCCCGGCTTACTATTTTGTTCATAGTATCCCACTCTGTAGGCATGTGCCCATCTCTCCGTAATCGGGAGTCCAGCCGACAGCGCAGCGCGAAAAACGGTGGTCGAAACCTGACAGACTCCACCCCCATCCCCCAGCTCCGTTCGCCCGTTACTAATCACGTATGCAGTTTTGTACCCCGTTGCTTTCGAGATCTCCCCAACTTGTGAGTTAAAAGAAAACTCCTCACCCGGTCCCACTAGCGCTCCGCTCACCCGTTCACTCGCGACCCCCACGTTATAGACTCTATTTGGGATCGAGTGAGCATAATAACTCTCTCCCTTGCCGATTCGCTCCACTATCCCCAGGCTATTCACTTCCTCAGTCGTGATTAGGGGCTTTGTTCGTATAAGGGCTATCGTGACCTCCACACTTTTCTCTTCACTTTCCATTAGCTCCTCAATCTTGCTCTCCAGTTGCTGTAGCGCGACCTCTTGGTCAATCTCAACTCCGTCCCGAGCCGGCACAAACTCCTCTACCACTTCATTCAGGAACTGGAATACTGCATCCTGCGGCTCTCGGTTATATTTCTCCCCCCACTCGCTAATCTTACTTTCAAGCTTTTCTCTTTTCGCTTGACCCAGGTCTACGTGGTTTACCGAGAGCATCTCGACCATCTCACTCCCTCTCATTACCACCCGCGCTTCGTCAATCATAATTACCATCTCACCGCTAACTATTTTCTTAGCTTTCTCCATCAGCTCATCAACCTCACTCTCAGTTAGTGCATTGCGCTTGCGGAGCGTCCTTATCTCTTGTGGTTTAGAATCCAGACTTCTTGCACTCTTTATCATTACCTCCCTCACCGCTCCCTCGTCCAGCTTGACCTCATCTTCTCCGTTAACCAGCTTGATCTCCCCCCATACTGACTCTATAGAGCCTTCCTCCCCCTCGATCTCAATCATTTCTTTTAACTCATCGATCATATTTGCTATTTCCTCCTCATCAATAGAGACCTCCATCTCCATTTCGTGCTCACGAAAAAGAGCTCTCCACCAATCGCGCACATTCCGCCTACCCACTGCCATTATTTTTTCTATAGTTGCCTCAATTTGTGGCGCGCTTACAACTCTCGGCACCTCAATCACTGCCTCACCGTACTGCAACTTCGGGGTGTAACTCTCAACCTTATCTCTCAATACTCCCCTTACTTCATCCTCACTCATCTGGCCAACCGCTATTCCCACAACCGACACTCCCGGCATTACCCTATCTCTTCCCGTTACCATTAGGATTCCCACTAGCACCACCACCCCCATCACTGCACCCATCGCGTAGTTGACTATTTCTTGCTTAATTTTTTTCATCTCTGATATGATACTATCATGCCCAAATTTCCAGATCCTACCAAAGACTACAAAGCCAAGCCGCTCGACAAGGCACCAGACTCTCCCTCGCCAGTGGCCGAGCCAGTCTACACCGCCCCAGTTGCTGCCACCCCATCTCTTACTCCTCCCCCTTCTCCCACTGAATCTACTGAATCCACTGTTCCAACTGGATCTACTGCTATCGCTTCTCCTTTTCGCAATCTCTTCCCACTCCTCATTGGTATTGGCGCCTTTATTCTCTTGGGTATCATCGGCTTCACTATTGTCCCCAAACTTTTTGGAGGCAAAGACAAGGCAGTAGTCCTCACTTATTGGGGACTCTGGGAACCAGCCTCTGCCATGCAGGGCGTGATCGCCGATTATGAGCGAGAGCATCCCAACGTCAAGATCAACTATCAAATGCAGTCACAAAAGGGGTATCGCACTAGACTCCAGTCCGCCATTACTGGGGGAACTGGTCCCGACATTGCCCGCATCCACAACACTTGGCTCCCCATGTTTACCAAACTTCTCACTCCCGCCCCGGAAGGGCTGATCTCTTCTTCTGACTACTACCCAGTCGTCGCCAGCGATCTAGTGAGAAACGGCCTTCTCTACGCCGCCCCGCTCGAGATTGATGGTCTCGCCCTCTACTATAATAAAGATATCCTCGCCGAAGCCGGCGCCGAACCTCCCACAGAATGGAACTCATTCCGCAAACTTGCCTTTGACCTTACCCGCCGCGCACCTGAAACTGGAATCGTCCAGAGAGCCGGAGCTGCCATGGGCACTACCAACAACATCGATCACTGGTCAGACATTTTGGGACTTTTAATCCTCCAGAACTCTGGCAATCCAGCCAACCCTAGCACCTCAGCAGTCCAAGATGCCCTCACTTTTTTCACGATCTTCAGTGGTACTGACAATTCTTGGGACTCTTCCCAACCCAACTCAACCTATGCCTTCGCCACCGGCACGCTCGCAATGATGCTCGCGCCCTCTTGGCACGCCGCCGAGATCGAGGCCATCAACCCCACTCTTAGCTATGGTATTGCCCCATCACCCAAGCTCAGTGGTACTGATCTGACCTGGGCTACGTACTGGGCAGAAGCAGTACCAGTTAGTGGTGAGAATCAAGAAGCAGCCTGGGAATTCCTGGCATATCTTAGTAGTGACGAATCTCTCCAAAAACTCTACGCCACCCAAACTCAGATTCGCACACTCGGCGAACCATATCCCAAACCCTCCCTCGCTACTTTCCTCCTGAGCGATCCACTTGCCGCACCATTCGTCAGTCAGGGCAATAACTATCAGTCATGGTACTTGTCAGCCCGCACTCATGATGAGGGTGTTAATGACGAGTTTATCAAATACTACGAAGACGCCGTCAACACCATCAATGATGGTAGTGGTCTTAGCTCAGCTGTCACGACTCTCGAAGCAGGGGTTGCCCAAGTTGTGAGTAAATACAACATCCAGTAATGAGCAAGTTAGTTGACTCTATCCTTAATACTCTCAAGTATTCCGATCACTTCGACTACCCGCTCAAAAAAAATGAGATCTACTCTCGTCTTATCAAGTGCTCTACCACTCCCAAAGCCTTCGACCGCACGCTCACCAGCCTCACTAACTCAGGACAGCTTGGTCACAAGGGTTCATACTACTACTTGCCTGGAAGGGGAGAGCTACTCTCCACTCGGCGTGCTCGGCACAAAGTCTCTCAGGACAAAATAGCTACTCTCACTCCACTTATTAGCAAGCTTGCTGCTGTTCCGGGAGTCCTAGCAATCTATCTAACCGGTTCTCTTGCAGTTAGCAATAGTCATCCCTCAGATGACCTTGATCTCATGATTATTACCAGCCCTGGTCGGCTCTGGACAACTCGCCTCCTTCTCACACTCTATACCGAGTTTCTTGGTCGGCGCCGCCGTCCACAAGATGGTCATTCTCAGAACCAACTCTGTCTCAATCTCTACCTCACTCCTGATTCATTCTTGATTCCCAAGAATTTGCACTCTCTCTACACCGCCTACGAACTAATCCAAGCTGTCCCAGTTTACGATCCCACACGCACCCACCCGCTCCTCCTCGCTGCCAACTCCTGGATTAGTGACTATCTCCCGAATATAAGGACTCTCCTTAACAGGAATTCACGACTGCAAGTCGAGAAGGGCTCGCCGGCAGGCGAAAGGAGAGTCCTTGTTGTTCAGACCTTACTGGATTCCCTTGCCAAACTCCTCGAATCCCTCGCCTACCATCTCCAATACCAATACATGAAAGGCAAGATCACTCGCGAGCACATTACCCGTGACTCCGCCTTTTTCCACCCTCACAACCCAGGCAAAAAAGTTCTCAAAAACCTTGCTCTATAATCATCCTCATGTTTTATACTATTCGAGATATTCAACCAATTTGCCACGACTTGCATGCAGCTGGACAGAGGATCGTTCTTTCAACCGGATTTTTTGATCTCCTGCACTCCGAGCACATCAATTTTCTCAAGGCTGCCAGAGCAGAAGGGGACATCCTCATCGTTGCTGTCGAGTCAGATCTTCGCGCCCGTAAGCTCAAAGGAGAGGGGAGACCAATCGAAACACAGGTAGTTCGTGCTCGCAACCTTCTCTCTCTTACTGACAAAACCGAAACACTGAAAAACCGACACGCTGACACGCCGAAATCCACCAAAGTCGTAGACTTTGCCATTCTTCTCCCCGATGATTTTGATCAACCCACCCATCACGAGTCACTTATTAGTGCAGTCAAGCCAGATATCTTTGCCATCTCCGAGCACACCTTTCACCAGGATGAGAAACAATCTCTTGTTGTTAAGCACGGCGGAGAGCTAAAAATAGTCCACCCCCACAACCCCGCGGTCTCTACTACACAACTTCTTTCTCAAAAGTAGTTATAATGTATTATGTTGCAGCCCAACTGGATCACTGCATTACTGCTAAACTGAGCCACTAAATTATGTTTGTCACCTATATCTACCAACCATTTTTCAATATTCTCGTCGGCATCTACTGGGCAATTGGGAATATAGGTCCAGAGTTTGCAGACATGGGGATCGCTGTGATCATCTTCTCACTTATTATTCGCCTCCTTCTTTTCCCTCTCACACTTGCCAGTGAGCGTTCTGAGGAAGAAAAGAAAAAAATCGTCGAACAAGTAGAAGAAGTCAAGCAAAAATACTCCTCCGAACCCATCAAGCTCAAAGCAGCCATCCGCAAGGTTATGAAGGGGAACATGCGCTCAGTCTTGGCTTCCTCTGCCAACATGATCATTCAGCTCATCATCATTGTTATGCTTTATCGTATCTTCACGACTGGTCTAGAAGGGGCAGACTTTCATCTTCTTTATGATTTTATGCCACGCATTACCGATGTTAACCTTATGTTTTTGGGCAGATTTGACCTCTCGCACACTAATGCGACCCTCAACCTCTATCAGTCACTAATGATCTTTATTGTCGAGTTTCTAATTGCTCTTCGCTCCCCACTCCCCGTTGGTCGTCGTGATGTCATCCTTCTCCAAGTTATTTTACCCATCGGCTCATACATTATCTTCATGCTTATGCCTTCTGGGAAAAAAGTCTTTATCATTACCGCCCTCATTTTCTCCGCGCTATACCACTCATACCGCCTCTTACAGTCTTGGACTGCCAAGCTCATTCTCCGCTTCACGCCCAAGCCTGCTTCTAGTCCCACAAACACCTGATTGTGCTAGAATCTCCTTATGTTTGATAATCTTGTTGTTTCATTCTTAGCCGACGAAGTCGTTGGTGGTTTTTTTATCTCCGTTCCCCCCGGACATGTCGCCTGTATCTTTGATCGCGGCCGAGGAGTGCTTAGCAACGTCTATGGTCCAGGACTACATCTCAAGATTCCTTTCTGGCAGGTTGCCAAACTATTCAACGCCCAAGTTCTCGAGTACACCATTCACAAAGGTTTTGATCTCAGCAACAAAGAAACACTCGGTGACCTCCCCATCACCACCACCACTCGTGACAACAAAACAGTCACAATCGAAGGCTCTATTCTCTTTAAGATCGATCGTGACAACGCCCCCGAACTCTGGGAAAACATCGGCGAACACTTTGTTAGCAAGGTTATTAGACCTTTTAGTCGTAGCAAGATCTCCTCGATCTTTACCACTATCGACGCCGAGATGGTCAAGTCTTCTCGTCAGCAGTTAGAGGCCAAGCTCAAAGAAGAGCTCAACAGTGAGTTCCAGGATCGCGGACTCATCTGTGAGGGAGTTCTCCTCTCCGAAGTAACCATTAGTTAACATTCATTTTTTCAATTATGGCGAGAGTCAAGCTTAGCGAACACGACGCCAAACACTTGATTTATCCAGTCTTCAACCTCGACTATCAAGGGATCTCGTTTACCAATACTACCCCCAATTTCTCAAAACTAGCCGAAGGCCATGAGCGCAGTCGAATGGTACTCAAGGTTGATCAGGGGGTAAAAAAACGGGGCAAACAGGGCTTGATCAAACTCAATATCAAAAAAGATGAGCTCGCACCCACCATTCATAAATGGTCCAAGCTAGGTTACTCTAATTTCCTCCTCGAACCCATGGTCAAGCACGAAGGTGCGCAGGAACAATATCTCGCCCTCGAGCGAACTAGGGAAGGATGGCTTTTATCTCACTCTGATCAAGGTGGAGTCGAGATCGAGTCCAACTGGGACTCGGTCACAAGGACTCTCCTTAACAGGAATTCCCGACTGCAAGTCGAGAAGGGCTCGCCGGCAGGCGAAAGGAGAGTCCTTGCTGGTAAAGGAGAGTCCTTGTCGAAACTTCTCCCCCCCCTCATCAAAAAACTCGACGAACTTCACATCACTTTCCTCGAGATCAATCCCTTTGTCATGGATAAGGAGCAAATCATTCCCCTAGATATGGCAGTCGAGATTGACTCTACCGCCCTCAGCCTCATTAATCAGACTCTCCCGTTCCCACTCTCTCCAGTACAGGACTTTGATCTATCTCCAGTCGAGTCTCGCATTCGTGAACTTGATGCAGCTACTCCTGCTGCCCTCAAGTTCAATCTCCTTAATCCTGCAGGTCGTATTTGGATGCTCCTCTCGGGCGGCGGCGCCTCACTAGTTCTTGCCGACGAGGTCGCTGACTTAGGCTTAGGTAGTGAGCTTGCCAACTACGGCGAGTACTCAGGTGCTCCCTCCACAGACGACACCTATGCCTACACCAAGCTCATCCTCACTCAGATCCTCAAGACTGATCACAACCAGTCCCAGGCTCTTATCATTGCCGGAGGTGTCGCCAACTTTACCGACGTCAAAAAAACTTTCTTAGGTATCATCCAGGCTCTAGACGAGGTCAAGGCCAAATTGGTTAAGAAAAACCTACGCATCTTTGTTCGTCGCGGTGGCCCCAACGAAGAAGCTGGTCTCCATCTCATGCGCGATTTTCTTGAGGGAGCTGATTTAATCGGCTCAGTACACGGCCACACCTCGCCCCTCACCACAGTTGTCAAAGAAGCAGGGGAGTATCTCTCATGATTACGCTTCCAGAAATCCGCAAAGGAAAAAACCAGATAGTTTGTTTGGGCAACCACCATGACATCATCCAGTCAATTCTCGACTTCGATTATCTCTCTGGTAAAAAAGAGGGGAGTGTCACTCAGATCATTACCGCACGCAAGGGATATGCCAAGTACTTTTTTGGCCGCCAGGAGATTCTCATCCCGACTCTCACTTCTCCCCACGGAGTAACTGAATTTACTGAATCCACTGAATCTACGGTCCCCTGGTTCCTCAACCTCACCTCTGGCCGCAGGACTCTCTCTAGCACTCTTGGCTTACTAGAGGGTCTGACCTTACAGGACTCGAGTCAGAAGACTCGAAAAGCAGCCCAAAAAGGTCAGACCCTATCGGGTATCTTTTCCGGTGGGGTTCTCTTTGCCGAAAACGTCCCCGAACTTCACTCTTTAGAGATTATTAATCAAACTTCTTCAACCGACACGCCGACACGCCGACCCACTGACCAACCGACTCGCCGACACGCCGACCCACTGATAATCGGCCCTGCCTCAGTTGGTCTTCTTGTGCCTGGGAGTCTCAAGCTCGGTCCCATCGGAGGCATCACTCCCACTCAAATCAAAGAATCAGAACTAACCACACCAGGCTCTATCGCCGTCCTATCTGCCTCAGGTGGCATGACCAACGAACTCATCAATATCGCCATAGGTTCTGGCCATCACCTTTCATTTGCCCTCGCATTTGGTGGTGACCGTTTTCCAGCTCTCTCTCCACGTGATGCATTCCTTATGGCAGAGAGTGATCCCGAGACCAAGACTGTTCTCTACTACGGCGAACTAGGTGGTGAGGATGAGTATGAGCTCCTCAAACTCCGGGAGGAGGGCAAATTTACCAAGGATGTCATCGCTCACATCGCAGGCACAGTCTCTAGTCTTTTCAAAGAAGCTCCACAGTTCGGCCACGCAAAAGCCAAAGCCAACAAGAAGTCTGAGACCGCACTCGCCAAACGCAAGGCGCTCAAAGAAGCTGGTTTCCAAGTATCTAATTCTTTCTCACACTTTCTTGATCTCACTGCAAAACTGCAACACTGAATCTACTGAGTCACTATCAGTTATGCTGTTATACTGACAGTATGACTGATCTTTCTAACCGCACTCACTCTCTCTTTACCTCCACCGTCAGCGGGGTCAAAGGTGGCAGCCCTACCATTCTCGGTCAACCTCTCCTGGATCAAGCCAAGAATCACAGCCTTGCCTATCTCGCAGGTTCTCTCTGGTTGGGCCAAAATCTCAAAAGCAAAAAAACCGAAGCCGTCATCGACTACGCCCTCCGCCTCCTCGTTGATCATGGTCCTTATGTCTCAGGTGCCGTCAACACCATCATTACCGCTCGTGCTGGTCGTGACCTCGTCTCTTCCCTAGCTTCGGGTCTCCTCACTATTGGCCCTCGTTTCGGCGGAGCAGTCAACGGTGCTGCGCGCGTTTGGTTTGACTCTGTAAGTGCCGATCTCCCCCCCGCTCAAGTTGTCGAGGATTTTGCCTCCCGCAAAGAATACATCTCAGGTATCGGCCACCGCAAGTACCGTCTCGACTCCCCAGATCCGCGGGTAGGGGAGCTTATCAAGCTCATGGGCAAGACAGATTCACCCCACCTCGATTTTGCGCGCGCCGTAGAGAGTATTACCACCGGCAAAAAACCCAATCTCATCCTCAACGTCGACGGATGCTTAGCAGCCATCCTCCTCGATCTCTTAATCAAAGAAGAAAAACTCACCCCAAGCGAGATCAGCACTCTAATTGATGCCGAGTTCTTTAACGCGATTTTTGTGCTCTCTCGCTCAATTGGTTTCATTGCCCATTACCTAGACCAAAAGCGCCTAGGAGAACCTCTTTTCCGCCTTCCGGCTGATCAGGTTATGACCACATAACCTATCGTTTGATCTCTTGACACCCAATCTCGTGCACCATACAATAGCACTCGTCACTTCCGAGTGATAATATTTAGTAAAAACATACTGAGATACTGAATCCACGGCAAAACTGGAACACGTATTTCTCCGGAGGATAAATTATGCAACTTGATCCAAAAAAACTCACTCCTATGCCAGGTTACGTTCTCGTCGAACCAGAAGCCAAGCAGACTAAGTCCGCTGGCGGCATCTACCTTCCCGCCAATTCAGAAGAAAAGCCTCAGGCTGGCACTGTATTGTCAGTTGGAGACGCCATCTACGATGACGGCAAAGAGATAACTTCACCAGTCAAGTCAGGCGACAAGGTTATCTACAAAAAATGGGGCGGTAACGACGTCAAGATCAGTGGAACTGAATATCAATTCCTCAAGTTCGAGGATATTCTCGCCATCATTAAAAAATAAAATTAACACTGGAATACTGAATTCACTGCAAAACTGGATTACGTATTCCTCCAAAGGAGGAACCTATATATGACCGCCAAACAACTCGCATTCGGTGACGACGCTCGCCAAAAACTATTATCAGGTGTCAACCAACTAGCAGACGCAGTCGTCACGACTCTCGGCCCACGTGGCCGCAACGTCGCGCTCGACAGCAAATGGGGTGCCCCCAACATCGTCCATGACGGAGTAAGTGTCGCCAAAGAAATCGAGCTCGAGGATAAATTCGAAAACATGGGTGCCCAGCTAGTCAAAGAAGCAGCCAGCAAAACCAACGACGCAGCCGGAGACGGCACCACCACTGCCACCTTGCTCGCAAAAGAGCTCGTTAACGCTGGGATGAAAAGCGTCACCACAGGTACCAATCCAATGTTCATGAAGCGTGGGATTGACCGCGCCGTCCAAGCTGTTGTCACTGAGCTCAAAAAAGCCAAGACCGATGTCAAAGAAAGCGACTGGGTCAAGGTCGCCACCATCAGTGCACAGAGCGAAGAGGTGGGCAATAAGATTGCCGATGCTCTCAAGCTAGTAGGCAAAGACGGAGTCATCGAGGTCGAAGAGTCCAAAGGGCTCGAGATAGAGATTGAGCACAAGGACGGCATGGCTTTTGACAAGGGCTACGTCTCCCCGTACTTCGTCAGCAACCCTGACACTATGGAGGCAGATCTCGAGAATCCACATGTTCTTATTACCGACCAGAAGGTCACCTCAATCCAAGAACTCGTCCCATTCCTAGAGACCTTCGTCAAAGTCAGCAAGAACCTCGTCATCATCGCCGATGATGTAGAGGGCGAAGCACTCGCAACACTAGTAGTCAACAAGCTCAGGGGTGGCCTCAACATCCTCGCCGTCAAAGCACCAGGCTTTGGAGACAGGCGCAAAGAGATGCTTACTGACATCGCGATCTTAACCGGTGCTACCGTCATCAGTGAGGACATCGGGCGTAAGCTCGACTCTGTCACCGTGGATGATCTCGGCTCCGCTGACCGCGTAGTTGCAACCAAGGATCAGACCAAGGTCGTCGGAGGCAAAGGAGACAAAACAGAGCTCAAGTCCAGAATCGCCCAGCTCAGAGCCGAGATTGCAAAATCTGACTCAGAGTTTGACTCTGACAAACTCGCCGAGCGCCTTGCCAAGTTGGCAGGCGGTGTAGCCGTGATCAAAGTCGGTGCAGCCAGCGAGA
>Ga0257125_1002747_pt1 | contig 13793 bp, 11 predicted proteins | sample SI106_200metaG_FD_190183 | JGI IMG/M metagenome (GOLD analysis project Ga0257125, IMG submission 190183) | Marine microbial communities from Saanich Inlet, British Columbia, Canada - SI106_200 | ecosystem: Environmental > Aquatic > Marine > Inlet | place: Canada: British Columbia | collected...
CATCACCATGGCCATTTCCGCCACTCTGCGGATATGGCCTCCCGTATAGGGAGAGCGCTCGTCTATCGCCGTGGCCATCACCCTTACAAACGACTCGAAGAGCGCTTCGGTTTCCTGAATCAACCGGACGTTGTTGATCGCCACCGCCGCCTGTGAGGCGAGCGACTGGATGAGCGCCTCCTCCTGACGCGAAAAGGCGACCACCTCGCCACCACTCTGGGAAGTCGCGTTGAGCAGTTGCAGCACGCCGATGATCTGGTCTTCGTGATCCTGCATCGGCACTGCCAGCAAGGAGGTGGTCCGATATCCGGTCATGCGGTCGTAGCTCTTGGGGCCCTCGAACTGATATTGCTGTTCGCTGTACACATCCTCGATATTCAGCGTCTCCCCGGTGACCGCGACATAGCCCGACACGCTTTCCTTATTGAGCGGCACCGGCGGCATGTTGCTCTCACCGTGTCGTCCGCCGACAAAGCTCTTCAGAGTGTCGTTCTGGGCTATCTCAAAGGTCAGATGGTCGTCTTTGACCAGATAGAGCGTGCCGGCGTCCGCATAGGTGAAGCGCCGCGCCTCCTGAATGATGCGCTCCAGCAAGACGTTTAGATCGCGCTCCACGGAAAGCGCCACGCCAATCTCGTTGAGGCGCTTCAGGCGATCGTTCAGATCGGGTTTCATTTCTCGACGGCCGGGCATATCTATAGTATGATCCGCTGAAAGGTTACCGGTGTAAGCCTAACCTACCCAAGCACCTTGCCATTGTCAACCGCTCTCCCAGAGTATCTGCGAGCGCCTCTATCCCCCCCTGCGCCCCTGTTTTCAGACTCCCAGACGGATGTCTATCTGGACCCCGCCGTACTGGCGGATTTCCCCGTCCAACTGCAGCCGATAGCGCCAGTTGAACGACCATCTCTTCCCCTTCAAGCCCACCAGTGCATACCCCCGCCAGCCCTTCCCGTACAGCGGCCTCACACTCACCATTCCGGGCAGGTCGTATTCGTATTCGTAGAGGCGCGAGCCGTAGGAGTCGGTCCGGAAACGAGTGCAGTGGAGCGTGATATTCACGGCGCGCCACCCTCCCCTCCCCAGCATTCCGATCAACCATCCAAATTCCGGTGACTCCTCGCCCCGGTCGAGGCGGCGTCCCTCCAGTCGCAGCCGCCCCAGCAGTCCCTTCCCACGCCGACATTCCAGTTCCACGCGCATCCGCCTGCTGCGCTCTGCGATGGATCGCTCCTCCCGCCAGCGAGGCTGGCGGTCCTCCCGGTAGAGGGCACGCACGGTCAACCCCTTCCCGAGACGATGTTTCAGACTCCCTCCCCGGGCGCTGACCACCGAAGGCAGGGGATAATAATACGTCCTTGAAGGCCGCCGATACCGATCGACATACAGGCTCCACCCCCTCCTTTCCAATGCGATCAGATACCCCTGTTCGTTCTCCATCCCTCCCCGACTGGGAGCACCGCCGAAAAGACTGTAGAACCCCGGATCGTAGCGACGCACCAGTCCGCGCAGTTTTCCCTTCCCCAGGCGAATGCGCATCCCCACGACCATCCCCCATTTCCCCTTCCCGTCGGTCGCCATCTCCCCTCGCATCTCCATCCTTCTCCATACCATCTCCCCATCGGTCGCCCACAGTTGCTGACCGTCCCCCCCAAAAGCCCACTCCTTCCTCTCCGGTCGGCGCAAATCCACGCTGTGATCGAAACCGGCGGCCAGCATGCTCCCCCCCAGACTCCAACCCTCTCCCCGATAGAGCAGACGCCCCCCGCCCACGTCCATCTGCAGCAGGCGGCGCCCCTCCTCCTCCCTCGCGCTGACGTGATACCCGCTCTCCGGCAGCGAAGTAACCCGCCCATCCGCGTCCGTCCGGGCGTCCCTCCATGCCTGTCCGCCGATCGCCATCCCGCTCACGCCACCCCTTACATAACGCCAGGCGATACCCCGCAGCGAACCGTTCTCTCCACTCGAACGATAGCCGACGCGCTCGCTGTCCACACCCGGATGCGACAGCGGCACTCCTCCCCGCCCGCTACCTCGACCGCACACCAGACCGCTGCCCCAGCCCGGCCGCAGATCTCCTAAAACCACCGCCATCGGCCGCGACCGGCTGCGCCAATGCAGATAGAAGGAGGCGAAATCCGCCCATCGGCTTTCACCGGGATCGCGCTCGGTGAGCAGATGGAACTCCGTTCCGGTTCCCAGCTTCCACTCCAATCTCTGATACAACTGCAGCCGCTCCGCTTCCACCTCTGACCCCTTCACCCGCCAGCGTAGCGAGAAGCGGTGCGGCTCCCGAAAATCCGCCAACCGACTCTCCAGCGCACCCTCATCCTCCCCGTCCACAAACCCCTCTCCCTGTGCCCAGACGGCCGAACTGAGCGCCAGCAAAATAACGATGTAACCTCGATGCTGCATCCGATCCTCCTCGGTTTCTTCCCCATCCGCATCAGATGCAACAGGCGTACCAGCCCCTCTTACAGGCCCCTACGCCTCCCAAGCTGTGTCGAAAATGGGACATAGCGTCACCCGTAAGAGACATTGCCGTGGACAAAGGACTTGAGTTTAGCGAGAGGTCGCTTGATATTTATCTTCGATCACAGGATTCCCCAAAACAACCGCCCATCGGTTCCTGTCTATTCAACCCGTGATCGCCGCATCGCCGGCGTTTTTTTAAAAAATCCGCACTGTTTCTCTCAGAGCGCGTCCAGAAATCGGACAGAGCGCGTCCAGAAATCGGACAGAGCGCGTCCAGAAATCGGACAGAGCGCATCCAGAAACCGGAAGGAAGAGGACAATGAAGTTCGCTACCTGCAACGAGTATTTCGAGGGCTGGAAAATCGAGGATGTATTCGACTATGCTGCGGAGATCGGCTACGACGGCGTGGAGATCGCCCCCTTCACCCTCGCCTCTTCGGTCGATGAGATCGGCTCTCAGAGACGCGGCGAGATCCGCGCAGCGGCGGCGGCAGCCGGGGTCGAAATAGTCGGCCTGCACTGGCTGCTGGCCAGTCCGGAGGGGTTGTATATCGACCACCCGGACGACGCCATCCGCAGCCGCACCCGCGACTATCTGAAAGAACTCATCCACTTCTGCGGCGACCTGGGCGGTCAGGTGATGATCTTTGGCTCCCCGCAGCAACGCAACGTCCAGGAAGGCTGGGATAGCGGAGAGACCTGGGAGCGCATGCGCTCCGTCTTCGCCGAGGTAGCTCCCGTGGCGGGAGAGCGCGGCGTGTACCTGTGTATCGAGGCGCTGAGCGGGGAGCAGACCAATATTGTCACCAAGGCCGAGGAAGCGCGCAAGATGGTGGCCGAAATCGACCATCCGAACTTCCAGACCATGGTCGACGTCTGCAGCGGTTCCACCGAAGCAATTCCCGTCTCTCAGCTTCTGCGCGATTCGGGCGATCACCTCTATCACGTGCACGTCAACGACGCCAACAAGCGCGGCCCTGGCTTCGGTCAGACCGATTTCGTCAGCGTTATGAAAACCCTTAAAGAGCTGGATTTTCAGCGTTATCTGTCGGTGGAAGTCTTCGAATTCTCCCCGGACCCGCGCACCATCGCGGCCAAGAGCCTGGGGTATCTAAAGGGAATAGAGGCAGCGCTGTAGGGGCGACCGGCCGGTCGCCCCTACAGTTTTGGTGCCAGCACCCGTCTTGGAGATGTAACCCGGTACCGGGCTGAGTTGAACCATGCCTAGTTCAGAGAGGAGGGATCTTCCGGTCCAGAGCGGCCGTCATCTGCAGGACCGTTATCGGGAGATTCCCCTCCGTCAGGAGGGCCCTCTCCATCAGGAGGGGCATCCCCGTCTTCGCTGCGACGCACAATTTCCCAGACCTGCTGCTCGAAATTCTCCTGGTCGGCCTGCTGTTTTTCCCGCTCCTTGGCCAGCAGAGCGGCCAGCATGTGGGCCAACCGCTCCGGATCCTTCTCGCCGATATTGGCCATCTGTTTGATCTCGGCGATGGAGCGCTCCATGCGAGTCAGCGGCCTGGGCTTCTCCTTGGGAGCAGGCTCGGCTGCCTTCTTCCGAGCGCTGTTGTTCCCCTTCTTGCCTTTGCCCTTGCCCTTCTTCTTGCCCCCTCCGAAGAGCCGGCCCAGCAAGGAATCTGAACTCTTTTTTTTGCGTGGTTTCACGATGTGGAAGTGAGATCGGTTTGCATGGTCTGTTCCCGCTCCTCGAGAAATGGATAGCCACAGCGGCGCAGCTTTTCGTAGTCCCGCTGCAAAGAGCGCCCCATCTCTTCGGCCAGACGCAGCAGAATCTTGCAGCCCATGGCCGGCGTGGTGCTCAAAATCCCCATCAGATCGGGCTTGAAGAAGCCGATCAACTCGCTCGGTTCTGCCGCTACGATCGACGAAGACCTGGGCGTATCATCGAGCAAGGCGAACTCGCCGATCAGTTCCCCCGACTCCAGGCGGTCGACTACTTCGCTGTTCCCATCCAGATCCTGGCGGACGATTTCGACCGTACCGGAAAGAATGAGATAGAAACCGGACTGGGGCACCCCCCAATGGATGACCGTCTCGCCGGCTGCATAGCGACGCAGATGGACGATCCGCGCCAGTTTTTGCCGCTCCTTCCGACTGAGCAGGCCAAAGATCGGCACCCCGCGCAATTCTTCCTCCACCCCTCCCCCCCCATCCACCTCCCGCTGGAAGAGATTGGCCCATTCGGGATCGATTGTATCGTCTATCCGTCGTCTACTCATAGCTCCGCACATTCGGTCCATTCTCTAGCGTTATTTTACGAATGAACGCTCTTTCGGGCAAACCGAAACTATCCGCCTCGGAGCAACATCCTTGACAGCGCCCCCTTTTTTCCGAGAATTTCTTACAACCGTATTGCCCAAAACCCACCGCATCGACAGGAGATTCCAATGGCACAGGTAAAGGTCGGCATGCTCGGCCTGGGACAGCGCGGATTACAGCATTTGAACGCTCTGTGGCAAATAGAAGAGGCGCAGATTGTCGCCCTCTGTGACCCCTATCCCGACAATCTGCAAGAGGACAAACTGCAGCGCTTCGTCGACGGCTTTGCGTTGGACGGTATTCGGACCCATGTTTCTTTTGATGAAATGCTCCAGGCCGAGGACCTGGATGCGGTGTACTTCAGCATCCCTCCGGGCAGCCACGCCGGCGAACTGGTGCGCACCGCTCAGGCCGGCCTCCACATCTTCGCCGAAAAACCGGTTAGCCTCTTCCTCGACGAGGCGCTCGAGATGGAGGCGGCCATCCGCAGCGCCGGCGTTATCGCCACCGTCGGCTTTCAGCAGCGCCACGATAACTGGCACGCCGCCATGAAGGCATTCCTCGCCGACAAACAGATGGTTATGATAACCTCCGTCGGCAACGGCGCCCTGGAGTCGCACTCGGTCAAGCACACCCACACCGAGAAGGAGGGGGGGCCGGGGAACCGGGTGTGGACCGCAAACTACGCCTGGTCCGGGGCCACCGTGGTCGAGTCGGGCATTCACCAGCTCGACCTGATGCGCTACTGGGCGGGGGATGTCGCCTGGGTCGAAGGGCGCTATATTCACCGCGACCCGGAAGATATCGAGGACGGCGGCGACAACCCCTACGGCTACTCCGTCACCTTCGGCTTTCAATCCGGCATGGTCGCCAATATGATCATCACCCGATTGCGCAAAACCTTTTACGGGGACGGCTATCAGGATATCGCCTGGAATCACGGCCACTTAAAGGTCGAAGGAGAGGGGCCGGTCGCCTACTACTACGACGGCCCGTATCCTCCTCCGGACAAGGTCGATTCGTCCGGGCTGCGCCATCCTTTGCCCGTACCGCCGCGCAACAACTCCACTCTGGAGATCAACCAGGCGTTTGTCCGGGCAGTGGGTGAACGGGATGAAAACCATCTACTCAATACCTTTTCCAGCAGCATGAACAGTCATGCAGCCGTGCTGGGTGCCAATTTTTCCGATCAACTGGGCGGCCAGCGCATCGACCTGCAGGAGCTGTTGACGGACGATCGCTACGCCGAATTCCGCCAGAAGCCGACGCCAAAACCGTAAGGGCGACCGGCCGGTCGCCCCAACATCTATCATAAAGGAGCAGATCATGCCCAGCTACACACTCGACCATCTCCACCACGAAACCGAAAACGTCGAAGCAGCCGTCGATTTCTACAAAAAGCTCTTCAACGCCACCGCCGAAGAGCCGTTCGAGCGCGGCGGCGCCACCTGGATCCGGGTCCACATCGGCGATGTGCGCGTCATGGTCTCAGACCGCGAATGTGCCGGCATGGAACTGGGTCGCTACCAGGGCTACGATCACCCCGGTCTGACGACCGACGACTTCGACGCCACGCTGGCGGCGATCGAGGAGCACGGACTTTCCATCTGGGTGGGGCCCCAGACCCTGGATGACGGCCGGCGCATGCTCTTTGTCAACGGCCCGGACAATATCAAGATCGAGATCCTGGAGAAGGCCTGAGTGACTGCCCAGATCCGCCAGTTCGGGCTGTGGGACAGTCCGCTGCAGCCGGGAGACCTGGCGCAGGGCAAGGGCTTCAAAGAGGTCGCCTGGGACAGCGACTGCAAGAGCCTGGTATGGCTCGAGAGTCGCGGCCCCGACGGCGTTCTCGTCTGCCAACGGGGAGAGGATGCGCCGCGCGACCTGACCCCACCCCTGTCGGTGCGCGCTCAGGTCGGCTACGGCGGCGGCGACTTCGCCGTCGATCGGGGCCACCTCTTCTTCGCCGAAAAGGAGAGTGGTCGCCTCTATCGCCAGCCGCTGGACGCCGGTAGCCCACGCCCCCTCACCCCACCTTTCGGCCACGCCGCCTCCCCGATCGTTTCGCCCGACGGCCGTCTGCTGACCTATGTCCACACCGGCGAGGGAGTCGACTGTCTGGCGATCATCGACACCGGAGGGGCGCACTGGCCGCAGCGCCTGGTATCCGGGGCCGACTTCTACATGCAACCGACCTGGCATCCCAACGGCCGCCAACTGGCCTGGATCGAATGGGACCACCCGCAGATGCCCTGGGACGGCACCCGCCTGATCCTGGGCCAGCTGCGGCTCAGTAAGAACGGCCTACCGCAGCTCGTATCGACGGAACTCCTGGCCGGCGATACCGACACCGCCCTTTTCCAACCCGCCTTCTCCACCAATGGACGTGCGCTGGCCTACATTTCCGATCAGGGCGGCTGGAGCCGCCTCTATCTCCGCGATCTGCAGACCGGCGAGACCACCTGCCTGACCGAGCAGGAAGTGGATATCGGCACTCCGGCCTGGGTCCAGGGGCTGCGTGTCTTCTCCTTTAGCGGCGACGGCCAGCGGATCTATTTCACCCGCAACGAGGGCGGTTTCCGGCGCGCCTATCAGATCGACCTGGCAAGCGGCCGGACAGATCCAATCGCAGCACTCGCCGAATACACCTTCGTCGAACAACTCGCAACATCTCCCCGGGGCAACCGCCTGGCCTGCATCGCCTCCGCCAGCGGCCTTTCCCCCCGGATCGTCAGCCTGGAAACCGGAAAAACGCGAGTCCGGGCCCGTTCCAGCGGCGAGTCGATCCCTCCAACGGAATTGGCCACTCCCGAAGCGCTCTCCTGGCCCTCTGAGAGCGGCATGCGCATCCACGGCCTGTACTATCCGCCGACCAGTTCTCGCTTTGCGGGTCAGGGGTGCCCTCCTCTCATCGTCACCGTCCACGGCGGCCCCACTTCACAGACCGACGCCGGGTTCAACCCGCGCAACCAGTTCTTCGCCACCCGCGGCTACGCCGTGCTCGACCTCAACTATCGGGGCAGCACCGGCTTCGGTCGGCAGTATATGGAAACACTGCGCGGCAACTGGGGCGTCTTCGATGTCGAAGATGCCGTCGGCGGTGCCCGCTATCTGGCCGATCGGGGCCGGGTCGATCCGAACCGCCTGGTTATCATGGGCGGCAGCGCCGGCGGCTACACCGTGCTCCGCGCCCTCACCGTTGAGCCGGGCTTCTTCAAGGCGGGAATCTGCCTGTATGGCATCTCCAATCTCTTCACCCTGGCGACCGATACCCACAAGTTCGAGGCCCATTATCTGGATTCCCTTCTCGGCCCCCTGCCCGAGGCCAGCGAGATCTATCGCGACCGCTCTCCCATCTTCGCCAGCGAGCGGTTGCGCGATCCAGTGGCCATCTTCCAGGGCGCCGACGACCGGGTCGTCCCTGTGGAACAGGCCGAAACGATCGTCGCCTCGCTGCGCAGCCACAACGTGCCCCACGAATATCATCTGTACGAGGGAGAGGGCCACGGCTGGCGCAAACCCGAAACCATCGCCAGCTTTTACCGGGCCGTCGAGGCCTTTCTCAAGCAACACGTGCTTTTCGCCTGATACCAGGATCGCGGACAAACGAAAAAGAGGAGTGCTCTGTGCGCTACGAAACCGTCATTGGCATGGAAGTTCATGTGGAGTTGCAGACCGCGTCGAAGATGTTCTGTCGCTGTTCGGCCGATCATTTTCAGGTGCCGGCCAACCAGCACGTCTGTCCGGTCTGCACCTCTCAACCCGGCTCATTGCCGGTCATCAACGGCCGCGCCATCGAGTTGACCGTCATGACCGGCATGGCGCTCCACTGTGAAATTCAGCCCCACAGCGTCTTCGCCCGCAAAAACTACGTCTATCCCGACCTCCCCAAGGGGTATCAGATCTCCCAGTACGAACTGCCCCTCTGCCTGAACGGCAGGGTCGAAATAGACGGCGAAAACGGCCCAAAGGAGATCGGCGTGGATCGCGTCCATCTGGAGGAGGACACCGGCAAGCTGGTCCACCAGGGTCGTTCCAGTTTGGTCGACTACAACCGCGCCGGCGTGCCCCTGATGGAAATCGTCACCGACTCCTCCATCCGCTCGGCCGAAGAGGCGTATCAGTATCTCCTCAAAATCCGCCAGGTTGTCCGCTACCTGGGCGCTTCCACCGGCGACATGGAAAAAGGAGCCATGCGCTGTGAGGCCAACATCTCCGTCCGCCCCGAAGGAGCGACCGAGTACGGCACCAAGGTCGAGGTAAAAAACCTCAACTCCTTCCGCGCGGTGCGCAACGCCATCGCCTACGAAGTGGAGCGCCAGATCGGGGTTATAGAGAACGGAGGCCGGGTGCGACAGGTCACCGCCGGCTGGGACGAGGCGGCCGGCGTCACCCGCGAGCAGCGCAGCAAGGAGTCGTCCGAGGACTACCGCTACTTCCCCGAACCGGACCTGCTGGACGTCGATTTGACAGAGGAGTGGATCGAAGAGGCGGGTGGTCAGCTCCCCGAGTTGCCCGACGTCAAAGCGCAGCGCTTCGTCGCTCAGTACGGCCTCGGTGAACAGGATATCGGCCTGCTGATCGAGGACCTCGCCGTCGCCGCCTACTTCGAAGAGGCGATCGCGCAGGGGAATGTCGACCCCAAGCAGGTGGCCAACTGGATGACCGGCGAACTCTTCCGCCGCCTGAATCAGGACAACGTCGACATCGGCACCATCGCCGTGAAACCCCGGGATCTGGTCGAGTTGATCCGCCTGGTGCAAAACGGCACCGTCAACCAGAACGCGGCCAGGGAGGTGTTCGGCGCAATGTGGGAGGAGGGCGGTTCACCGCAGGCCATCGTCGAAGCCAAGGGTCTGACGCAGATCTCCGATAGCTCCGAATTGGACGGCGTGGTCGCCGGAATAATTGCGGCCAACCCCGATGCGATTGAGAAGATTGAGGCGGGAAACCAGAAACCGATCCAGTTCCTCATGGGCCAGGTGATGAAGGAGACGCGCGGCAAAGCCAATCCGCAGTTGGTTGTGGAACTGCTGAAACAGCAGATAGGGGTCTGAGCGCTACCCCGATAACCAGCAGAAACCAATCCCTCTGAAATGGTGATATCTCTTTTGCCATCGCACAGAAACGCCGGCCCTGTCGTCAGAGCCGGCGTTTCTGTGTTTCAAAATCTGGCCTTCAGCGGTACCCTCCGAGAATCATGGGCATCGGCTTCAACTCTCGCCGCAGAGGGTCGAGAGCCAGCCCCAGCGCTTCGAGCGTAAAGGCCCCCAGCAGCAGGCTGTCCTCCTCTTCCCCAAAGATCACATCTGCTCCGCCGATCCTCTCGCCGTATTTGAAAAGCGCGATCCCCTTCTTGCGTTTTATCTTTGAGCCGTCGGCCAGGCGGAATTCTTCCTCGGCCAACGATTTTATGCCCAGTTTCTCCAGCACAGGAGCCGGCACTACCGAGTAAATCGCACCGGAGTCGATCAAAAACTCCATTTTTTCCGTGACCTCGGGTTCGGCGGGATTTCCCACTTCTATCTCCAAAACGGTCAACCCCATCGCACACGCTCCTTCCAATTTTATTCTGTCGAGAATATATCAGAATGAGTCAGGCAGTGCAACTTCCTTCACCCGGATCTGCCGGCTTTTTCAATGCCTCCCTCACGCACGGGAAGCAATTGTCGATACGTATCGACAATTCAAAACGTTCGTCTGGTCCATTCCCAACTGGCTACATAGTTTTCAATCAAGTCTAGACGACCTGATTCCAAGGTGGCCAGATAGTCGCGCACGATTTGCTTGTTGGAATCCAATAAATCCATAGTGATGTTACCTCCGTCACGAAACGATGGCGGCGGTGCAGAAAAAACCGCTGTGTTGGGCGAAGGATGGCCGTTGTCTTGTATCTAACCCCTTTTCGCTGCTTCAGTTGCCATTGACATTATCCCTTAGGATGAGAGTTCGCCGCCTTGGATTTTGGGTGTTCCTCGCAAATCATTGGCTTCAACGCTGACGCGGCCATTGTCCCAAAGCACCATACCTGTCCCCATGGACTCGATTTCCACTTTCCCCTCCGGCACCTCAAAAACCAATGGTGCCGATTCGGGGCCGTGGTACGTGGCCACCCAACATCGGCGCTGGGGGCTGGCCAGAATCCAGGCCGCCGCCTTGCCGCACTCGAGCGCGGCACCTCCGACCTCGACTTTACCATCACAGGTCTGCCGCGCCAGAGGCGATTCCAGCATCGGCCATCCCTGGTCTCCGTCCTGGGTCCAGCGCCGCTTCAGTTTCCACTGCATCAGATCGACCTCGATCCCCAAACTGCGCCCGTCGCGCCCGTACTCTATTTTCCACAGGCGCTCTTCGTCGTCGCCGCCGTAGGTGAACGGCGCTGCGGCATGGTCGCTCAGTTGGCCGGCAGCGACCGCTTGCGCCAACGCCGCCCCGTCGGCATAGGCAGCCCGCTCCGCCACTTCGGCGTAGAAACCGCACTGTGGCATGCCCTGGTAAAACGAGCCGGGCCAGCCCAATTCCCAAAAGGTCTTGGCCGGTCCCTGGTAGTTGTAGACCTCCAAGGCCAGGTTACCTTGGCGTTCCACCAGCCGCAGCGGTGGATTGTGACTCAGATGGGTACGCGTCAGCGGCCGGACGGCGGTCAGCATCTGCCCGCTACCGACGACTACCGTTTCGCCTTGGGGTACGTCAGCGGGTAACGCTTCGACTTTGCGGGCGCCGATCCAGATTTCGTCGACCAAGTCGCGGCGCATCCAGATCAATGCCAATTTAAGCCCCGAGCACGGTTGGCGGGCGCCGATGACGCGCGGGGCGTAGAGGCCGATGGCCCGTGTCTTATCCTGCACGCCCCAGAAACGGCCTTCGTCGGGTTGCAGCTGCATATTGGAACGGGATGGTGTAGTGCGGAAATCGCCCAGCCATTTCTCATCCAAGATGTATTTGCTGAGCAGGACGCCGGTCTCTTCGCCGCAAGTGAAATGGGCGATGAAGACGCTCGACTCGCCCTCGACGAAACGATTGGCCTGGCTGCTCAGGTCCTTGGAGGCGACGCCCAGGGAAAAAGCTCCGTCCATATAAGTCGTCATCGTCTGCTGTCCGGCCGCGTCGGAGGTCTCTTTGATTTCCAGAGGCAGGGGTTTGCCCTCTAGCGCGGCGGCGGCCCATTCGGGCAAGATGCCCGAAGCGACCCAATGGCGCATCTGGCCGATCTCGGATGGCGTCTTGGCCTCGACCTGCGGCTGGTAGGCGCGGCTGAAAGGCCCGGACCAGCGGCTGGTGACCGGATGCCCGTGCAGCAGAGCACTCAGGCCCATGCGCGCGGCGAAGACCCGGGCGATGGTGCGGGTCTGGTTATCGTTACTCAGCGCGGCCAACTCGGCCAGGCGCTCGATGGACATGCCCGTATAGCCAGGGCAATTGTACTCGTAGAACGTCCCAGAGCGATCGGTGAAGGCCAACCAGCGCCGCAGCTTGTCACGGCCCCGCGCCATGAGCGCTTCGTCGTTGAGCAGTTCGCCGCCGATGCAGGTATCGAAGACATCGGCCGCAGTAATCGTGGTGTAACGCAGATGCACGTCAATGCGGGCGATCGCCTCCAAACCCAGGCGGATACCCTCCAGTCCCTTGTTCCGCAGGGATGCGGGCACCGAACCGCCGCAGCGCAGCATTGCCTTGATCAAGGGCATGATGGTGAAGTGGACGGCGTTCATATCTTCCACCATCTCGTCCTCGCGCTCCCAGGTGAAGTTGCCGTAATGCGGCGCCCCCAACCGGCGCTCCTGCGATTCGAAGACCGCGTCCAGCACCTTTTCAGCCCATTCCATATCCAGCGGTGTGCCGTTTTCGATCAACTGCGCCGCCAGATTCATGCCGGGGATAGTGGCGTGGAAGACCTTGCCGTTTTCCTCCCGGCCGGGCAGATTGACTTCCGGGTCGAAATCGTCGGGTAAGGGTAAAGGGGGTTTTTCGCTGTCCATATCTGACCTCGATTCGAATAGAGATTCCTATGAGACGATTATTCTACTGCGTACAGGAAACCATCCATCGCGAGGGTTAATGCTTTCCCGTATGCGATGGCGACGCATGATTATTGCCCTGATTCGGCTGCCGAACGGATCGGTGCAGGCTCGGTGAGGGCGTTTTTTGACACTCACCTCATCTTTCTTCTAACACATTCCCGATTCCCCAGGCTGGCTATTTTTCTCTTCCCGCTGTCTACCGCGTCAGCGACTCTCTCGGCTCAAAGAAACTCAGCGAACCAGCGCGATCCGCCCCGTGGCCACCTGCTCTCCCGCCCGCAGACGGAGGAAGTACACCCCTGAGGCCGCCTCTTTCCCCCCTCCATCGCGACCGTCCCAATTCACCCGATAGGCACCCGACGCCAGCGTGGCTCCGATCAGCAGCCGAACCCGCCGACCCAGCGCATCGTAGATCGATAGCTCAACTGCAGACGGAGTGTCGATCTCGAATGGGATATCCACCTGGCTGTTGAACGGATTCGGGAAGGCCGGAGACAGCGCAAAACGCGGCGGCACAACTCCTTCTACCGCCGTCACCGCTGTAGCCTCCTCCTCGCTGTCGAGAAAGGGCACCCAGGCGGCTGGCCCGGAGATCAGCGCGGCGATTTCGGTGCTGTCCGTAGTTCCCCAGAAATTCTCCTGCGCCTGCAGCGTCTGCTTGGTGGCATTCTCCAGAGCCACCCCATTGGCGATAAAGGCGTTGCGCCAGACGGCGACCGGTCCACGGCTGCCGCGCACCCGGATCGCCGTTTCATTGGCGAAAAAACGGTTCCCCTCGACGCGCGGGGCGCTGCTCAGGGAAACCAGTCCCGGCGACGTCTCTTCAAAACGGTTGTTGCGCACCAGCAGCGCTTCGCTCTCCTCTATCTCCAATCCCGGGCCGCCGGAAAAAACGCTCTCTTCGATCCTACCCGAGACCCCCTCCAGCACCAGTCCCGTCTCCACGTTGGCGGCGAAAACAGAGGTTCTGATCTCAACGGGACCGGCCGCCAGAGACGCTCCCGTACCCACGTTCTG
>Ga0257125_1002748_pt1 | contig 13790 bp, 8 predicted proteins | sample SI106_200metaG_FD_190183 | JGI IMG/M metagenome (GOLD analysis project Ga0257125, IMG submission 190183) | Marine microbial communities from Saanich Inlet, British Columbia, Canada - SI106_200 | ecosystem: Environmental > Aquatic > Marine > Inlet | place: Canada: British Columbia | collected...
CTTCGGGGGAAGGTGATACCGGTTATTGACCTGAGGCTTCGTTTCGGTATGGGGGAAATCGATTACACCGAGCGGACCTGCATCATCGTGGTGGAGATCGACAGTCAGGCAGGGACGGTCTTGATCGGCATTGTGGTGGACTCCGTATCAGAGGTGTTGAACGTCAAGGGGGACGACATCGCGGATACCCCCACCTTTGGCGCTAACCTGAATACCGAATATATCCTCGGCATGGCCAAGATGGAAGGAGGGGTGAAAATTCTGCTCCATATAGACCAGGTTCTGAGCGCAGAGGAATTGTCCGGTTTGAAATAGGTGTAGTGATTAACGGATGAACCATCTTCATGGCAGTAACCGCAAGTGCCACCAACCCCGAGGAAGTTATCCCGCTGGATAAAGATGACTTCGCGAATTTTAAAGCCGAAACATATATGACCTTATACCGGGGTAAGGGTTATGGTGTTAATGGTAGCGAGTGAGATAGTTCACTAATTTAAAAAGTGAGGAATAAGACCATGAAAATTGGTGCAAAAATTATGCTGCTGATCAAAATCACCCTCATTTTGACCGCCGGGCTTGTTGGCCTGGCATCCGTCTGGCAGCTAAACAGAAGCGGGGAAATGGCTATTGCCGATATTGAATCGTTGGGGGCTGCCAACATACAGTCGGCGCAGACCGCGGGAAAAGCAAGGATTGAAAAGATTCGAGAGGATGTCTTACAGATGAAAAAGGAGTATCTCAAATCCCAGGTCCAGACCGTCACGGGTGTTCTGGAAAAAGCATACCAGGATGCCCACGATGTTAAGAAGCTTGGGCTTGTTTATGAACAACAACTTCAAAACAACGTAAATACAGCCGACGGCATTCGCGACACCATTGAGAAAGAAGAACGAATGAGTCTTGAAGAAAAGCAAATAAAGGCCGCTGATCTTATTAAAGGTCTCAGATACGGTCCTGCGAATAAAGACTATTTCTGGATTAACGATCTGCACCCCACCATGATCATGCACCCTTTTAAACCCCAGCTGAATGGTAAGGATCTCTCCAATAGCAAGGACCCAAACGGGAAAAAGCTATTTGTGGAATTTGTGAAGGTCTGCAAAGATAAAGGTGAGGGATTTGTGGATTATTACTGGCCAAAGTACGGGGCGGACAAACCCCAGCCAAAGCTCTCATTCGTCAAGTTGTTCAAAGAATGGGGATGGATTATCGGCACCGGAATCTATATCGATGACATCGATGCCATAGTGAATGCCAGGAAAGCGCTACTTGATGAAGAGATCAAGACTGCTCAGAAAAACCTGAACCTCCAGATTAAAAAACAACGAAACGGCATTAAGGACAATATTAACTTCGCTTTGTGGCTGTTGGCAGCAATAACCCTGGCGATTGTTATCGTGGCCCTGGCAGTTTCTTTTGTTTTCATCCGGCGAAACATTATCAAACCCATCAGCGGTGTAACAGAAGGCCTGAACCAGGGCGCTGACGAGGTGGCATCCGCCTCCGGGCAGGTATCGGCATCCAGCCAGTCCTTAGCCGAAGGGTCGTCCGAACAGGCAGCATCCATTGAGGAGACATCGGCGTCATTGGAAGAGATGTCTTCCATGACCAAACGAAACGCGGATAATTCCGGACATGCGAACAGCCTCATGAAAGAGGCCAACCAGGTGATTGGAAGGGCGAACCGATCCATGACCGACCTTACCCACTCCATGGATGAAATCTCCAAAGCGAGCGAAGAGACATCCAAGATCATCAAGACCATTGATGAGATCGCATTTCAAACAAATCTCCTGGCCTTGAATGCGGCGGTTGAGGCAGCCAGGGCCGGAGAGGCGGGAGCCGGGTTTGCAGTTGTAGCGGACGAGGTGCGAAATCTTGCCCTGAGGGCGGCAGAAGCGGCCAAGAACACGGCCGAACTCATTGAAGGCACGGTGAGGCGGGTCAATGACGGCACCGAACTGGTGGAGAAGACCACCGCTGAATTCAGCAAGGTGGCGGAAAGCGCCACAAAAGTGGGTGAACTGGTCAGTGAGATTTCCGCTGCTTCCACAGAGCAGGCACAGGGAATCGAGGAAGTGAACAAAGCCGTCACCGAGATGGACAAGGTGACCCAGCAGAATGCGGCCAATGCCGAGGAGTCGGCATCGGCTTCAGAAGAGATGAGCGCCCAGGCCGAAGAGATGAAAAGCTATGTAAGTGAGATTGTTGCCATGGTGGGCGGAAAAACGGGGCAGGCTGCCGCGACCCACGCCCGCCCGGCGCGTCAAAAGACCCCCGTACTCAAAAGGCCCACCCTCGGAAAAGCAAAAGCCCTTGCGGCCCCCAAAAGAAAACAGGCGGCTAAGAAGGATGCAAGACCTGAAGAGGTTTTCCCTCTGGATGACAAGGATTTTGATGATTTCTGATCTGAACCTTTCACAACGTCCCGTTTCCACGCCCTGGGTGGGAACGGGACAACTTTGTAGAATTTGGGGAGGGAAAAAATGAAAAACTGGATTGCGAATGCATTACCGGTTATTTCTATTAACGCACCGATATAAACTCATTTTTAGTGAGGCGATACCTGCGTAAGAGTATATATGTTGCCATCTATTGGATTTTTTTGCAAAAAGTGTAACTTAGGGTCGGAAGTCTTGAAAGGATTTGTGGGATATGCTATGAGGAATTATCATGGGAAGATGGTCGGCAGGCCAAAGGGGGCCCACATAAAATCATGGAATACACATTCAAAAAACTGATTGACGTCCCTAAATTGCAGGCGCTAACCGATGAATTGTACGCTGCTGCCTCCATTCCTTCAGCCATTATCACCATGGACGGGGAGATCCTAACCGGGTCCGGATGGCAAAAGATATGTACGGATTTTCATAGAAAACATCCACAGATCGAAAAAGAATGCATGGAAAGCGACACAATTATCAGAAAGAAGTTGGATGATGGCGAACCTTTTGTGATCTACAAATGCCCGCGAGGCCTGGTTGACGCATCGTCGCCGGTTATCATAGCTGGGGAACACGTGGCAAACGTTTTTTCAGGGCAGGTCTTTCTGGAACCTCCTGGCGAAACCACAGAACAGTTTTTCAGAGAACAAGCACGGAAATTCGGATTTGACGAAACAGAGTACATTAAGGCATTCAAGGAAGTTCCGATTTTCACAGAGAAAAAGTTTCGAGCGGGTATCGCCTTCCTTGCCAAATTAGCGCAATCAATTGCCGACGCGGGTTTTACGCGGCTAAGGGAGTTGGACGTCAGCAAGCGTCTGGAGAAACAGGTACGACACAAGCTCATTGCCCTGACGGAACCGAGAATTGACATGGGGGATCTTTCTCTGCAACATATCCTCGGGGTGGATATGCTTCAGCATCTTCAAGATGCCTTCGCCGAGGCATTCAATATGCCATCGATCATTTACGGTCCCAACGGCAAGCCGTTTACCAAGCCCTCGTGCTTTACATCTTTTTGTAAACTGTTGCGCAGTACGGAGAAAGGCGCCGCCAATTGCGAGGCCTTTTACGGCAAACTGATGCACATCCTCCGAAAAGACCAGACACCCCATATCCGATGTGGCTGCGTATTGAAAAACATGGTGACCGGCACGGTCCCCATTGTCATCCAGGGGCAGCATCTGGCCAACTGGGGCTTCGGTCAGCGGGTTAATCGCGATTTGGATTTGGATGAGGTCAGACGGTATGCACTTACAATCGGCGTGGACGAGGAAGCGCTGATCGAGGCAGCGAGAGAGCTTAAGCTGGTTGATGATGCAGCGTTTGAACGTGCCGTCAATCTAGCCAAAACGCTGTCCGATCAGATCGGCCTGCTCGCACTCCAAAATCTCCAACAGGGACGTGCCATCAGCGAACGGATGAGGGCTGAAAAATCTCTTCATGAAGCGAAATTGTTTTTAGACAGCATTTCAGATCTGGCCTACAGAGCCGACACCAACGGAAATGTGGTCTATGCCAATCCCGCCGCAGAAAGATTAACGGGCTTTGCCCTTAGCGAAATAATCGGCCGGCCATTCCTTACTTTTTTTGTTCAAAAAGATCATCATTCAGTGATGGAGTTTTATAAGAGGACTTTGGCCGGAGAAAGTCTGGAAAACACGGTAACGTTTACCAGCGGTATAACGTGCCACTTCACCAGCCTGCCCTTTAAAGACAGCAATGGGAACATTATTGGGACATTTGGCATCGCAAGGGATATGCGTGAACGGCTGGATAGGGAAAAAGCGTTAAGAGAAAGTGAAGCACGGTTAAAAAAAGCCCAGTCCGTGGCGAACCTCGGTAACTGGGAGTACGATATCGCCACCGGGAAAGTCTGGGGTTCAAAACAGGCATTTCGCATCTATGACATTGAGAGAGCTTCGTCTTCGCCCTATTTTCCTTTGGACCGGGTTGAAGCCTGTATATCCGACAAACCAAGAGTGCATCAAGCGTTGGTTGACCTGATTCAAGAAAACAAACCATACGACATAGAATTTTGGATACGGCAGGAGGTTAGCGGACAAACCGTATTAATCCATTCCATGGCAGAGCTGGTTTATAAAAATGGTGTGCCGGCCAAAGTACTGGGTGTAATACAAGATGTTACCGAGCAACACGAGGCGGAGAAGGAGCGAAAACACTTGGAAGCCCAACTTCAGCAGGCCCAGAAGATGGAAGCCATCGGAACTTTGGCAGGCGGTATCGCCCATGATTTTAACAACATCCTTGGAGGCATTATAGGGTATGCGGAGCTGGCAAAGATGAAGGTGCCTGAAGGGAGCAACGTCATTGCTTATCTGGATAAAATGATAAAATCAAGCGACCGGGCAGCAGATCTGATTAAACAGATCCTGACCCTAAGCCGCCAGCACAAACAAGGACAAAGGCCCGTGCAGGTCAGGCATATCGTTCAAGAGACCCTTAACTTACTCAGAGCTACACTTCCCACAACCATTGAGATCCGGAAAGATCTGGCCAAAGACGCAGGCGTTGTCAATGCCGATCCCACTCAAATGCATCAGGTGATTATGAATCTTACCACCAACGCAGGCCATGCCATGCAGAAGAATGGTGGTTTGCTTGAAGTTGCCCTTGCCAATGTGGAACTGGATTACCCTTCCGCTTCAAAGCATTTAGATCTGGCTGCCGGTTCTTACCTTAGACTGACGGTCAGTGACACAGGCCATGGAATGACCGCTGAGACACTGGAGCGAATCTTTGATCCCTATTTCACCACCAAGGATACAGGTGAAGGAACCGGGTTGGGGTTGTCCGTGGTCCAGGGCATTGTCAAGACCCACGGGGGCACGATCACTGTTTATAGTGAAATGGGGAAGGGAACCACCTTTCACGTGTATCTACCCATCATTTTGGATGAGGAAAGGGCGGAAAAGGAGTCTGAAGAGCCCCTCCCCACCGGGAGCGAGCGTATTCTATTCATTGATGATGAGGAAGTTCTGGTAGAAACAGGGGGCCAGATATTAAAGCAGTTGGGATATGAGGTGGTTACAAAAATAAGCAGCGTGCAGGCCTTAGAGCTGTTCCGCGCAGCACCTGACAGATTCGATCTGGTCATTACTGACATGACCATGCCCCACATGACGGGTGACAAATTAGCCCGGGATCTTATGAAAATCCGGCCCGATATCCCGATTATCCTATGCACTGGGCACAGCAGACTGGTCTCAAAAGAGAAGGCAAAGGATATTGGGATCAGAGCTTTCGTCATGAAGCCTCTCGTGATGCTGAATTTGGCGGAAACCGTTCGGAAGGTGCTGGATGGAACGTGATACGGAATATTCCCATTTCATCAAATCTGATATTGTCAATCTCAAAATCAAGGAGAAATTTTATGAATCAAGAATCATTCGATGAAGAGGAATCTATTGTAAAGACTCAAGAGCTGCTTACCCATAAGAATTTAAACAAGGCATTGATGAACAGCCTCCCATACCCGGCTATGCTTATTCGTAAAGACAGAAGAATAATTACGGCGAACAAAGCAGCAAAAGAGATAGGCGTTAGAGTCGATTCCTTTTGCTGGGATACTTTTGGGAAGAAAGCATCTATCTCGGAAGAAAATAGAGAATACTATGAAAAAAACAATACGGTTCCCCCAAAAGGGATAAAATGTACCTTTTGCAGAGCCGATGAAGCGCTTATATCTCATAAGTCAATTAATGAAAAGATCCCGGCTGGCGATATCACTTATGATACCTTCTGGATTCCACTAACTGAAGAAGTTTATCTTCATTACGCTATTGTGTTGTAATAATAAAGGGTTATGGTCAAACAAGAATATATTACTGATTGGGTATTGAGAGCCCAGAAAATTGCCCATCTCGGGATATGGGACCAAGACGCAATCTCAGATAAACTGTGGTGGTCTGACGAAACATTCAGGATTCTGGGACTCGATCCACATATTATAACTCCCAGTTTTGATGAGTTTCTCCAGGTGGTGCACCCGGATGATCGGGCCCTCATTGTTAAGCAAACAGCGTTAGCCTTAAACTCTGACGATAATCCTTACAAAGTCGATTACCGAATAATATGGCCTGACAAGTCAGAGCGCATAGTTCATGAAGAGGCTTTGATTGAGCGGGACGATAAAGGAACGCCAATAAAGGTAACAGGGATAATTCAGGATATCACTTCCAGTAAACAGGCGGAGGAGGCGCTGCGGGAGAGTGAAGAACGGTTTCGTACCGTTGCAGATTTTACCCATGACTGGGAGTACTGGATTGCACCGGATAGTCAGCATATCTATGTTTCGCCATCATGTGAAAGGATTACCGGCTATAGTTCCGAGGCGTTTCTTAATGATCACGAGATGCTTGAAAAGATAGTTCACCCCGATGACCAATCAACCTTTGTCAGTCATATGTGCCAAGTGGAGAAGCAAGAAGGGAGGTTTTCTCTTGATTTCCGGATCATCACCCGTAGAGGAGAAGAGCGTTGGATCAGTCATGTTTGCCAGCCCGTATATGGACCCAATGGGAGATATCTTGGACAACGAGCCAGTAACCGTGACATTAGCAAACAAAAGCTCATGCAGAAAGAACTCCTGAAATCCAAAAAGCTTGAATCCCTTGGCGTGCTTGCCGGCGGCATTGCCCATGATTTCAACAATCTTATGTCCGCCGTTGTGAGCAATATCTCCCTTGCCAAAATCGAGATGAAACCTGGGAGTAAAGCCTTTGCTAATTTGCTTAAGGCAGAAAAGGCTTCCATCCAAACGAAGGAGTTGACGGCCCGCCTGATCACGTTTTCCAAAGGCGGAGAGCCGGTTAAAGAAACCGTTTCCATGGGAAATTTGGCAAAGGATTCTGTGGCGTCTTCATTGAAAGGCCCTGATATAGATGTCAGGTTTTCTATTCCTGACGATATTTCACCAACAAAAGTTGATAAAGATCAGATGAAACAGGCCATCTGTAATATTGTAACCAACGCTCAGGAAGCCATGGGCGAGCAAGGAACGATCAATGTCTCCTGTGCGAATGTCAACATAGGGGAAAAAGACGCTCTGATATTAAAGGATGGCAAATATGTCAAGATTTCCATAAAAGATCAGGGACCCGGCATACCTGACGAAGACCTTGCAAAGATATTTGACCCCTATTTTTCGACCAAAGATATGGGGACTCAAAAAGGTATGGGGCTCGGGCTTTCGGTATCCGATTCAATTGTAAAAAAACATGATGGGATAATCACGGTTGAATCCGAATTGGGGCCAGGGACAACTTTTTCTATCTACCTTCCCGCATCTGTAAAAGAGATTGTTGAGACAGCCCCCGTAAAGAAGCCTGTACCGGAAATATCCTTAAGCCAAGGAGGAAAAATCCTGGTGATGGACGATGAGGAAGTCATCAGAGATGTTTCTAATGCGTTGCTTACCCACCTCGGATATAATGCAGAGGTTGCTGTAGAAGGTGTTGAAGCGATTGAAATGTACGAAAAGGCAATGAAATCAGAAAAACCATTTGAGGCGGTCATTCTGGATTTGACCAATGAAATCGGCCTGGGAGGGGCTGAGACTATTGAGAGACTGTTGGAGATTGACCCTGATGTCAGGGCGATCGTTACTACAGGTTACTCCAGTGATCCTATCATTAATAAGTTCCGGGACCACGGCTTCCGTTTCGCACTTCCCAAGCCTTTCACCTTAGGTCAGCTGAAGACGGCATTGCAGGATGCTATTGCCAAAAAATAATCAACTTGGGATTACGCATCATTAAGTAAACAAATCAGGTTATCGCATTTCCCCGAGTCTTTTTTTGGCAATCTTTGCCTCACGCGAATTTGGGTATTTCTTAATGATTTTCTTGAGCAATATCTTTGAAGTCGCTTTGTCCTTTATCTCATAAAACGCTTGTGCCTGAAAAAGTATTGCATCGATTACCTTGTTACCTTTGGGATACTTCTTTATCACGTCCTGATAGGCCAGAATGGCTTGCTCATATTGTTTGAGGGCCATATATGATTTGCCCATCCAGAATTGAGCATTATCTGCCAAATCCGATTTTGGAAATTTTACTATGAAGTTGTTAAAACCCTCGATAGCTTCTTCATATTTGCCATCACGATGGAGCTTGAGTGTTAACGCATAGAGTCTTTTGTCGGGCGAAACAGGTTCTTTTCCAACCACCGGGAGCGGGGGTTTATATGCTTCTTTCTTCCTGGGGGGAGTTGCAGGACCCTTTCTTACTTCAAGGTTGCCCGATTCAAGATCGAGGCGGCTATTAAGATGCTGTACACTTGCTTCAAGCTTTTTAAATCGCGCCACAAGCGTGGACAGTTTTTTCTTCATTTCATCCTGCTCAGCGGTATTCCTCTTAACAGTACGATTTACCAGGTTAACGTTCTCTTCCGCATGACCGATGAACATCTGCATTCGTGTTCTGATTTCGCCTATTTCGGCCACATTCTCCGCTTGACGATCTTGGATAGATTCCAGGCTTGAGTTGATTATTTTCTGTTCTTGGCGCAGCAAATGAAGCTCGGAATCAAAATCCCTGGAAAAGTCCTTGTCCGAGGTCTCCAAAGGGCCTATCTTGCTAACATGGGAAACGACCGGGTCGTTCTGCTTTTTCTCGGGAGTACCACAAGCGTTAAGCACCAGAATCGCAAGAAGCAATCCCAATTTTAGGGGATATTTCTTGTCCAAGAATGAGGTGGTCATTTTATTCACACGCTCAAAAGTAAAAGCGCCAATCCGAATATTGATTGATAAGAACTTGTTTTTCCTGGAGGAATCGTACCGAAATACCACTTGGTCGTCAAGGAAAAAAGGAAACCACAATTGGATCAGGCCTGGGGGTGGAAAAGCCGGTACATCCTGACTCCCTGGAGAGTGTACTTTCTACAATACTAAAGGGGAAATACCTCCCCTTCACCTTGAGTACGGGATCTGCATCCTGAAGATCAAAGAAATCATCGGAATGCTGCCCATAACATCGGTGCCCCACAAGAGATCGCCGCAGCTTTTCAGGAGGCTTACGGTCCCGGGCACAGCGCAATGTATCATTCACCGCCTTGGATGCACGATGGCGTCAAGGTTTTGACAAGAATCGTTTTTTCACTATTCGTTTTAACCTTTTCAATTTACCATGGCCTAAGAATCTCACTCTATCTAGTTGGAATGCCTTATCTTTACGATTTTACATTCACCCTTTGTCTGTATATATCGGCATATATATTGCATTCTATTTAATGGATGATTTCAGCATGTGTGATACAAAAATGATCGGCGGACAGCATTGAATGCGTTTCCACGTAGAGAGTGGAAGGCAAGGATCAAGGAGCGACACGGATGAAAAACATGAAATTAGGTACGAGGATCGCTTTTGGATTCGGAGTCCTGATTGTCATTGCGGGAATTCTTGGCACGGTCGGCGTCTGGGAGATGGGCACGGTGGAGACTGAAACAACCAAGCTTTCCCAGGAATATATCCCTGAAGTAAACATGGCCGTTGATTTGCGGGGGGGCGCAAATCGCATGATGTATGCCATGCGTGGTTACAGCTTTACCGAGGACCCGAAATTCCATGACGAGGCTCAGAGGGAACTTCAGGCGGTTGAGAACAGCCTTAAAGCGGGCCGGAAGCTTGAAAAGAAGGCGAAATACCTCAAGGCGCTGAAAGGGAAACTGGACACTGCGGCCACGGCCGTGGACGAATATAAGGACCTTGTCAAGCAAACGGTTGAAACCGTAGCAAAGATGGATGCCAACAGGAAGGTCCTCGACGCTTCGGCCGCAAAATACATGACCCATTCCAATGACTTTCTGGCGAGTCAGAACCAGGCCTTCAAAAAAGATCTGGCTGAGCGGCAGAAGAGAATCGAGATCGTCATGAACATTCTCAAGCTTGGTGCCGAGGTGCGTGTGACGAACTTCCAAGCCCGGGCCGCAAACGACATGGGGCTCATGCGGGTCGCCATCGAACTTCTCTCGGAGTTGACAGGGCTTACGGAAGAATTCCGGGCAATCACCAAAAACGCCTCGGATATCAAACAGATCAACGAAACTGAAGCATCCGCCGAAAAGTATGCCCGGAACATGACGGCCTACATTGATACAAACGATGCCATGGTCGGTGCCCGTCAAAAGATGGAAGATGGCGCTTCCAGGAACGTTCAGAGCTGGAACGACTACCTTATTGGACAAAATCTAAAGATGCGAAGGGAAATCAGCCTGCAGGGTTCTACAATTCAGGAACGGTTGGAGAAAATCACCCTGGTCAACCAGATCATTGACGTGACCAATGCGGTTCTCGTGATGAGCTTTGAAGCCCGGGCAACCCGGAACACTAAACTCATGCAGGAGGCCGGTCAGAGGTTTAAGGGATTGGAGAAGATGACAGCGGACCTGCGCAGGATTACCCACGACGCTGAAAATATCAAGAGGATTGATGAGACCGAAACAGCCGCTGAAAACTATCTATCGAGCATGGCACGCTACCTGGAAAATTACGTGAAGCTTGCCAACTACCGGAGTGTCATGGATGCTGTGACCGATCAATATACGGTGCAGTGCGAAACATTTCTGGAAAGCCAGCAGGAGAAACTGACGAACGACATGTATGCGCGGAACACAAAGATCACCCTGGTCAATGACGCTATTGACCTGGTGAACGACACAAGGGTTAAGGCCTTCAAGGCCCAGGCATTCCGGAATCCCGAGTTCATGAAAGAGGCCCTCAAGAACTTCCCGAAAATGGGAGAGAAGTTCGGGGAACTGAGAAAGATTACGCGGCTTCATGTGGATCTCAAACGGATCGACGGGATTGAGGCCGCCGGAAACGCTTACAAGGGCGCCATGGTAGGATTCTTAGGGAGCTGGGCAAACATGCAGAAACTGGGCGATAAGCGTAACGACGCAGGCAAAGCCGTGATTGCCGCCTGCCGAACCACTGCCAATGAAGGCATGAAAGCCACCGCCGGGATGGCAACCGATGCCAAAGACCTCCTGCAAAATGCATCCTGGATCATGAAGGTCGGGCTGACAGCGGCCGTTGTGTTAGGGGTATTGATCGCAATATTGATCACCCAGAATATCACCGGTCCCATCAGACGGATCATCAGCGGTCTCAACAACGGATCCGACCAGGTGGCATCCGCCTCCGGGGAGGTCTCCGCTTCCAGTCAGTCACTGGCCGAAGGCTCTTCCGAACAGGCGGCATCCATTGAGGAGACATCGGCATCATTGGAAGAGATATCTTCCATGACCAGCCAGAACGCAGACAATTCAGCCCTGGTGGACAACTTGATGAAAGATACCAACGCGGTGATCGTTGTGGCGAACGGGTCCATGGCTGACCTTACCCATTCCATGGATGAAATCTCCAAAGCGAGCCATGAGACCTCCAAAATCATCAAAACCATTGATGAGATCGCATTTCAGACCAATCTCCTGGCCCTTAATGCGGCGGTTGAGGCAGCCAGGGCCGGAGAGGCGGGAGCCGGATTTGCCGTTGTGGCGGACGAGGTCAGGAACCTCGCCCTGAGAGCGGCTGAAGCGGCCAAGAACACGGCCGAGCTCATAGAGGGTACGGTGAAGCGGGTCAGTGACGGCACGGAACTGGTGGAGAAAACCAACACTGAGTTCACCAAGGTGGCGGAAAGCGCTGCTAAGGTGAACGAACTGGTCAATCAGATTTCCGCTGCTTCCATAGAGCAGGCCCAGGGGATCGATCAAGTGAACCAGGCTGTGGCCGAAATGAACAAAGTGACCCAGCAAAATGCGGCCAATGCAGAGGCATCTGCGTCAGCCTCGGAAGAGATGAATGCTCAGGCCGAAGAGATAAAGAGCCATGTAGACGACCTGGTGTCCATGGTGAGCGGAAAAACGGGACTGGCAACTACGACCCGCATTCAACCGGCGCATAAAAAGGCCCCCGCACTAAAAAGGGGGACCCTCGGAAAAGCGAAAACCCTTGCGAACCCGGCCAAGAGAGAAGGACGTAGACCGGAAGACGTTTTCCCATTGGACGGTGATGACTTCGCGGATTTTTAAACCCGAAACATAATTAACTTGGGTGGCAGGGTATCGGACTGGTCATAAAGTTCTCTCAAAGAATCACCTAAGAATGGATATTGACGGCGAATTATGTGACCGGGAAGTCCAATTTGTCTGGGCTGCCGGGAATTCCAATGGCGGCATGACCTGTGGGTTCGAATTCATTCCCGGCCCTAAAGAGTCTCTATTTTAGTATCCATTCACAGGTCAGATTCAGTCTTGTAAGAAACGCGGGACGTAACATCGGGGTAAAGAGAAAAAAATGGCAGAAGAGGAACTGACGGACCAGGAAAAAATGGACAGGATGGTTGCTGAGCTGTCCGCGGATATTGAAGACATTAACCAAGACGTAACGGAGGAAGAACCGGGCTCTGAAAATACCGTTGAGGCCGAAGAGGTAACAGAAGATGAGGAACCGAAAGAGCCGGAGTCTGAAAGTGAAGGGGCAGAAGAGGAACTGACGGACCAGGAAAAAATGGACAGGATGGTTGCTGAGCTGTCCACGGATATTGAAGATATTAACCAAGACGTAAAGGAGGAAGAACCGGGCTCTGAAAATACCGCTGATGACGGAGGGGAAGCGAAGGGTGAGGAACTGGGTGAACCGGAGCCCGAAAGGAAAGGAGAAGAAGAATCGGAAGCGCCCGGTGCGGATGAGAAAATAGACGGATACGAAGAGGCCACCACTGAGGAAAGCCAGGAACAAAAAGAGAAAAATCCGGAAAAACCTGCCACTGGAAAAAAGGCGCCCCCTGATAAACCTGCGTTTGAAGAGGAAAGAGATGAGGACAAAACCGAAGACCCCGCCATCGAGCCGGATTTGTACCCAGAGGAATCTAACGCAGATGAAGACGCAGGAGATGAAAAATCAGAAGAAGACATAGATGCGTTGGACGAACACGAATACCCTGATATTGAAGAAGACGAACACCGAGGCAACGGACGAAGGAATGCTGTTGTGTGGAGTATCATTGCAATCCTGGTGCTCGGGTCCGCCTCTGTCTGGTTCGTATACTACAAGGATGTCAATATTTTGGAACACCCCATGGTGTCCCGATGGGTACAAAAACTTAAACTGAAACCCGCATCTGAGGATGCCAATGATTCAGAACCACAGCACCCCAAAAGCCCCGCTACCGTATCGCACGTCAAGGCCCCGCAAACTTCGGTTTCTTCGCCCCGGGCAGAGGTGAAACCGGACCCTCTTACCAAATCCGAAATGTTCGAACGGAAATTGCAGCAGATTCTGGCTGTCCGTGACAAATTGTCGGAAAAGCGTGCACTGG
>Ga0257125_1002749_pt1 | contig 13784 bp, 6 predicted proteins | sample SI106_200metaG_FD_190183 | JGI IMG/M metagenome (GOLD analysis project Ga0257125, IMG submission 190183) | Marine microbial communities from Saanich Inlet, British Columbia, Canada - SI106_200 | ecosystem: Environmental > Aquatic > Marine > Inlet | place: Canada: British Columbia | collected...
ATCCCTTAAAGGCGGCAGCTTAATTTCCATCACTTTCAACCGATAATAGAGGTCCTCACGAAATTCTCCCAGCCGAACTTTTTCACTGAGCACTTTGTTGGTGCAGGCTATTACGCGCACATCAACCTTAATAGGTAGAGACTCGCCCACTCGCTCAAATTCTTTTTCTTCTAACACCCGCAGCAGTTTTAACTGAATTCTGGGTGAGATATCGCCGATCTCATCCAGTAATATGGTACCTTGATCAGCCGCCTGGAATCTTCCGATTTTATTTTTCAATGCTCCCGTAAAAGCGCCCTTCACATGACCAAAAAGCTCACTTTCTAACAGGTTCTCCGCCAGGGCTGAACAGTTAACCGCAATCAGCGGTTTCAGAGCCCGGTGTCCTGAATAATGAATCGCTTTGGTCACCAGCTCCTTACCGGTTCCGCTCTCTCCAGTTACGATTACGGTGGTTTCGGTATTGGCCAGAATTTCCAGTAGTTTAAATATTTCCTGCATACGCGGGCTTTGACCGATGATATTGTGAAACTGGTGACGATCAATCAGCTCTTTTTCCAAATCGCTGAGCCGGGTAATATCTCTTAAAACCAGTACTGCACCAGCGAACTGCTCTTCTTTATCTAACAGAGGGGTTATAGTGGCGACGACGATCTGCTCGGGGTGAACTAAATGCTGACACTCGATGCGGTACTCCTTTACGATTTCTTTTTTTTCCAATGACTCACGCAAAACCTGGAAGCAGTGTCCCTGGCAGGTAAGCATTTGACTGGGAAGCGGTTTTCCAATGAGTTGATTCAACTGCAAGCCGCAAATCTGTTGGGCGGCATCGTTCGCTTCAATGACATTCATATCCAGATCGACTGTAATGATGGCATCTTTAACGCTTCTAAAAATGGCTTCCAGATTCGATCTGTAGCGCTCTCTCTCTTTGTCTGCTTCGACCCGTTCAGTGATGTCCCTAACGATACCTTTAAATCCAATGCAGTCTCCCCGCTGGTTTTTTCTCTGCGAGACGTTTGTTTCTACCATACGGTGCAACCCACTTTTCTGGATGATTTCGTAGGTGACGCCTTTTTCGGTTTGGCCGCTCTGAAAGACGTGTTCGAATGCCTGAGTGACGAGGTCTGCAGTCCTCTTATCCGTGTATTCGCGATGATTCAACCCGATCAGCTCCTCTCTGGCATAGCCGAATATCTGGCACATTTTATCGTTGAAGAAAGTGGTATTTCCATCGATATCAACTTCGATATAGCCATCCTCCATGTTCTCCAGAATGGTTCGATACTTTATTTCTGATTCAGCCAACGCTTCAGCCGCCATCTTTCTGTCGGTCACATCGTGCAATATTCCCCGGAAACCGATGGGTTTACTCTGAGAATCTCTGATCAGGGAGGTGGTAATCTCTACATATTTATTGCTTCCATCCTTGATAATAAATGTATAGGTCTGGCTCTTCAGCGGTTTGCCAGTTTTAAATATCCGGTTGTAATCATTAAATAATGTTTCGGCGCTGGCTTCATCCTGGGCCAGTTTTCGGTAGCTTTGCCCGATCAATTCTTCGGGCTTGTATCCTACAATCCGGCAGTATGAACCATTCACATAAGTGGTAATCCCTTTAAGGTCGTTTTCGAAATACCCCTCTTCAATATCGTCTAATAAAGTGTGATGTTTTTTTTCTGATTCCTGGAGGGCTGTTTCCGCTAATTTGCGATCCGTGATGTCGATAATATTGCCAATATTGGCTGGCTGTCCCATATATGATGCTGGGGAGCCGGATGTTTCTACCCAGATCAAACTACCGTCCTTTTTCAGGGCACGATACTGATAATTATGTGGCACCACCTGTTCATTTTCCCGCTGTAACCCCCTTGCTTTCACCATCTCTCTGTCATCGGGGTGAACCAAATCCCAGAACTTAACTCCGATCAATTGAGAAGGGGATTCAAATCCCAATATTTCGGCCATACGGGTGTTAACATACCTAAATTGGCCTGATTGGATGATATACATCCCCGTGAGTGAGTTCTCAATAATGGTGAGAAATGACTCTCGCGTTTGCAGCAGTTTATTCAATTCCGGGTTGCTATTCGTGGAACTTTTTACGGAACCGGTGAGTTGCTCAGAAGAAAGGTTTGTGATGTTCGTTTCTTTTTTCATGGGGGTGCTAATGATTACGGTTTAATGCCGGATAATGAGATTTTTTTTGAGTTGAATGTGGCGTTAACTATGAAGCTGCTACAGATATGTGGCATGTCACACAATTGCATACGCTTTGTGCCCATGTCAAGCCATTCGCGGGCTGAAGCTTAATTCTGGACAGTTTGAATCACATCGCTGTGGTGGGAAACTATTTTGAAAAGAAATTTTTGGAAAGTCAGACGTAGCTAAAATTAAAATGAGAAAGAGCGGAAATACTTGTCACTTTTAGATGGACTTAACCCGATCGGTTATGTCTCTTACGATGCCGTTAAACCCCTCAACGTCACCGGTTTTATTTTTTCTTGGAGACACGTTGATTTCGACAATTCTTTTATTTTGGTCTTTTCTAATAATATCGTAGACAACCCCTCTTTCAGGGTTGCCGGTGCGATACACTTTATTGAATGCTTTGTAAACGTGCCTGGCGGACTCTTCATCCATATATTGTCTATTGTTCATGCCCATGAACTCTTGGCGGGGGTATCCGAAAATCTGGCAGGTTTTTTCGTTGCAGAATGTTGTGGTACCCGTGATATCCACTTCAATGTAGCCATCTTCAATCGTTTCCAGAATTGTGCGATATTTCTCTTCAGACTCCTGAAGGGCTTGAGTAGCCATGGTTTTATCCGTCACATCACGAACAATGCCCTTGAATCCGATGGGTTTCCCTTTTGGACTAATATTCAGTGAGGATCTAATCTCGATATGTTTCACCAGGCCGTCCTTTGTTAAAAAGGAATACGCCTTGCCTTTTAAGGGGTCCCCAGTGGTATACATCTGATTGTAGTCTTCATAGATTTCATCGGCAGAAGCATCATCAGAGACCAGTCTGCGAAAACTGGTACCGATTAATTCCTGCTTTTCGTAACCGAAGATTCGACAATAGGAATCATTCACAAAGCTCAAGATTCCCTGCAAATCATTTTCAAAATATCCCCCGTCAATATCATCCAGAAGGGACAGATATTTTTGCTCCGACTCCTGCCATTTGTCTTCAGCATTTTTTCGGCTGGTAATATCGATGATATTGCCAATATTGGCAGGTTTACTTCTGTATGACGCAGTTGTTCCAGACATCTCCAACCAGACAAGTGTACCATCTGTTTTCATTCCCCGATAACAATAATGGCTGGGTGTCACTGGGGTCGTTTCCCTCTGAAATTCCCTATCCCTCACCATTTCGCTGTCGTCCGGATGTATAATTTCTAAAAAATCTTTTCCGATTAAATCCTGGGGCTGATCAAATCCCAGGATCTCGGCCATTCGGGAATTTACAAACTGAAACTGCCCTGATTGGATGATATAAACACCAGTCAAAGAGTTCTCAATGATCGCCTCAAATGATTCTGGAGTGAGGGGGTGGGCTTTTGATTTGTCCATTTATTTACCGTGGATTTCAGGGAACCAGCGACTACACTTTTTAGAGCAGTTTTTAATATAGGGTGAATGGATCGAACACGCCCACAATCGCATACCGCCCAGACGACGTCAAGCAAGGGACACTTTGATGATGACAGATCTTCTTGATAAAGCTAGTCTTTGAAAAATTACCGATGTGGACACGATGGGTAAGGGATAAATGATTTAATTATCTGAAAATACAGTAAAAATATTAAACCTAAGGGATAACAATATGACCTGGCAAAAGGAAGTTGACGAAATTAAGCATCGAAAAAAACTGGCCGAGAAGATGGGCGGTCCTGAGGGGATAGAAAAGCAACGCAAACGGGGAAAATTGACGATCCGGGAACGGGTAAATTTGTTTGCCGACAAAGGATCGTTGCAGGAGTTTAATGCGTTGACGGGCACCGGCACATACGAAGATGACGAGTTGGTCGGTTTTGTACCTAAGGCGGCGGTCCAGGGGATGTGCAAATTAAATGGGCGCAAGGTCATATTTCATGGTGGTGACTTTACTGTTCGGGCTGAACATGGTGCCTTGATGTCCGGTTTGGGCAGTGAACTCCATCCCAGAATCAAGGCCCGAGAATGGCGAATTCCCTATATCAGACTGCTGGATGCAGTGGGTGGCAGCGTTAAGAGCTTTGAAGATATCGGACGGACCTACCTACCCGACGGAAACATCTGGGGGACGATTGATGTGGAGCTGCTGACCATGGTACCTGTGGTATCGGCAGTGCTGGGTGCTGTGGCCGGGTTGCCGGCTGTAGAAGCCTGTTTTGCACATTTTAATGTGATGGTGAAAGGCATCAGCCAACTGTTTCCGGGTGGGCCCCCGGTAGTCAAGGCGGCTTTGGGCCAGGATATCACCAAGGAGGAGCTGGGCGGTGAACAGGTGCATGTGTATAAAAGTGGGGTGATCGACAATCTGGCGGAGACCGAAGAAGATGCCTTTCGGATGATCAGGCAGTTTTTGAGTTACCTGCCCGACAATGTCTGGGAGATGGCGCCTCGATCTGAACCCACCGATACCCCTGATCGACGAGATGAGGAACTATTATCTTTGATTCCCCGGGCCAGAAGTGAACCCTATGATCCTTATGTGGTTTTAAATGGAGCATTGGATCAGGGATCTTTTTTCGAAATCTCTCCATTTTACGGGCGGGCCCGGATAACGGGCCTGGGGCGAGTGAATGGATACCCGGTGGGGGTGATGGCGAATAACATTAACCACCTGGGTGGGTCCACTGATGTGGCGGCGGGAAACAAAGTAATCCGCCTTCTACAGCTCTGCGAAACATTTCATCTACCCATCGTTTCCTTTGTTGATGAACCCGGTTTCATGGTTGGGCTGGATTCAGAGCTGCAAGGTATAGAAAGGGCGGGTGCCCGCCTGGTAGCCACTGTCTGCCGCAGTCAAATTCCCTGGGTCTCTTTTATCATGAGGCAGGTTTATGGAGTGGCCGGGCAATGCAGCCATCGGCCAACCGGGATGTTTAGACGATATGCCTGGCCATCCGGCAGATGGGGATCCATGCATATTTCCGGAGGAGCATCGGCTGCCTACCGACGGGTTATCGATACCGCCGAAAATCCTGAGGAAAAAAGAAAAGAGATCGAAAAAATGCTGAAAGGATTAAATTCTCCCTTCAAGACCGCTGAAGCCGCCGGAACGGACATGATCGATCCCCGGGATACGCGGTTTCTGCTTTGTGAATTTGTAGAGGAAGCCCAGAAAATTCTAAAAACCCAATTGGGACAGACCGCTGCACCTTATTTGCCCTAAGGGTCGGCTCAAAAATTACTTGGCATTTTGTCTGCAAAATGTCCAGTCTTTACAGGACTTTTGCTGCAGATTATGCCAAGTTATTTTTGTACGATCCCTAACTGCCAGATATGTGTTCATGTTCGGTTTCCAATTGAAGCGGTTTGAGAAAGCTTTTCTTGTCAATATCAATTATTCAAAAATATTGTGGACAACAATAAATCAAAAAGGGCCTTGGATGGCCTGATCGTTCTTGATCTGAGCGAGAATATATCTGGCCCTTATTGTACCAAGTTGCTGGGTGCGCTGGGGGCCGAAGTTATAAAGATTGAAAAACCTGACACCGGGGATCCATCCCGGCAATTAGGGCCGTTTCCGGACGATGTTCCCCACCTGGAAAAAAGCGCCTTATTTTTATATCTGAACACCAATAAAAAAAGTGTGACTCTCGATCTGACTCAATCAAAACAACTGGGCCAATTTAAAAAACTGGTTGAGAAAGCCGATATCCTGGTCGAAAATTTCGCGCCTGGTGTTATGTCCCAACTGGGGCTGGATTACGATACCCTTTCAAAAATCAACTCGGAGCTGGTGATGGAGTCCATCACCGATTTTGGGCAAACGGGTCCCTATCGGCACTACAAAGGGGGGCGGTTGGTCAACTATGCCTTAAGCGGATATACCTATGTCAATGGAGATCCCAAAAGGGAGCCATTAACCGGCGGCGGGGAACAGCCGGCCTACCAGGGGGGTATCAATGGATATGTCAGCGCTTTGTCAGCGATCCTTATGCGAGAGAAAACCGGTCAGGGCCAGTACATTGATGTTTCAATCCATGAATGTATGTCGACCATTCACCAGTTTACCGTGAATAGGTATATTTACTCGGGCAAGATTCAGCCCCGCTTTGGCAATCGGTATATGTATTCCTATCCCACGACGATCTATCCCTGCAAAGATGGCCTAGTGTCTATTGCTCCGTCGTCAGACGAGCAAGGGGAGAATCTGTTACTAATGATGGGCATGGAACACCTGCTGGAGGACCCTCGGTTTCAGACCGGGTTTCACCGGCTGGAAAATGCCGATGCATTTGATGAGGCCGTCAACGATTGGTTTCTGGATAGAACCCGTAAGGAGATCGTCGAAGCCTCCCAGGAATGGCGCATCCCGGCGGCCTATGTAAACAACATGAAAGATGTGCTCGAAGATGATCAATACCTGGCCCGGGATTTCTGGAAAAAGATCGTTCATCCGGAAGCAGGCGAGCAACCCTATGCCGCGACACCTTTTAAGATGTCGGAGACGCCGGCTCAACCGGAACGAGCCCCTCTGCTGGGCGAGCACAATCAAGAAATTCTAGGCGAAACCGCGGAATTCATTGAGACGGGTACACGGAAAAGGCGAAGCGAACCTCAAAAAACCAAGAGCCGGGTGGCACTTCCCTTAGCCGGTGTTCGGGTATTGGATCTGACCCGCGTCTGGTCGGGACCCCTGGCGTCAAGGGTGCTGGCTGATCTGGGGGCAGAGGTGATTCATATTCTGGGAAGAATCACCATTCCCACCGTCGAATATCCCCAGGAAGTGGTGGAAATACTGGGAGTGTTCCCGGACAACGTTCGGGGTGAAAAACCGTGGAACCGTTCCTCTTTAAACAACGAACTGGGGAGAAATAAGCTTAGCCTGACCCTGGAATTAAATACCCCGGAGGGCTTGGACCTCTTTAAACAATTGGTGCAAAAGAGTGATGTGGTAATTGAAAATTTCAGTCCTCGGGTAATGCCTAATTTCGGTTTGGATTATGATGCTTTAAAAAGTTTGAATCCGAGGCTCATCATGTGCTCCATGCCCGGATACGGCCTGACTGGACCCTATCGGGATTACGTTTCCTATGGAACTAACCTGGACCCGGCCTCGGGCTTGGCCAGCTTAATGGGGTATGCAGGGGATCGGGCCCATATGTCCGGCAACGCTTACCCGGACCCGGCAGCTGCTTTACATGCGGCTAGTGCAATCTTAACCGCATTGGTTTATCGACAGAAAACCAGCCGCGGGCAGCATATCGATCTGGCTCAATCTGAGTCCGCCACCTGCCTGGTGGGCGAAGCGGTGTTGGGATATGCCCTGACTGGGACCATCCCGTATCCCAACGGAAATCGCCACCAACTGTCTGCTCCTCAGGGCATCTATCGCTGCCAGGGTGACGATAAATGGGTGGCGGTTGCCGTCAACACCGAAGAAGAGTGGCAAGGGTTACTGGAAGTCATTGATTTGGATGAGCTGAAATCGGGCCGGTTTTCCACCAATGAGAGCCGGATGAGCCATCATGACGAACTGGACCGGCTGATAGAGACCTGGACGGTTCAATTCTCCCACCAGGAAGTGATGCAACGGCTGCAGCAAAAGGGTGTTCCGGCAGGGGCCTTATGGAACGCACCGGAATTAATCACCGATCCGCAATTAAATGAGAGAGGATTTTACTGGGAGATCGGTCACCCGGATGTCGGCCCCAAAATCTATTGCGGCTTTCCTGTTCAGATGTCAGATGTCTCGGAATGGCCAAAACGTCCTGCCCCCTGCCTGGGGGAACACAATGCCCAAGTGCTGAAGACGGTGTTGGGGTTTACCGATGAGGAGATCAAAAAACTGGAACAGGAAGGTGTTATTGGAACTGAACCCATCGATTAAATTGCTATTGAATAATCACCCCTTTTTCCTGCAGTTCGGTGATGTCCTCCCAGGTATACCCCATTTCCAGCAGGGTTTCTTCAGTGTGCTGTCCCACCTCTGGCGCCGGTGCTCTCACTGAGGCCGGTATCATCTCTGGTTGGAAATGCTACTGTGGAGATCGTGGTCTGTATGGAAGGTTAAGCCACAGGCGGGAACAGTCCTCTGTGCCTTGCAGATCCCCGCTTTATTGACCGCCTCTGACGCAGCGGACATTAATACCAGTTGTTTTTAATACGGAGTTGCTAACTGAGCCGTTGCCAAACGCCACATTATAAGCACAGTTGGTGTTAACCAGTACGGTCGATGAGGACCAGTAGTTAACTGATGTCGCGTCAGGGAAAAAAGCGGTATCAATACGCGGACTGCTCTTGGAATAGTCTACCAGCGAGTGAAGTTGCTTAACATTAGGCAGTCGCCAGTCGGATTGTCCGCCAAGAGTTAGGCCTTCACAGTACGTGAGGGCTGATTCCCAGGTTTTTGTTCCACCTTCCCCTTTTTGCCAGATCAAGCCGGTGTTGGTTGCAGTAACTGTAGTTCCATTGTCTACAAAACCGATCACTGTTTGTTCGCCGCGAACACATCGAACAAAATAACTGTCCGTCGCGTACATGCTTGGGTTGGCACTGGGATTCTGGAATACAACAAAGAACTTATTATTGGCGCTGATGGAGGTGGAAGACCAATAAAAGGAGGTATTAGTGTAAGTAAATACAGAATTTATTGACGGATTTATTGTCCCAAAGTCGCTGATGATTATAAGTTCCTTAACAGTTGGTAATCGCCAATCAGAATAGTCACCCAGGTTTAGAATACTACAATAGGAAGTCGCATCAGCAAAATTATACGTGTTGTCGTCATCCTGCCTTTGCCACATCAAGCCAGTAACGTTGTCGGTAACCGTTCCGTCACCATTATTGGAATAGGAAAGTGTATGGAAAGTATAATCATTATCTTCACCGAAAATAGCTGTATAACTTGCTGTCTGACCGCTATCCGGGATCTTTTCGTTGTCTATGTTAGTGACTGACACATCTATGGGATTTTCTCCATCATATTTAGTATCACCGCTGCTGGCAGCAGCCAGCAAGATGTCGTAGGAGACATCCCGGTCGGCCCAACTATCATTCGCACCGGTAGCGGTAACTGTTTGATCGGAGCCCCAGTTGGCCGGGGTGAATGTTAATTGGGGAGTTGAGACAGTTCCTTCACCGGTGTCAGCGCTGGAAATGCCGATATTCACATTGGCAGTGGGTTGGCTGTTCAGCCTGACAGTGAAGGTGGCCGTTGATCCCCATTCTGAGGTATTACCGCTGATGGCGCTGACGGTATATCCAGCGATGTCATCATCTGTATTTATCACACTGACATCGTTCGGGTTGAGTCCGTGGTAGTCAGTATCCAATGAGCTGGCCGCAGCGAGTTGAATAATAAATGTCTGATTATCATCGTCTAAAGCATCGTCCTGTCCGGTAACGGTGACAGTTTGTTCAACGTCCCAGTCCGAAGGGGTGAAGGTCAGATTATTGGGGGAAACAATTCCTTCATCAGGATTGGTGCTGCTAATGGCGAAAGTCACATTATCAGTGGGTTCACAGTAAAGTTTAACGGTAAAAGTAGCTTGCACGCCTGCTTCAGTTGTATCGCCACTGACCCCACTGATACTGAATCCAGGACTGTCATCATCGATATTGATGGCTGCGATACTGTCGACTACCAGTCCGTCGTAGTCAAAATCAGCAGATTCGACACTGGTAATCAGTACTGAATAGTTTTGATCGCCATCTTGCAGGTCGTCGTTAACACCGGTGATGGTAATAGTTTGTGGGGAATTCCAGTTTTCTGTCGTAAATACTATTGTTTGGGGATCTACTGCTCCCTCTGCCGTATTTGAGCTGCTCAGATAAACAGTTACGTCAGCGATGGGCGCATATCTCAATTTAAGTGTGAACGTGGCTGTTCCTCCATCTTCGCTTGTAGCTCCACTAATATTGCCAAAGCTGAGGCCCGGGGTATCGTCATCAATGTTCAAAAGTGAAACTGTTTCGGGAGTTTGGCCACTAAATGAGGGGTTGGTGACCTGTATATGAACCGTGTAGACTTGGTCTCCATCATTTTCATCGTCATTCATTCCGGTGACGGTTACTTGTTGAAAATCCTGATAATTGTCCCTGGTGAACGACAGATTGGACGGGGAAACAGCACCTTCACCTTCATCAGAGCAGGTAATTTCGAGGTCGATTTCTTCATGCGGCTGCGTGTTAAGACGGACACTAAATTTCCCTATTTCTCCGGTTTCAGTGGTTTCGTCATCGAGGATTAGTACCTCCAGGCTAAGATTATTGGTAGTAGGCGCTGAATTCAAAACGGAGACTTCTTCCTCAGGTTCGCAGGCACAAATCGTGGCAACAATACAGATAAAAAAGAGAATTATCGGCCTTCTCATTTGGATCCAATTGTTATTGTCTGATCAACGAAGTCGGGTTCTATTTCAATTGTGGGATAAGCTTTTTACCCCCGCAATTTAGACGCTGAATGGTAAATCCCGGTTGCGCGATTCGAGCGATGTAAAAACGCTCAATCTAGATGTGGTGATTTATCGAGATAATAAAAACAAATCCAAAAAATGTCAAACTTGGAACGGTTTATATTGGTGAATAAAAATTAAGTTTACAAATTTAGGATTTGCGAAACTGGCTCAAGCGTTTTCCAAAGCAGTCTGGTAGGTGGCCGAGATCATCTCTGGCCAGAAAATCTGCTGTGGAGATCATAGTCAGTATGGAAGATTAACCGATTGGTGGGAGACAGCCCTTTGCGCCTTGCAGATCCTCGCTTTATTGCCCGCCTCTGACGCAACGGACATCAATGCTTGTGGTTTTTGATACTGAATTGTGAACTGAGCCCCAACTAAAAATGACATTATACGCCATGCTCGTATTTGATAAAACAGTCGAAGAGGACCAATGGTTAAGTGAAGTTGCACCGGGGAAAAAAGTGGTATTGATACTTGGGCCACTGAATGAAGGGTCAACAAGTGAATGGAGTTCTTTGGCATTTGGCAATCGCCAATCATTTTGCCCCCCCAGGGATAGACCTTCACAATAGGTGAGAGCAGCTTCCCAGCTTCTTTGCCCACCTTCTCCTTTTTGCCAGATCAAGCCGGTATTGGTTGCGGTAACTGTAGTTCCATTGTTTACATAAGCAATCACCGATTGTTCACCACGAACACATCGTACATAATTAGTATCAGTTAAATGCATACTGGGAACCGCTGTTGGATTCTGAAAAATTACAAAAAACTTTTGGGAGCCTGCCGATGTGGAAGACCAATAGCGGGAGAGGTTTGTATTGACAAAAACAGGATCAATTGAGGGATTAATTCTTCCGAAGTCGCTGATAGATATCAGTTCTTTAGCCGTTGCCAGTCGCCAATCAGAATAGCCACCCAGGTTTAGAATACTACAATAGGAAATCGCATCAGCAAAATTATACGTGTTGTCGTCATCCTGCCTTTGCCACATCAAGCCAGTAACGTTGTCGGTAACGGTTCCGTCACCATTATTGGCATAGGAAAGTGAATGGAAAGTATAATCATTGTCTTCACCGAAAGTAGCTGTATAACTTGCAGCCTGACCACCATCCGGGATCTTTTCGTTGTCGATGTTGGTGACTGAAACATCCGGCGGGTTTTCTCCATCGTATTTATTATCATTACTGCTGGCGGCTGCCAGCAATATGCTGTAAATCACATCTCTGTCAGCCACATTATCATTGGCACCGGTAACGGTGACGGTTTGATCGGTATCCCAGTTAGCCGGCGTGAATGTTAATTGGGCTGTCGAGGCGGTTCCTTCGCCGGGATCTGAGCTGGATATATCGATGGCTACGTCGGCTGTCGGTTCACTGTTCAGCCGGGCTGTAAAGGTGGCTGTCAGACCCCATTCTGTCGTGTCGCCGCTGATCGAACCAATTGTGAATCCGGCGGTGTCATCGTCCGTGTTGATCACATCTGCATCGTTGGGGTCAAGCCCGTGGTAATCAGTGTCTAAAGAGCTGGCAGCTGCCAATTCAATCGTATAACTCTTATCGTCATCATCTACATCGTCGTCCTGCCCCGTAATCGTAACTGTTTGTTCGATATCCCAGCTCATCGGAGTGAATGTCAAACTGGTGGGCGATACAATTCCTTCACCGCTATTGGTGGTGCTGATGGCAATAGTGACGTCATCTACAGGCTCGCAGTAAAGTTTGACGCTAAAGGTGGCCTGTCCACCGGCTTCTGTCGTATCACCGCTGACCGGTCCGACAGTGAATCCAGGGCTGTCGTCATCGGTATTGATCAAACCGACATTCTGGACCACCAGGCTGTCGTAACCCAAATCGGCTGATTCAATTTCTGCAAAGTAGATTGAATAAATTTGATCGCCATCTATCAGATCATCATCTATACCTGTCACTGTAACGGTCTGGTTGATATCCCAATTTTCCGGTGTGAAATTTAAAAATGCAGGTTCTACGGCAGCTTCATTAGTATCTGAGCTGGCCAGACTGACGGTAACATCAGCGATAGGTTGGAATCTCAGTCTTAGGGTAAATGTAGCCTGCCCACCCTCTTCGGTAGTGGCTCCGCTGATATCACCAATGTTGAGACCGGGGGTGTCGTCGTCAATATTCGTAAGTTTCAGCACATTGGGAATGGTCTCACTAAAAGAATCGCTGGATACTATTAACTGTATGTTGTAGATTTGATCGCCGTCATCTTCATTGTCATCGATGCCTGTGACGGTCACCTCCTGAAAGGTCTGGTAGTTTGTTTCCGTAAAAGACAGCTGGACTGGATTTACCATCCCTTCGTTATTATTTGAACAAATAATATCAACGTTGATTTGTTCACTGGGTTGACTGGTCAGCCGTACTTTGAAAAGTATGGACTCTCCGGTTTCTGTGGTTTTATTTCCCTCGACGACGACATCAACTCCGATTCCTAGTTCGACATTAGTGTCATTGAGAGTCGGATCTGATTTCGAGCTGCCGGAATTACCCTCTGGTTGGCAGGCTGTGATCGTCGCGATAAAGATTAGAAAAAAGAGCAAATTACATCTTCTCATCCAGACCCTGTTTCCCGTGTTTAAAACATGATGATGATCTCTCTGTAAGCTAGAATTAGCTCTTGTGGTAATGATGTAAGTCCTTGATTTTAGAGCTCTGAGCCGCTGAAAAACTTACTCACCTAAATTACCAAACGAGGTAAGTCGCCGGAATTATAGAAACACTTTTTTATAATGTCAAGGCGCAGTTATGTTGGCTTGTTGAACTGAAAGATTGCGACTGACTATCGGGGACAACTACTGTTGATCAGCCGTTTTCCAATGCAGTCTGGTAGGTGGCCAGGATCATTTCCGGTTGGACATGCTCCTGGATATCGTGGTCTGAGGTGAAGATATATCCCCCACCTGGCGAGAAAATTTCGAGTTTTTCCTTCACCTCTTTTTTAACATCCTCCACATTGCCGTGAAAAAGAGTAGTTTGGGCGCTGACGCCGCCGCCCCAGAAGGTGACGTCCTTCCCAAACTCCTTTTTCAACCGGTCGGCTTCCATATCTTTGGCGGTGGTCTGTACCGGATTGATGGCATCGATTCCAGCCTCGATCAGGTCGGGGATAATGGGCGTGATGGATCCACAGGCGTGTTTG
>Ga0257125_1002753_pt1 | contig 13759 bp, 12 predicted proteins | sample SI106_200metaG_FD_190183 | JGI IMG/M metagenome (GOLD analysis project Ga0257125, IMG submission 190183) | Marine microbial communities from Saanich Inlet, British Columbia, Canada - SI106_200 | ecosystem: Environmental > Aquatic > Marine > Inlet | place: Canada: British Columbia | collected...
TGGAGGAACTACCTTTCCAGTTTGATGATCACGGTTCAAATATTATTTTTTACGATAAGAACATTTAAATGGATTTAAATTTATGGACTTTACTCAAAAAATTGATGCCTATCTAAAAAAACTTCAAACCACAATTGATCAACTGGACCAGGAAGCAATTAATAAAGTGTTGAATATTCTGGTAGATGCTTATCAGACTGGGAAAAACATTATCATTTTTGGTAATGGTGGTAGTGCCTCAACCGCTTCGCACCTGGCTTCCGACTTTAATAAAGGTATAAGTTTAGGGAAATCCAAACGATTTAAAGTTATCTCTTTGTGTGATAATATCCCGACGATTATGGCCATATCTAATGACCAGAGTTATGACGACATATTTCTGATACAAATTCAAAATTTCTTAAAGATCGATGATGTCGTTGTAGGAATTTCAGGTAGTGGCAACTCAATAAATGTTCTAAAAGCGATTGAGTATGCAAATCAACAAGGCGCAACAACCATCGGTTTTACAGGTTATAACGGTGGAAAATTAAAAGAAATTGTTGATTATAGTCTCAATGCTAATATTGATGATATGCAAATTTCAGAAGATATTCATATGATATTTAATCATTTGATGATGCAAATTCTTTGCGAAGAGTTAAGTTAATCAACAGCTATAATCCGATTCCAATATTCATCTATTTTAATTGGGAACATAAACAGATAACTGTCTAACCGGATACCCATTCAGTCGGGTTTCAATATCCTCCAGGTGTTTCATCTCTTTTCCAAACTTCTTAAAAATTTTGTTCCGGGCCTTTTGACAATCTTTGGGGACACAGACCAGAATATATTGAGAAGATTTAACAGCCTCATCCGGACTCCATTTATTCCGCTCGGGTTTTTCAAGGGAATGAGATAAAGGATGAGTTGCCATATACAAGGATAAGGAACCACTCAATTGATATTCCCTGGAAATGACATACTCTGGTTCATAATTTTGATGCTGCTCCAATATCAGATCTATTTGTTTCGCCGATTGATCCCAGGCTACTAGTTTGGTTGCTGCATCAACAACAATTGGTAAAGGTATCATTCGAAAAAGAACCTGAAGCAGTATAATGGCTAAAATCAGATAGTTTAATAAATAAGCAGAAATAAAACTTGTGTTTATCCACAAAGGTTTAATGGTTTGTCTTTTTTCAATCAGGTAATTTGCCAATAATAAAAATATACTAAAATAAGACGTATTTAACCAGTGCGCTTCAGCAATCGTCCCTCTTAAACTGCTTAATGAGAAAAACAGCAATGGCACTAATCCGGCAGCCAGTAAAAAACTGTACTTTTCTGAAACCGGTCGGGAAATCAGTTTTCCGGAAATTAACAAAAACCAGACTATCACAGTAAAAATCAAAGAAAAAACAAACAAATGTCCAATGGTTAATTCCAGTAATTTTCCTAATATCGCTTCACTGCCCCCAACCCCTTTTTTAAATTGAAAACGAAATGAGGTCCAGTCATTTACTGCATTCCATATGAACACTGGTGAAAAAACCAGAAATGAGATTAATCCCGCAGCATAGGTTTGCCACTTTAAAAACAGCGGTCGAAAGCGCTGATCAAAAATACACCAGAAAAATAAACTGAAATAAAACAAGAGTGTAATATATTTAGATACTGCTCCAAAACCCGCAAAAACACCAAATAATAGAATATAATTGAGGTTTTTGGTTTGAAGATATCTGGAAAAAGAGAGCAAACCTAATAACCAGAAGACCATATAAAACTGATCAATATGCCAAAAAACAGACCCCATGGAAAAATAAGGTGTGCCTTCCAGAATCAGTAAATACAACACTGCTGTCTCTTTATTAAAAAAAGAAACCCCAACTTTATAGGCAAGACTTAAGATCAGGGTTGAAACAAGTACAGCGCCTATTTTAAGTGCATAAACGGGATGAATTGGTAATATGGTGGTTACCAAACGCATCATCCAGGCCACCATTGGCGGATGCTCATTATACCCCCAGTCCAATCTTCTTGACCAAACCCAATGATCTGCCATATCCGGCTGAATATCCAAAATTAATGATACTATCATCCAGATACAAAAATGAAAAAGTAGTAACCATTTTAAAACATGATCAGATTGAATCAGCTTATTTATCATTGAAATCGTTGCCTTAAATTTTTGTTGAGAAAAAGACTTTAAGCGAACTATCATTGATTTTTTTTTGACTACCGTCAAGCTGTCTTATTCAAAAAATAGATAATTGCGGGCATTTTCAAAAATCAATTATTTATGAACCTTTACTGATTTCATTCAATTTGACTTGTTCTTAATCAAATTTTAAGTCAAGGTGATTTCTGTATTTGCAAATTTAAAAACCTTCTTTATCTGTTATTTTCAACTTAAAGTTTACAGTTTTCCCAAACAATATTAAGGCCCACCAGTATGAATCAGAAAGAATTACTTAGCATTATCATCCCTGTTTACAATGAAGCCAATACAGTCAATACACTTTTGCAAAAAGTCATTAATACCCAACTCAGTATTGAAAAAGAAATCATTATTATTGAAAGTAACTCCACCGACGGCACGAAAGAAATTATACAAGAGTATGAAAATAAAAACGGTATTCACGTATACTATCAACCAAAACCCCAGGGAAAAGGAAATGCCTTAAAGTTGGGATTTCAAAAGGCAAAAGGATCAGTAGTACTCATTCAGGATGGTGATTTGGAATATGATCCAGGGAATTACCAGGATTTAATTGATCCAATATTAAAAGGTGATGTTAATTTCATTTTGGGATCACGGCATCTGGAAATGGGAACTCATAAATTCAGAAAATTTGAGAAAGAAAAAATATTTGCAAAGGTTTTAAATCTTGGACAATTACTATTTACCACACTTTTTAATATACTTTACCAGGTTAAGCTCACTGATCCGGCAACGATGTTTAAGGTTTTCCGAAGGAGTTGCATTGAGGATATTGATTTTAAAGCAAATTATTTTGATTTAGATTGGGAGATCGTGGCCAAATTAATACGAAAAGGATTTGTTCCCACTGAAATACCTGTTGACTACCAAAGCAGATCCGCAGCAGAAGGCAAGAAAATAAAATTTTTCAGGGACGGTACCACAGTCTTATTAGCAATTCTGCGATTCAGATTTTTTAATTAAATTGTTTTTTACAGCACCCTTCAATGATGATTCAATGGATTTTGAAACAACCGTTGAAATCATCTCTCCAAAAAGAACGTGTTTACCACAATAGTTAATTGACCGGCCGGTCCCTTTCCATCCACTTGATTCAGCATAATTTAAAAGAGTAACATCTGGAGGTGGTAAAATCGCTTTTTCATCAGTAGCATTCCCCACAACTTTTAAATTTAAAATGTGATCCGCCCAAACCAGACCTCCGTTTAATACGGCAGAACTAATTACCTCAACCGGGGAACTGAATTTAAGATGAACATGTTGTCCAAGAACGGAAACAGAGACGCCAGGTAATTATGATTTGATCTTTTCTTGTACTAATTTAACCATGGGTAAATTTCAGTAATATATTATTAAATTAAAACGACACTATAAATCCATCAAAGATATCGTATCATCGACAATCCGGTATACCATAGAACACCATTGTTTTATCCCTAAACAAATATATACCTAATTTAAGTCCTTCTTTTTTTTATCAATATTTGTAATGCTTTAATTATAACGGAATAATAGTCAATGGATTTATTCTTCTGAAATCAAAATACTGTTTAAAAAAATAATATGAAACCACTTCAAATAACCCAGAGTGAAGCAAAAAGTATTGTACTCAGATCTCAATTTTTAGAAGGCAAACAAAAAGGTAAAAGCAAATCCGCAACCCTTGAAGTCATCAAACAGTTAGGATATCTGCAAATTGATACCATATCTGTGGTTGAACGCGCACATCATCATATTTTATGGACCCGACAACTCAATTATACGGCTAAATTCTTAAAACAGTTGCAGGAAAACGACCGAGAAATTTTTGAATACTGGGGACATGCTGCCGCCTATTTACCTATGGAAGATATTCGATTTTATCAGTATAAAATGCAGCAGTTTTTAAATAAGAATGGCCAGTGGTTTAAAAACAAATTGGAATTATGTAAAACACTGATGCCATCGATTTTAAAGCGTATTGAACACGAAGGGGAACTCAGCTCAAAAGATTTCAAATCAGCACCAAATAAGCAAAACGCTGGCTGGTGGAACTGGAAACCCTCTAAAATCGCTTTAGAGCTTTTATTTTGGCAAGGTAAATTAATGATATCGAAAAGAAAGGGTTTTCAAAAAGTTTATGATCTCCCCCATCGGGTTGTGCCAAATCATATCAATCGGACAACCCCAACAAATGAAGAAGTATGTGATTATCAGATCAAAAAATCCCTCCAGGCACTTGGACTAGCTAGAGAAAAAGATATCCTATACATTTTAAGAATCGCCGGAAAAGAAGATATATCAACCTATTTAAAAAAACTGATTGAAAATAAGCAATTATCTCAAATTCAGGTTGGGAAATTGCCATCGCCTTATTTTGCTCTACCAGAGGTGATGGATCAATATGCAAAATCAACCCTGAGAAATAATAAAATTCATATACTTTCACCCTTCGATAATTTGATAATCAACCGGGATCGGTTAAAAGAACTGTTTGATTTTAATTATACAATTGAGTGCTATGTTCCGGCGCCTAAACGAAAGTACGGTTACTTTTGTTTACCAATACTATGGAAGGGAAATTTCATTGGTCAAATTGATATAAAAGCGGATCGCAAATATAAAATATTAATCATTCAACAAGTACATTTTGAAAAAAAAATTAAATTATCCGATGAATTATCTTCCAAATTAGCCATAAAGCTGATTGAATTTATGACCTTCAATCAATGTGACACAATTAAATTTTCAAAACAAAGCTCTGTTAGTACAGTTAAACCATTACAAAATCACCTAAATTCCTTAAATTAAAAATGAAAACATCTTTAATCATCGCGCACCCTAATCCACAAAGTTTTAATCACGCCATTGCTCAAAAAGTTACAGAAGCTTGTCAGCAGCTCAAGCATGAGATTTTTTATCATGATTTATATTTGGAAAAATTTAATCCGGTTGCTACAAATGAAGAAACAGTCAGTGCTGATAGCATTCCGGATGACGTTCAAACGTATTGCACTGAATTGGAACAATCTGATAATATTATTATTATTCACCCTAACTGGTGGGGACAACCGCCGGCTATCATCAAAGGATGGGTTGATCGGATACTGAGATTCGGTATCGCTTACCGTTTTGAAGGTAAAAAGGGCGAAATCGGTACACCGGTAGGATTGCTAACCAATAAATCTGTGATCATACTAAATACATCCAATACTCCGGAAGAAATTGAGATTAATGAATACCATGACCCATTGGAGCACCTCTGGAATAAATGTATTTTTCAGTTTTGCGGCGTGAAACACTTTTATCGCCGTATGTTTAAAATGGTGGCCATGAGCACAGACCAACAACGCGCAGAATGGTTGTCGGAAACCGGGGAAATTATAAAAAAGCACCTTGTTTAGTTGGGTTTAGTTTTTTAACTGATACACATCCTAACAAAATACAGATTTCTAATTTTCACTCGTTTTACTCCCAAAACGGCAGATAACATGTAATTTTGGAATGGTATAAAAGATGGTTGTTAAACTAATGTTAGGGTAGTGAAACTATTTTACTTAGTATTTTTTATCAAATTTGATTTTCTCCATAAGGTGTTTATACTAATTCCCAACCTTTTTGCGGTTTCTGTTTTACTAAATTGACAAGACTTTAGTGTATTTTGAATGATTACTTGCTCAAATGTCTCAACCATATTTTTAAGTCTAATATCTTTCTTCGTGTCCAAAATTGGTTTGATATCCTGATAAAGTAAACTCTCATTAATTTCTAGTGGCGAAACAATTTCATTATTATATAGCACGTCTGTATTCATATTCTCTTCCAATAAGCTTGAAAAAACTTGTAGGTCATGCGTTTTTTCCCCGAGTAAAATGAAATAGCTTCCAATAAATGAAACCAATTCTCGTATATTACCAGGCCAATCATAATTTTGAATCATTTTCAACATTTCATCATTAATAGAATTGGATTTCTTACCATGTTTCTGAATCAGGTGTTCAATAATCAAAGGGATATCTTCTTTCCGATGTCTAAGAGGAGGAAGATTAAGTTTTAAAGAAGCTAATCGATAATATAAATCAGGTCTGAAAATTCCTTTTTTTATCTCCTGTTGCAGGTCTTTATAAGAAGAGCTGATAACTCGAACATCAATCTTAACAAATCGGTCGCCGCCTATTCGCATCACCTCTTTTTCTTCTATAACCCTTAATAGTCGCATTTGAAGTTCTTTGGAAACATCTGCTATTTCATCCAGAAAAAGTGTACCTTTGTCTGCCAGTTCAATGAGACCGATTTTCCCACCACGCCTTGCCCCTGTAAATGCTCCTTCTTCATGGCCAAATAACTCACTTTCTATCAGAGTTTCCGGAATCGCTCCACAATTAATAGCTACAAAGGGTTGATCTTTACGTGGACTCATTAAATGTACCGCCTGCGCCAGCATTTCCTTTCCTGTTCCTGTCTCTCCCTGAATGAGGATGTTACCGGAAGTTGCTGCATATTTAGTGGCATGAGCTATTGTTTTTAAAATTTTTGTTGATTGTCCAATAATATCATTAATGCGATAACTGGCAACAAAACCTTTTGAGTATAAGCTCTCTTTGACTTTTCGATTGATATTTTGAATTCGATTTGCACCACGAAACAATGCTACAGCTCCTCTAAGTTGATTATTAATTTTGATAGGCATTGAATCAACCACCACCTTAACGCCATTGATTTTGCAGACGATGTCTTTTCCACCATGACCATGCGTTAATGTTGCCGTCAATTGGCTCTCTTTAAGAATTTTATGAAATGGCTGGTCGTAAACCTGATGTTTGTCTAAACCTAAAATTTTTTTTGCTGCATTGTTATAAATATTCAGACGACCATATTGGTCCGTGCCGATAATTCCCTCATCCATCATTTGTAAAATGGCTTCCAAACGCTCTTTTTGTTCGAGATCTTTTCTGTTGATAGATGCAATCAATCGTGCCTGTGAGAAAGCCTGGTTAATCACATATTTTCGTGGTATGGTCAAAATACCGGTACCACCTAAACTTTCTATAAATTTCGTACTAATACCCCCGCCAACCGCTACCCGAACTCCTTGTTTAAATACCTGATGTACTTGTCTTTTTAAATCTTCGACCGACTCAAACACCATTTGATGAACACGAATATTTAATATTTTTTCAATAATATCAATACCATCTGTTTGATCACCATAGCTACTTAAAGCAATATCCGAACTAATTTTTTTTGCCTGTTTAAATGCGATAATCAAATCCAAACTAGTACGAGGAATATCAATTATTGGTTTACCGGTAGCTTCCAACATCAATTGACTGTTTCCCATGTAACCAAAAATAGCCTCAACCCCCTGAGCAAAAAGTTTTTTAGCCACTGGAATTGCTTCTCCTCTGCTTACGACTTTACAGATCAGTTCTTCCCGTTTGGGATTAATACCTGACATTACTGCTTCAGCAAGTTCTTTTGAATGTCCTACCAAAGCAAATTTATATTTTTTATGCTGGCCCATCGAAACTTAATCCTTTTTCTTATGGTTTTTCAAAATATCAGACAATTGGCTTTTTTAATTTTCGATGATCCCAATAAACACGAAATAGTTTTCAAATTTAAATTGGGATTCACTGTCATACTTTTTAATAATAAAAAGTAATTTGTCATATTTGTAAAGTAATTATTCTTTTATGACAACATCTTGAAAATGTAATGTTTGATAAAAGCCATTAGTATTTCTTAATAAAGAATCCGTCCGCAGAGAAGGGTGTATTAAAACAACATTTGTACAGCTCGTTAATCTTTAATATTTTAAAATGCAACATATTTTTGAATCATTTCTAAATCCAAACCGATGGTATCAACACAATAAGCTTCTGCTCAGAAATGGTTCCCCCAATAAAGTGATTTCTTTAAGTGTTTAAATTGACTAAAAACTCAGTTACAACAGAACAATTAATCTGATACTTGAGAAGGGGGCCTTGGTAGTCACTTACCAAATCTGACAATAAAGTTATCATTTTTAAAATATCCTTCAATCCATATCTTATTTTAAGTTGTATCGGATTTTATAGATACTATATCAATTCAATCAATTACATTAAAATATAGAAATGGCACACTGCATGCTGTTTCTGATCGCTATTAAATCCAATCGCTGATCACATTTAACGGTAAAGGAAAAAATGGAATTTGAATTAAATGCGGAACAAAAACAAATTGTATTATTAGTAAATGAACTGGGTAAGAATGAATTTTCCAACAAGGCTGCTCATTGGGATAAAAACCATGAATATCCATGGGATAATGTTCACAAATTAAAAGAGTGCGATCTTCTAGGTATGACTATTCCAGAGAAATATGGTGGTATGGGACGTCCTCTAATAGATGCTGTCTTAGCCATCGAAACTGCTGCCAAATATTGTGGTGTTACCGCTCGCATCATTGTTGAAACTAACATGGGAGCTCTCGGTTGCGTTATGGCTTATGGCAGTGAAGAACAGTGTAAAATTGTGGCACACAGAATATTAAAAGAAGGGGATAAGCCTGCTATTGGAATGACCGAACCAGAAGCAGGTACCGCCTTAACGGATCTTAAAACAACTGCGGTTCGAGATGGAGACCACTACATTCTAAACGGGACAAAACACTGGATCACTGGAGGAGGAATCTCAGTAACCAACCTTATTTTTTCCCGGTTTATAGAAGAAGGGAATGATATCGGTATCGGTGGTGTTTTAGTCGACTTAGACACTCCCGGTTTTATCATCGGTAGAGTTGAAAACGCCATGGGTTTGAGAGGCATACCAGAAACTGAACTTATATTTAAAGACTGCCGGGTACCTATAGAAAATGTTGTGGTAAAAGGAGATGGCAATGAAGGTTTTAAAAAATTAATGTACGGCTATAATGGACAACGGGTGGGTGCTAGTGCGGTAGCTTTAGGTATTGCACAAGGGGCTCATGATCTGGCTATTGATTATATGAAAAATAGAGAAGCCTTTGGTCGTCATATTAGTGAATTTCAAGGATTACAGTGGTTAATGGCAGAATCCGAAATTAAACTTAATGCCTCAAGACTGCTGATTCATCGAGCGGCTTGCAATGGTCGAGAACTAACCAATAATGTAAAACTTCCCTATATGAACGAGGCAGCTATGGCCAAAGCTTATACAGGTCATGCGGCATTTGAAGTAACCAGCGAAAGTTTACAGATGTTCGGAGCAAGTGGATATTCTCAGGATCTGCCTTTAGAGCGTATGTTAAGAGATGTTAGAATGTTTCAAATCGGAGGAGGAACTACACAAGCGCAAATCAATATGATAGCACGATCTGTTTTCAATCAGAGATTTGATTATCGCAAATAGAGAAGTAATTAATAAACTGACACGTTAAGGTTTTACTAAACCAACAAAAAGGAGATATTTCGTTGAAAACTGAAGAATTACTGATTGTTCAAGGAAACGAAGCCTGTGTCAAAGGAGCCATCCGGGCAGGTTGTCGATTCTTTGCCGGTTATCCGATCACACCAGCTTCTGAAATTGCTGAAAAAATGGCATTTGAATTACAGTTACATCAAGGAAATTTTGTACAAATGGAAGATGAGATTGCCTCAATTAGTGCCATTATTGGTGCTGCCTGGGGTGGGGCCAAGACCTGCACGGCTACTTCAGGTCCTGGGTTTTCCTTGATGCAGGAAGGGATAGGATACGCCGTGGAAACCGAAACACCCTGTGTCATTATTAATGTCATGCGAGGAGGGCCTTCCACCGGACAGCCAACAATATCTTCACAGCAAGATGTGATGCAGGCACGATTTGGATCTCATGGTGACTATGAAGTTATTGTACTCTGTCCTTCCTCAGTGCAGGATTGTTACGATTTAACCATAAAGGCATTTAATTTGGCTGAAAAATTCAGAGTTCCTGTAATAATTCTCTCTGATGAAATCGTTGGTCATACCAGGGAAATGCTACGTATTCCTGAAAACGTTGAAGTTAGGGAACGTCAGACCCCAAAGGAAGATCCCGATAATTATCAACCCTATAAAGCTCAGCCGTCAGGTCTTCTGGACAATATGCCGACCTTTGGAAAAGGATATCATTTGTTAGTGGATGGTCAGTTGCATGATGAATCAGGTAACCGTAAAGGCGATGATACCAGAGCCAGCGAACAATTGATGAAACGCTTGTGCTACAAAATCACGGACCATGCGGATGAAATAGAAGATGTAAGAACGGCTTTTATTGATCATGCCAAGGTATTAGTACTGGCTTATGGTTCCGTAGCCAGATCAGCATTGTCAGCTGTCCGTCAAGCTCGTGACAGGAATTTGGAAGTGGGATTCTTCCAACCCCGTATCTTGTGGCCATTTCCTGAAAAAGCGTTAAAACGGATTCTTGATGGCGTGACACGGATCATTGTACCGGAAATGAACATTGGAAAAATTGTTAAAGAAGTTGAGCGAATATGTCCCGGTATCGATGTCCTTTCTTTAGGAAAGGTCGGCGGGGACCTTCACACACCTCAGGAAATTCTTGAAACTATTGAAAATACTGATTTTTAAAATAGGAGTAGTAACTCTCAAATGAATAACTTCGCCGAAAAATATATTCGAAAAAGTGCACTACCGACCATTTTCTGCCCCGGCTGTGGTCATGGAACGGTATTAAATGCATTTCTTAGAGCTGTAGACGATCTCGACATTTTTGATAGTCTTGGTTTGGTATCCGGGATTGGATGTTCTAGTTGGACGCCCGTTTTTATCAATACGGATGTTATGCACACCATACATGGTCGTGCTCCTGCCTTTGCCACAGGCCTCAAAATTGCGAATCCTGATCTTAATGTAGTGGTATTTTCCGGAGATGGAGACTGCCTCGGTATTGGTGGTAATCATCTGATCCATGCAGCTCGTCGCAATATTGATATGACAATTCTAATGTTGGACAATGAAATCTATGGAATGACAGGAGGGCAGGTATCGCCAATGTCACCAAAAGGATCAAATAGTCAGACAACGCCTTATGGAAATCCGGAACACCATTTTGATGCCTGCGCATTGGTGATTGCTGCAGGGGCCACCCATGTAGCACGCTACACCACTGCCCGTCCCCGGACACTGATTAAGGGGATTAAAGCTGCTATTGAACATAAAGGTCTCTCTTTTTTGCATATTATATCTCAATGTCCGACACAAACAGGACGTTATATTTACGGATTGACTCAACCTGCTGAATATTTACAAATGATTCAACAGAAGTCCATTACTCTAAATGCTGCCAAAAAGCTTTCGGATGACGAATTACAAGGAAAAATTGTAACAGGAATACTTCACCAATCTGATGACAAACCTGAGTTTGTTGAAGAACTTAACCGGATTAAAATGGAAAACTCACATGAATGCTAAGCTTAAAAAAGCCAAGGAAATTAAAATTGACCATATTGTTTGTAAAGGTTGTCATATCTGTATTGATCAATGTCCTCAGAAGGTGTTGGAAGTGTCGAGTAACCGAAGCATAAATGGATATTTTATACCACTGGTTGCCAATTTAGATATATGTAGTGTGTGCAAGATTTGCGAGATGATTTGTCCGGATCTCGCCATAACCGTTGAGGGGGAAAAAGATGAAAAGTGAGATTATGTTTGCAGGTTTTGGTGGTCAGGGGATTGTAAAAGCTGCTGTATTATTAGCCCAGGCTGCCGGACTGTACGAAGAAAAACATGTTGCTCAAACCCAAAGTTATGGACCGGAAGCACGTGGCGGAGCTTGTAAATCCGAGGTTGTTTTAAGTAGTGAAGAAATCGCTTATATCAAAGTAAATAAATTAGATGTTCTGGTCGTCATGTCCCAGCCAGCCCTGGATAAGTATTTTGAGCGAGTGCTGCCGGACCATACATTGGTAATATATGACAACACCTTAGTTGAAAATATACCATCTGAAATTAAACATACCATTGGTATTGATGCAACACGATTGGCAGAGAAGACGTTTGGACGTCCTCTTTTTGCCAATATTATCTTGTTAGGGGTTTTAGCGAGCGCCACAGGTTTTGTTACTTTGGATTCATTATCCCGTTCTCTCGAAGGTAGTGTTCCTCCTAAAACACTGGAAACAAATCGTCAGGCCTTACAAAAAGGTAGTGAAGCTTTCAGAAAATTATCGTTTGAACCCTGCCAGAGCCATTTGGGCTAAACTTTGCCCTCTTTGAGTGGCAATATTATGTAATCCTAAAATATTAGAAAGATTACTATCTGACAGTAGTTCTTTACTCAGAGCAGTCTCCATTTTCGCAACTCTAGAATTTTACTGAACCTTGTTATATAAAGCAACTGTTGTCTAAATTTACCTTTCCAATGGATTCCTGAACACTGAATTTGCGATACTTTGAGTAAAGAACGAAGGATGTGTAAAGTCGACCAGTGAGAAAAAAACGAAGGGTAAAATAGATAATATACTTCGACTTCGCTCAGCATACTGATAGGGTCAACTTCATTGAAAATTACCATAAATAATCAATCAAAGTAGAGGTAATAAATTTCCTTGATATTGATAACTGTATCAAAAAAACACCATATGAGGATTGAATCTTTTCTAAACTTTTGTAATAAATAGATCAACAAAAGAAAAAAATACGAAACGTCTAAATAAACTGGATCCATTATGTCGAAAAAAGCATCTGGTGAAACATCTGAAATTATCATTCAGAAATTTAAAGAAGAGATCCGTCAACACGAACAAGTTGAGAAAGCATTAACGGAAAGTGAACGCAAACTTGTCACTTTGATGAATAATCTTCCAGGAATGGTATACCGCTGCCATGGAGATGATAATTATACCATAGAATTTGCCAGTAAAGGAACAATGGCGCTATTAGGCTGTACAGCCTCAGAATTAATCGGCAGCAAAATCACAAACACTTTCCGTAAATTAGTACACCCGGAAGATCGGAAAACGAATCAGTTATTAATCGAAGCGGCCTTTAAAGAAAGACGTTCGTTTGAACTATTTTATCGCCTCAAAACAGCAAAAAATAAAATTAAGTGGGTTTGGGATCGCGGAGAGGGGGTTTTTTCTAAAGAGGGGAAACTTTTAGCACTGGAAGGATTTATTACAGATATCAGTGCCCATAAAACAGTTGAAATGGAATTGAGAGCGGAGAATAAACTTCTTAAATCATCCAGTAGCGACCGTTATAAGTTCATGGACATTGTTGGTAAAAGTGCTGCCATGCAAAAGGTCTATGAATTAATCATTAAAGCCGCAACCAGCAAAGCCAGCGTCATCGTCTATGGAGAGTCCGGAACAGGGAAAGAATTAGCCGCCAAAGCCATTCACAATTTAAGCAATCGTCAAAAAAAACAGTTTATACCTGTCAATTGTGGCGCTATTCCCAAAAATTTAATGGAAAGTGAGTTTTTTGGGCATCACAAAGGCGCTTTTTCAGGAGCCTATAATAACAAACTCGGTTATTTGGACATGGCTGATGGCGGCACATTGTTTTTAGACGAATTGGGAGAAATCAGTCTGGAAATGCAGGTAAAATTATTACGGGTTTTAGATGGC
>Ga0257125_1002754_pt1 | contig 13758 bp, 13 predicted proteins | sample SI106_200metaG_FD_190183 | JGI IMG/M metagenome (GOLD analysis project Ga0257125, IMG submission 190183) | Marine microbial communities from Saanich Inlet, British Columbia, Canada - SI106_200 | ecosystem: Environmental > Aquatic > Marine > Inlet | place: Canada: British Columbia | collected...
ATCCTTGAGTGCCTGAATGTTTGCCCGGCTGTTAACCTCGGTCGGACTGTACTGATGTTGTCTGCCGTGTCGAGCCAGAATGACCGTCTCGACGCCATCCAGTTTCCCAATGGTCAGGGGTGAGGATGGATCTCCATAAAGGGTTTTGACTGTTAACTCTTCGGTATCTGCCAGGATCCCGGGATCATCCAGCCCGGAACCACCAATAATTCCAATTTTTACCATCATAGGCTCTCCTAAGCATTTATTGTTTAAGGCCTACCAATAGTATAATTTTCCAGATCCTGTCAAGAAAAGGCCTGCCGGGAGTTTGCCGAGGCTGTATTTCCAGTTGCGGATCTTCTGAACAGATATTTTCCCGGTTGAGGAGTACAGGTTAGGATTTGAGGGAAAAAGCGGTTGCATTTTCCTCAAAAATTATGGAGACTTGCACTTTCTAAGCAACATACTGCCGTAAAACAATCGGGACAACTGTTTTGGAAACGATTGACTGGATCATCATCGTCGGATATCTTCTCTTCACCGTTCTGCTCGGTCTCTATTTTTCCAGAAAGGCGCTTAAAAGCGTTGATGATTATTTTGTTTCCGGACGCTCACTTCCCTGGTGGCTGGCCGGAATGACAATGATCGCATCGGCTTTTGCTATCGATACGCCGCTGGGAATCACCGGGCTGATCGCCAATGATGGAATTCCCGGGGTCTGGTATGCCTGGTCTTTTGTTATGGGCGGTGCCGGTGCACTGGGCGCATTTATCTTCGCGCCGATGCTGAGGCGATCCCAGATCATTACCACCGCGGAACTGATCGAACTCCGTTATGATGGTAACTCCGCCGCCTTTCTCAGGGGATTTAAAGGGATCTATTTTGGTGTCTTTGCCAATGCGATCACGCTGGGCTGGATTATCAAAGCTGTCTGGACGGTGGCCGGAGTGGTTGTTCCCGACTTCGATCCCGATCTGCTCCTGGCTGTCCTGCTGGTGTTCACGCTTTTCTATACCACCGCTTCCGGATTGTGGGGGATCGCCGCCACTGACTTTGTCCAGTTTATCATCGGCACTATCGGTTCTGTCATGATCGCCGTTTTTGCCTGGCAACACATCGGTGGGATTGAAAATGTTATTTCCGGGTTTGTGGACAGGTATGGTACGGAAACGGCCGCCGAGCATCTCCAGTTTTTCCCCTCGGTGGGCACGCCGTTTTTCGTGACCTTTATCGTCTTCATGACCTTCAAGTGGTGGGGGAATCCCCCGCCGGCCATCACCCAGCGGATTATCGCCTCTCAGGATGAAAGACACGCCACGTTCTCCACAATGTTTTTCGCAGTGGTCGCGTTCGGTTTCAATTACTGGCCTATGATATTTACTGCGATGGTGTCACTGGTTGTCTATCCGGATCTGAAAATGGCTGAGGCAGGCTACGTCATGTTGATCGTGAAGCTTTTACCGACCGGCTTTCTGGGAATAATGCTGGCCTCCCTGATGGCAGCGTTTATGTCAACCGTGGATACGCATATCAATTTCGGAGCCTCCTACATTCTAAACGATATCTATCGCCGCTTTATCAAAAAGGACGGTTCGGAAAAACACTATGTCAGAGCCTCTCAGGTCAGCACGGTGGTGATGCTCCTCTGCGCGCTCCTGGTGGCATACAACCTGGACTCTGTCAGCGATGCCTGGTATTACATGTCCATGCTGACAGCGGGTTATGGAATTCTGATTGTCGTGCGCTGGTTCTGGTGGCGGGTCAATGCGATCGCTGAAATAACCGCCCTGGCGGCTTCCGGGATATTGAGCACTCTTTTGTCCCCAAAATTCGGCCAGTTCGCAGGATATTGGGACCATATTCCCCATTTGGGCTGGCAATATCGCTTTCTAATCGTGGTGGGGGTGTGCACGGTTTCCTGGCTCACGGTCTGCCTGCTGACCCCTCCGACAGACGAGGAGCATCTCAGAAAGTTCTGCGAAAGGGTCAAGCCCTATCCGACTTTTTGGGGCCCGATCTATCGGAAGTACCCCGATATCAACTGGAACATGAATTTTGGCCGCTCCGTGATGCACTGGATTATAGGTGCTGTTACGGTCTACTGTTTTTGTTTTGGTGTCGGCAACCTGATGTTTCTCCGGTTCAGCGAAGGGATTCTCCTCATTATAGCGGCAGGGTTGCTGGCCTCGATTATTTTTCTTACCTGGCGCAACGATAATTTCAAAACCTCTTAAGAGGCAGGGAGTCAACGACACGCTTCGAAGGAACCTGCCCGCCTTGCTTCCCCCTCAGATTATGCCAAGTTATTTTTGTACGATCCCTAAAGGTTTTTGGTGCGGTTTTATCTGGCTGTCATCATTGCCGGATGATAGCGGTTCAAGTTTAAACTGTTTATTAGTGAAAGGGTATGATATTGTTTAATTTAAAGATAACGAGGGATTGAGGATCACTGATTGTCCCGGACTGTGCCTGCCAGGATATTGGGTTGCCTGGGGGATTAAATATCAGGACCTTACCAGGATCACCACCTTCACTTAAGCCAGCCAGCCTTCCAGAATAGTTGCGATGTCCATATCATTTGAGAAAAATTCTTATTACAAATTAGAGACCATCGGTATTGAAATAGTGTCCGTGGTGGAAACGCTATTGAAACAATATCCGATATCCAAAATGTTTCTTGAAGTTCTGGGAAGATATCTATTGAATCAGATTCAAATCGGTATTTTTTCACCGGGGGCCAAGATCATTATCCAGGGCACGAAAGGTAAGGACCTGTTTCTGATCTGCAACCATCAGGCGGATGTCATCATAGATACCAAACGGATACTTCAGCTGCAGGCCCCGATTTTGGTGGGAGATAAGGGCATTATCGATCGGGAATCCATTCGCAATGCAACCATCCTGATCTCTGATCAGGCTGACAGTCTCGTGATCAAGATCCCGATGGAGTTGTTCATTCGAAGTTTTAAGAAAAAGGATATCAGCGATAAGGAATTTATCCAGGAGAAAAAGATCTATTATCATCTTTTTCTGGAGGTTCAGGAGCGGTTGTTCAAATACAGCCAGATCCAGAAAAACCTGTGGGAAGAGATCAATACCGGTCTTCATTCTCTCAATACACAATTGATTGTAGGGACATTGAACCGGCAGGAAGAAAAAGAGTGGGGGGTAAAAGTCTGGAGGGTGATTTTAAAATTTTTGCGATCAACTTTCAGGATTGCCTGGCCGGACAAAGTGCCACAAAATATAAAAAATCTGACCAATATTTTAAAGCAATTGCTGGATAAAAAACTGTCCAGATCGGCCTTTAAAGGAACAGATCAACAATTCACCTTTAAACGGCAGATGGTCTGGAATGCCTGGTTGAAGAGCCTGAGCGAAATGCTTGTCAAAGTCCTGCCATCCGATCAGTTACCGATTAGTATCGGCGAGATTGAACTGTTTAATCCCGGGATCTACCAGATGCGTATCAGCAATCTTCTGAAATCAATCGAAAAAAAATTCATGTTGAAAAAGGTTCAGCCCCGGAATGCTGTTCATACACCAGCGCTGCTCAAAGCGACCCGATTTTTCGGTAAGGGTGTGAAAAAACATGAGTTTAATCTGAACGCATATACAAAAGCGGTCAATGGGCAGTTCGTGTTTAAAAATCCCAATCGGATCATGGCGCAACTGACCCAGCAAATCGCACAACTGACAGCAACATGTGAAAACGAATTTAATGCGTCAGTGTCGAAGATGCAGCATTTTCTTGAAAAAATCAAAAAACTCGCTTCCTTTGAAAATGAAAAGAGTGACGAACTGCAAGCGGATAATAAATCAATCGAGGCCTGTGTTACCCACATTAACCAGGGATTTAAGGCCTATCACAAGACAACAGTAGGGCATTCCCATGTTCATATTGGAGAGATTCGTTTCGCAAAAATGGAGTCACCGGTTATCTCGGATCTGATCAAGTCTTGTGGATCAGATTATGCCAGAAAGCAGGTTGAAAGCGCCAACCAGAAACTGATCAGAATACTGGGTCTGTCGGGTAAATCTCTTTCTGATGCTGAAATCGGTGATTTGCTGCATTTCTGTGAGGCCTTTCCCGATGATATTATCTCACCTGTTCAACTTTCCCGGCACTATTGGATTACGATCTCTCCCGGAATCATTTTAGAGAAAGCAGGCACCCCGTTCAACACGCTGCTGCCTGGAACGCTGATCGGGGGGGAATCCTGGGACCTGAAGGAAGATGATGATAGTGGTTTAGATAACTCCTGGAGTCTAAGCAGTCCTAAAACGAAGATGGAGACCGGCCAGACATATCTGGTAGGTGTGATCCCCAAAAACAAACTGCCCTGGTATATTAACAGTTCGCCGCTGGATGAAGAGTTCGACAAACATCATCTTCCGGTTCTTCAATGGTTGATCGTACAACATTTATCCAACCTGGTGATGATAGAGCAATGGCGCGATCTTTTTTTCGATCGGTATGCCAGAATCAGTGAAGTCGTGGCCACCGAGAAAAAAGTGCTGGAATTTGAGGGCAATAAGTCCATTGTTTCTGAACAGAATTACGATAAAATTAAGTACCTGGTAATGGAAACGCTGGGATTGAATCTGGGCAAAAATCCCCGACTATCATCGGAGCTGCTCTCTAAGTTTATTTACAACCGCGTCTTGGAACAGACAAAAAAGGGATTCCCTGGTCTGACGATAGAAGAGCAGGGAAATAAGGCCTACACACTGTGGCGCTTTCTCCAGAGTCAGATTGTGATGGAGGTGTTTATCAAGGGTTCAGGTGAGCAGATCAAACTGGAACCCCCTAAATCCGTTTTTGAAATGATTGGTCTGGTAATTGAGCAAGACCTCAAAAACGAAGGCATCTGGAAGGATGAAGCGGGATTGGACATCCTCTCCTCTCCACCTGCAATTGATCTGATAAAAATCCTGAGTGATGCCAATGAGTTGATGCCGGATAAAAAACTGGCATTCGGCCTGGGAGTGCTCCGGTTGGTGGAAAACTACGTTGTGATGTTGAGCAACGAAGCCAGTGACTATCTGAGTCGCCTGAAAGCGATCAGTACAATTAAAACGGAGTTTGATTTTAAAGAAATTCAAGCCCGGTTTATTTCAGAAGCCATCGAGAAACTACAAAGAGCCATTTATGAGAAACTGCCCCCGGAAAGCCGGGATCAACAGTCCCCCATCAATAAATGATGAAAAATGATACTGATAGAGAATCGGGTGATAGAAGCGGTCGGGGGATGACTCAGGACCAGATTACAGATTTTTTAATGAAGCGCATGTTCAGATACTCTGAAGGCGGTAAAACCCATGGCGCCCTTTCCGAGGATAAGATTCAGTCTTATCTGGCATTTATCAGGGGAACCGTTGCGAAAACCCTCGCAACAGGTCAGCTGGACATCTTGGAGATCGATGACTTTGTAGATATGGCTGAGCCGATCGTGACGGAGATGTCAGAACCGGAAACCTCAGCAAAGAAAAATGGCACAGCGTTATTGGCGGAAATCCAACATCTGGCGGAACAGTATGTCTCCGCGTGCCAGGCGGATTCTGCTGCTGGTAAAGAAACTGACACGGAGACAGCGAAATTACTGGAACAGGAGATTCCAGCTTCGGGAGATGCGGCTAAATTCCTGCTGCAGAAGATTGTTCCTATCGGATTTGAAAAAGGGGCTCCCAGAATATCGGTCAGCGGCTTTTTTGAATTTCCTTTTGGTAATGACCATTTCGGTCAACATCTGCGATACTTGGAGGAGGCGGTGAGTCGTGGGGTACTCGGTGCAGATGAATTGTCAAAAATTCGCTCGATGCTGCCCAGGCTGCCGGTGTTGGCCTATCGTAAGAATTACGACATTTACCCGTTGAATCAATTCGAGGAAACTGTCTTACTGGTTGTCTTCAGTTTGTGGCAGAACAAGGTTCTTAAAAACCTGTTGGTGATCGAAGAGATGGATTCTCCTGCGGATTGAGGGTGCCCCATATCTTGTCTCTGCTGAAGGGGCACTGAATTCATTCCGGCCTCTTTCTTCCTTTCCGTAATGGGGTCAGCAGATATTCGAGTCCATTTATCTTTATTTCCAGCATCATCGCCATATACTCCCCCAGTTCCCCGTCGGGAAATCCCTGGTTAGAGAACCAAATGAAGTAGGGTTCTGGTATCTCGACCAGGAGCATGTCGGCATACCGGCCGAACGGCATCCGGTAATTCGCCAGTTTTATAAGCGTCTCTTTCTGCTGGTTGGATCCAATTTCCATGTCATACTAAATGAAATACACATCTGATTTAGGGTCGGCTCAAAAATTACTCAAGTGTTTCCCATTAGTGTCAAGGAAACACGTTGCTGTGGCATTTTGTCTGCAAAATGTCCAGCCTTTATCAGCAATGTCCGGTTAGGTTTTTGCAAGACTAAAGCTGAATGATAAATCCCGTCTCTGCGCATAAGGATTTAAAGATTTTCTAAGTTTGCTTCACGAAAAACCGCCAAACTCGCCTGCCTCGCTCAAACAAGGCTCATTCTCGGCTCAGTTTAAGCTGCGAAACGATGGTGCAGTTTTTATTATCTTTGACCATGCCAATATTTTATCATCTAGTGACAAGCGTGCCATGGCCGGACTCGTTGACGGAAGTCGATCAAGCTGAATATCCTGTTTTGTTTCCGGTAACTGTGGTAAAACTCTTTTTGAATATTCCTGTTCTGCCCTGGCGCCATTAAAATAAACATTTCTTATGTCCGGACACTTACAAAAGAGAGAAGAGAAGTCATTTTCAATAATGGTATCATTTTTAATTCTTGAATCAAGACTGCCTTCCCGCTCACAAGATTTCATTACGTCCCAGACTGCGATTCGGTTTTCCAAGAGGATTCTTGTTTTTTCTGCGTAATCTACTGAAGGCTGAAACCCAAACAGATTTGCCATAATTCTCCAGAAAGCGTTTCCTGGGTGAGCGTAGTACTCATTCTTCCTCAACGATTCCTCACCGGGCATCGTTCCCAGAATCAGGATAGTTGCCGTTTTCTCAGCAAGAGGTGGAAATCCGTTCTTCATTTTTTTTAGTTCATCGCCCCCTTGGCGGAGCACATACTGAATAGTCACTTCTTTTTTTCAAAAAGTAATGGATCTATAGTTTTCCAATCCCTGTTATTATTTTTGAAATCCTCTTTTTCTTTCTCAGAAGTGGGCGAATATTGAAACGAACAATAATCATCACCACAAAGCAGACAGTCTGTGTGTATAAATTTCTTATCTGGGTCTTCAGCCATACTTTTTGCTGCATCAACATAACAATATAAACGCCCCAATTCTTCTTCCTGCAATTCTATGAAAGTCTTAGCCAGTTCACAGCCATATACTTTGAAATGTTCAAAATCAACGCTTTCATTCTCTGATAGAGGTATGTTACGGATATCTATAAAATCTTTATTTTTGTAGGATTGTTTTTCATAAAGACCATAGGCAGGTAAATTATCCTGTTTTTGATGCTTTCCGACTAACTTGCCATATTCCACCATTGATTTAATGATTAGCTCCTTTGCTTTTTCTTCCCCGAACTCTTTGAGCAAGGTAGTGGAGAAACCCAGGTGAAGAAGCGCCAGTCGGGCAGCGGTTTTTTTAACCTGTGCCACAGCATCTTCGATAGAAACCATTTCTTTGTCGCTCATCGTTTACCTCTTTTAGTTATCATTCTCAAGTCTTTTGCCCAATCCAATCACTTTATCATTACCGTAGCCAATAGCTTCGTAAAAGGCAATTATATCTATGTTGGATTCACGAACTTGAAGATTAATTTTTGGGCACCCTTTCTGTTTCAACTGACCCTCAACCTTCTTCATGATCATACAAGCATAACCTTTTCGGCGATGAGAAGGTGATACAGCAAGGTAATTAATCCAGCCTCTATGGCCATCATATCCTCCCATTACAGTCGCGACGATGACGCCGGATATTTCACCTACAAGGAACAGGTCCGGATCAACTTTCACTTTTCTTTGAATATCCTTGTAAGGATCGTTCCATGGGACGGTCAACTGACACTCTTTCCACAAATTGACTACGTCATCCTGGTCACTGATGTTAAATTCCCTTATTTTCATATTTCGAATTTTTTCTGGTTAATTGTGGTGCTGACCGGCTCCGGAAACCGGACAAGCAGTCGATAATCTTGAGTAATCCCTCAATGTACTCGTCAGGGCATGGTGTATCTGGCCATGGCTGGGGCTATGGAAATGAGCCGTTTCGCATCTTCTGAGTTTGGATCAATAAGTGTGAAATCTGAGAATTCAAAGCCCGGGGCAACAGAGCACCCCACAAGAACCGTTTCTGATACCGGCGCTGCTGCCTGCCAGGTGCCTGCTGGTATGACATGGCAGAAACGGTTGTTGCTGGCTGACAGGGTGATACATTTGGGTGGCGTGTTTGTACTATCCCAAGTGTATAAATTGAGACCAGCTCCCTGGTACAGGTTCCAGATCTCATCTGAGGCCACTCTATGAAACCGGCTAACTTCGCCTGGCTTCAGTGAGAAGTAGATGTGGGTCAGGGCGGACCTGGTAGTGCCATCCTGTGTGGATACAGTTTTGGCGGATCTGAATACCTCACGGAACCGACCGCCCTCCGGGTGCTCTTTGAGATCAATGGGTTTCATAATTTCAGTTTGTCTTTGCATTTTCAAGCAATTCATGGAGACGAATATAAAATTTATTTCGCATCTTTTCAACATGTAACGCTTCTTTGAAACCAAATGTTGCTGTGTCTTGATGCTTATACCTATCTGGTTCCACTTGCAAAGCATAAGAATTAACCTGCCCTTTCCAGAACCATTCCGCACAACAGAATTGGATGTATTGTGGATCAATAGCCGTGATTTCCTTCAAAGACGCAAACAGCTCTCTTCCCAAAAGACTGTTTTCAATGCAAAAGGCGATATAGGCAATCCTGTATTCCACTTTGGCAATAATGTCTTTGATCGGCAAGGACTCAAGGTTATGAGAATTATTCTGGCCATTGTAGACAAAATGTCCATAGCAGCATTGCAGCGTGAAACAATAAGGCAATCTATTAAAACCGTGTATGATTTTAATAATGGGTGCATCGATCATATCATCTGTGAGGCTCCGCAGGCTTTTCTGCCTTTGTTCTTGATAGTACGGATTCTCAACCATTTCTTTAGGTTCAGTGAATGTTTCCATCTTTATGATCCTCGCACTGACAATGATTGATTATTTTTGTATTCGAACGCCTGTATAAGCAGGGGCATTGCTGAATTAAGACGGTACAGTAATCAGTTGTTCGGCCATTTTAGCGAATATTTAGTGCCAACTTCCCTCCAAAGCCAATTAGTGCAATTCCAGCTAATCGAGTCGCAAGCAATCGTGCCCATTTCCACCTCGAAAGAGTTTGTGCTGCTGTCTTACCGATGAAAACCAAACCTGTCTGGTATAATATACTAAGGATAGTAACGTGCACCATCATGATGAAAAGCGTCGCAGGTTCTGAATCAGAGCTGAGAAAAAGAGGGAAAAATGCCATAAAAAACATTATTACTTTTGGATTGGTCAGGCTCACGGCCAAAGCTTGTCGAAAATAGCCCCAACTTCCTTTTTCCAAAGCTATATCGCTTGGCTGATTTGAAACAGATGTTCGAAGAAGTTTCCAGCCCATCCAGCACAAGTAAATGACTCCGATCCATTGAGCACTGGCCAGTATTCCTGGGTAGGCACTCAAAACGGCAGCCAGACCAAGGACAGCGGCCAGCATATATATAAAATCGCCGGTAATGGTGCCCAGGACTGTGCGCATTCCGCTGCCGACACCGTTTCGAGCAGTGGCATTCAGGATAGTAATCGTTCCTGCACCTGGAACGAGTTGAAAAATAATAATCGCCATGATGAAACTACTGTAGTTTTGAATATTGAACATATATCTTCCTTTTGGACATTTACCGGATTTGAATAATTTTGGAAAGCATATTCGATTAATGGCTTTTTGGTGCCAACGATGTTTCAGTCTCAGCCCACACTGAACTGAAACGAAGCCGTCATAAGTGGTGAAGCACTGGGTCACAATCACCGCTGTTCGTCATTGAATGGGCAGAACCGTTTGCTGGAAAACCCACAAAATCACCAGCCTCCAGATTATAAAAGCTCTCATCCAGTTCAAGTGAGGCACTACCAGATAGAATATATACAAATTCATCTGAACATTCATGGTTGTGATACTGGGTTGTTTCATCCCCAGGCTCAATGCGAACCAGATGAATTCCTATTTTGCTTAATCCAACCATATCACCTAAGGGTCGGCTCAAAAATTACTTGGCATTTTGTCTGCAAAATGTCCAGTCTTTACGGAACTTTTGCAGACAGATTATGCCAAGTTATTTTTGTACGATCCCTAAGGATTTAGAATGTCTGATGGCTTTCTCGTTAAACGGATGGATGAATTTTTTCTCTTGCCGAGTTTCTAAGTCATTCCCTGAACCCACCGTGCCGGATGCCGTCCACTCTATAAACTTATTAGCGGCGTATGCATGTATATACATTGCCCCTAATTTAGTAATCAATTGCCGAGGTGTATTTGGGATCATTGTGTAGTGCCCAGTAGGCGTCTTGTAGAATCTGTGTAATCGGGCCCGTTGTTCCATTACCAATAATCTGGTCATCAATTTTTGTAATTGGCATGAGACCCCCGGCGGTACTTGTAGCAAACACCTCGTCGGCAGATCGAGCATATTCAGGATTCAGATTACCCTGGACGATTTTATATCCATGCTCTGTTGCTAACTCCATTGCTGTTTTGCGAATAATTCCTTCGAGAACCCCACTTGCAGGAGTTGTTACTATTGAACCTTTTACAGCGAAAATGTTGAATCCAGGCCCTTCCTTGATATTTCCCTGTGAGTCAACAACAGCTGCTGTCTCCCCACCTCGATCGTAAGCTTCAAATTGCCCCATTACTAAATCAAGCCAATGATAATTTTTAACGGCAGGGTCAACAGATTCGGCTGGTATTCGTTGCTTCTTGGTTACTATCAGGTGAAGGCCATTTTGGGATTTCGTGATCCAAACAAAAGGAATTGCGAATGCAAAAAACCGATTAGTACATGTCCTTGGATCTCGTGAGCCGGGTTGAGGTAAGCCACGAGTTGTAATCATTTCGACATAAGCCTGGCGCAATCCACTGGCCTTAACACAGCTACTTAAAACTAATTGCAACTCTGCGCGTGTGTATGGAATGGACATGCGTAACTTTTCCATTCCAGCAAAGAAACGCTCCACGTGATCATCAAGTCGAAAAAATCTGCCATCCCAAACATGCACAACATCATAGGTTGCGTCGGAATGAAGAAATCCCCAATCTAGAATCGAAATTTTTGCTTCAGAAATTGGAATGATTTCTTTTCCGATATAGGCGGCACCTTTTGAAAAGTCAGTCATATTTTGTTTTCCATCATTTGTAATGCTAACCCCGGTTTCGCCGGTGGCCATTGCTGAATTAAGACAGTTCTGGATTCTGTTTGCCCGGCTATTGGAGAATGAAGCCATAAAGCGCTATCCGATAGACGAACAATCGTCATCCTTGTTTGAAAAGGAATCGAAAACACCTTCACTGGATTTCCTTCCAGTGTCCAAATATTCTCTCCAAATTCTTTCAAATTCAATTTTTTTTTCTAATACCGAACTGGTCGGGGCTTTGATAAAAGTGGATTAATGATAATCATACAAAGAGCATTGGGAAAAGGCCAATCAGAGGGCTATTGCCGTCCGGTCTGTTAAACGTATTGATTCATCAGTCTACCAGCTCAATACCCAAGCTCTCAAGTAAACTAACTGCTTCGTGTCTGCTGAATTTGGCACCTTTGATTCTATTAAAATTAACATCAATTTGGTAGTTTACAGCTTCAGTGAAATCAATCGCTGAAAGATTCGTTTCATTGAATAAGCTGTTCGTAAAGTCCGTATATGTAAAATTGGCTTCACAAAAACTACCTTCCCTAAAATCTACATCGTGTGCTTTACACTCTTCAATTACGATTTCATTCAGGCTGAGCCCAAAAAAAGTTGAGTCACTGATTATACATCTGAAAAATTTTATTGGTGAAAATAATGCAATATTTGGCCAAGTAGCTTTTGTCCAATCAACACCAATAACCTTGCAATCTTCAAATACGACATCATTAAATTTGCAATGATTTATTTTAGCAACACTGAGGTTACATTGAGTAAAGTGACATTCAATAAACCTGCAATCTATGAAAATTGTTTCACTAAAATCACAGCCTTTAAAAGAACACTCTTCAAACGATGTTGAATTGATATTCTTACCGGATAATTTTAGTTCACTAAAGTTCAAAGATAAATATTCTTTTTGATCTTCCTTAAAAGCAGTCATAATATACTTGTACATGAGGGCATGTTTTTGCCTTTGTTCAAAACCAGTGTCAGAAGACTTTTGAGGAGCGAAGCGACGAAAAAGGTCCGCTCAAAAAAGGGTTGAACAAAGCCTCGCCAAGTTGTTTCCTTACCTATAGTTTTTCCAATCCAACACCGAACTGAGCTGCGGCTGCTCTGGACTTTATAGAAATGATATCCTAACCAAAAAAATAAATTTGAATATATCGAGGACGATATGCCGTCAGCTCTAGTTATTTATTTATGCCATGTGGTCTTTATTAAAATGATTTAGTACCCTCAATGCTCGTAGAGTATTCCAACGGCTGGGGCCACCTGTTTTTTCCATGTCAAAATGTGTCTGACCAGGATGCTTTGCTTGAACCGGCCACTTACCGTCTTTCCTCCGTTTTTCCTTCAATATATCCAGAGCATCCTGCATTCTTGGATCGTAGTCAACTCCAACATATTGGAAATAATCAAGCGCCCGCAATATATCGTATTTCCAACGCGATGGATAAGAAAGCATCAACATTTTCTTATCTATAATCTTTCCAGTTCGGTGGGAGCGAAATAATTTATGCTGCAAAATAAATTCTATAGATTTCTTTGCTGCATCTTGAAGCTCTTCAATCCTGTATTCATAGCCATTATTTTCATATTCTGATATCCCTTCAAGAACAGATATCGTTGAGTGTAGTGAGCTATGTATAGCTCCAATTGTATTTGAGTAACAATTGAAACCGCCATCTCTCATATGTTCAGAAATCAAAAAATCAACAATTGATTTCAATTCATCTTCATCTATCAAAAAGTAAGTGGCGTAATTTAGAAACATACCGTTCACGCAAACATCGCTTTTCCTATTCTTTCCAATTGGGTAAATCCCACCATCTGGTCCTTTGAGTGAACGAATCACTTGCATTATCGATTGTCTAATTTCTTTATTATTAGGCGATATGGAAAGTTTTTTAATGTCAAGAATTGTATAGTGAGTTGAAATCCATTTTGGTTGATAAAATCGATCTCCCCAATGCCCATCTTTTTTTCGATAACTGAGAAGCTTTACACCCCAGCCTTCCGCTGCAATTCTGTTTCTTAGATTACGCTTTTCGATATTAATCAAGTCACGATACACTTGATACTGAACCGATACATCGCCTTCAAGTAACCAATTTATGATTTGACGATCATGTGATGTAATTAAAGATCTTTTCATTGGTTTTAACGCGCAACGCCTGGCTGACCTGCCACGCCCAGAGCGGTGCGACCGGCATGGTCATTAACTAGTTGGTGAAAATCCAACCATAACCCAGAAAGGAGGGAATGTGTAGGCGAAAGCAAGGGTGCCCGAAGAAACTTTATTTTGCTACCCAAA
>Ga0257125_1002762_pt1 | contig 13720 bp, 16 predicted proteins | sample SI106_200metaG_FD_190183 | JGI IMG/M metagenome (GOLD analysis project Ga0257125, IMG submission 190183) | Marine microbial communities from Saanich Inlet, British Columbia, Canada - SI106_200 | ecosystem: Environmental > Aquatic > Marine > Inlet | place: Canada: British Columbia | collected...
GCAACAACTAAAGCAAAAGCAACAACTAAAGCAAAAGCAACAACTAAAGCAAAAGCAACAACTAAAGCAAAAGCAACAACTAAAGCAAAAGCAACAACTAAAGCAAAAGCAACAACTAAAGCAAAAGTAACCAAAAAAAGTACAAAAAATTAGATTAATTTTACCTTAATTTTGAAAACAATATTTATTCATCTAATATTTAGAATATTGTATATTGGAACCTCAAACTCTATCTTCTTCAATTGTTCAAAATTTTATACCTGCAAGAAAATCTACTTCTAGAAAAGGAGATAATGGAATTGTACTTGTTATTGGTGGAAGTTATATTTACCATGGTGCTCCTGTGTTATCTTCACTTGCTGCACTTCGATGTGGGACTGATTTAGTTTATACTTCTGTTCCAAAAATTAACGTGACTCCTACTCGTGCCATTTCTCCAAATCTAATAGTCATTCCTTTAGTTGATCAAAAATTAACTCTTGGTGCTGTAAAGAAACTTGTTGGTGCATTACCTCGTAATTTACATTCTGCAACAATTGGGATGGGTCTTGCAATACAAGAAAAAAATTCATTGTTGTATCTTGTAAAGTCTCTTTTAGATAGAGATGTGAGGTTATCTCTAGATGCAAGTGCGTTGATTCCAGAAGTCTTACCCCTTTTAGCTAACAAAAATGTTGTAGTTACTCCTCATGCTGGCGAATTCAAAAGATTGTTTGGTGATATTCCTTCTGACTCTCAAAATGAACGAATAAAACTAGTTGAACAACATGCATTGAATCATGGCATTACAATTTTGTTAAAAGGTCCAACTGACATTATATCTAATGGTGAACTAACTTATCTTTGTGAAAAAAATACTCCTGCAATGACTGTTGGTGGTACTGGTGATGTATTATCTGGATTAGTTGCTGGATTGTTATCAAAGAATAGAAATGGTTTGGAATCTGCTTCTGCAGCTAGTTTCATTTGTGGTTTAGCTGGACAAAAAGTTCAAGATAAATTGGGACTCCACATCACTTCTATGGATCTTATTGATATTATTCCTGATGTGATGAAACCTTTTGATAACATTATTTGATTAGAATGAATGTTTTAAAACATGTAGATGCTCACATGGATGATCTTATTTCTGATCTTCAAAAATTAATTCAACAACCTAGTGTCTCTGCAAAAAATGAAGGTATTGAAGAATGTGCAAAATTAGTTCAAAAATTATTAAACACATCTGGTATTAAATCTGAAATTCTAGGATTGAAAAAAGGTGTTGCCCCTATAGTGTTTGGTGAGGTTAAATCTAAACAAAATCCTAACAAAACTTTGATGTTCTATAACCATTATGATGTTCAACCTGTCGAACCATTTGATTTGTGGGATGATCCTCCATTTAGTGGAGTAAGAAAAGGCAATAAAATTTTTGGTAGGGGTGCAACTGATGATAAGGGTGAATTAATTACTCGAATCAAAGCTGTTGAGGCTTGCTTGAAAACTACTGGTGATGTACCTTGTAACATAAAATTTGTCATAGAAGGTGAAGAAGAAACCGGTAGTGCTCATATTGAAGAATATTTAAAAAAATACAAAAAGAAATTTTCTAATGATGGTGTGATCTGGGAATTTGGATATGTGGATGCAAAAAATAGACCGATAATTGGTCTAGGGATGAAAGGACTTTTGTTTGTTGAATTATCTGTAAAAGAATCTATTCGAGATGCTCATTCTAGTTTAGCTGTATTAATTAAAAATCCTGCATGGCGACTTGTTGAAGCTGTAAAAACTTTAAGAGATTCTGATGGAAATATTCTCATAAAAGATTGGTATGATGAAGTAATCCCATTTTCTAAAACAGATTTGGAATTAATTATGAAAGAACCTTTTGATCAAAATGTATTCAAAAAAGAATTTGGCATTAAATCTTTTGTAGGTAACAAAAAAAATCTTGATGCAAAAAAAGCTCTAGTTGGTGATGCCACATGTAATATTGCAGGATTTATTTCAGGTTACACTGGGGATGGCGCAAAAACTGTTCTTCCTGGAGATGCATTAGTAAAAATCGATTTTAGATTAATTCCTAAAATGGAACCAAAAAAACAAATTCTTCGTTTGAAAAAACATTTAAAATTATGTGGATTTGGTGATGTAAAAATTAAAATTTTTCATGGCGAGGCTGCAGCTAGAACTGATTCTTCTCACCCATTTGTATCTCAAGTAAAGGATGCATCTGATAAAATATTTGGTACATCTATCTTGAATGTTTCCAATGCTGGAACTGGCCCTATGTATCCATTTGTTGATATTTTAAAATCCCCTTGTATTTCTATAGGTAGCACATACATGTTTTCAAGAATTCATTCTCCAAATGAATTTGCCCGAGTTGATTTGTTAAAGAAAACTACAAAGTGTATGTGTTTGATTATGCAAAATTTTGGAAAAAATTAGTGAAGATATCTGGGAATTTTTTTAATTATTTGTACCAATGCTATTCTTCCTGGACCTATTATCATAACAACTAAAGATACTGCTAACAAAATTAAGTCAAATTCTATTCCTTTATCTCCTGTCATGCTTTGGGCTCCTTTAACTATGAAAATTGCTCCTAACATGATAATTGTAATTATAACTGCTGACAATCTACTAAATATTCCTAAAATTAAGAAAATCCCTGGAATTAGTTCTGCTAATGCAATTGGAATTTGCATTTCTATTGGAATTCCGATACTTGTTAGAAAATTACTAAACCCTGGATTGAATTTTACAATTCCATGAACAATGAAAATAATACCTAATGTTGATCTTAAACCCAAAAAAACAATATCGTTTAGGATCCTTTCTTTAATTTCACTGGTAGGCAATAATGCCTTTTTTCTTTCTATACATAAAAAAGAATTGCTTTATTCAATATGTGCTAATTTGATATTCTTTCATAATTTTACTGATCTATTATTTTTCCATTTTAGTCACAAATTTCACCTGTAATGTAGAAAGCCCTTTATTATGTGACAAAAATATTTGAAATATGTCTATGTATATGCCAGGAGCAACTGCTGTTGGAATTACTTTTGATGGTGGTGTAGTTTTTGCTAGTGAAAAAAGAATCGCTTTTGGAAATTTTCTTGTAAGTAAATCTACAAAGAAAACTTTCTCAATTACTGATAAAGTTGGTGCAACTTGTGCTGGACTTGTCGCTGATATGCAAATTTTAACTTTACAAATTTCTGCTCTTGCAAAAATCCGAAAAATGGATATCAAAAGAGATGTTCCTCCTAACACTGTGGCTAAAATGATGTCAAATATGATGTATGAGCGAAGATACTTTCCATTACTTACACAAGTAATTGTTGGTGGCGTTGTTGATAAACCAGTAATGTATACCCTTGATCCTTTGGGTTCAGTACTTCCTGATGAATATGCTGCAGTTGGTACTGGTGCTGAAATGGCATTGGGTGTTTTAGATCCTCAGTTCAAACCAAATATGAGTAAGGATGAAGCTGTTACTTTAGCAAAACATGCAATTCGTTCAGCAGCTTTAAGAGACTCTGCAAGTGGTGATGGTTTGGATGTGCTTATAATCACTAAAGATGGCACTGAAGAATTTACTGAAAATATTAAATAATTTTTAAAAACCTATAATCATTCTATTAAATTTAATAGTTAATCGTAGATTGTTTTACCAGTTTCCCAAAATCTATCTGAAATGTAATGCATATTTTGTATAATTTCCCCTTTTTCCATACTTTCCAGTTCTACACTTGATACCATTGCTCTTCCAATCGCTAAAAATTTGTGATGTGTCTCTTCAACAATACATACCAGTTTCCCTTTTTCAAACTCTGTAAATTTTTTTATTCCTGGTCTCATCAAGTTTGCACCTTTACACATGAATTTCACGGCACCCATGTCTACTTCTACGCTGGGAAATTTTTTTAAAATTTCTGTTTCTGATAAAAATGGTAAATAATCTTCATTTATTTTTAATATTTTTATTCCCTCTCCTGTAATAATTTGAGCATCATCCAAAATTTGATGCACTTTGACATTTTTCATCTTTGGAAATTCCATTTCCCATTCTTCTGAAATTTTTTTTAATAAAGAAGTTGTTTCACTCTTTGAAATTAAATTTGACTTCAATTTTTTGCAATCTCTTGTCTAATATCTAATAGATCTCTTAAGATAGAACTTGCAGTTTCTGTTCCTCCTGCACCTTTACCGATTATAGTTTGAGTTCCTGAATGTTCTGATGTAAATGCAATTGCATTTAATGTTCCATTCACTCCTAGTGGATCATCTTTGTGTATTTCTTTTGGACTAACTACTAATTTGTTATCACAAGATGCAATTAATTTTAATACAGAATTATTTTTTTCAGCTTTTTTAATATCTTCAATTGTTACTTTTCTTATTCCTGTACAATCAATATCTGGTAATGTTACTTTCATTCCCATGATCCAATTTGCAAGAATTACGAGTTTTGCAGCTGCATCAAGACCATCTAAATCTAATGATTCATCTGCTTCTACGTATCCTTTATCTTGTGCATCTTTTAGTGCACTTTCAAATGATAATCCTGTAGACATGTTTGTTAAAATATAATTTGTTGTACCATTTAGAATTCCTGCAAATGATGTAATTCTTTCTCCTCTTAGACTGTTTTTGGCATAATCTAAAATTGGTGTGCCACCACCTACTGTTCCACTAAATTTAAACATCACTTGATTATATGTGGCAAGTTCCATTAGTGATGGAAATGCTAATGCCAAAGGTCCTTTATTTACTGATATTACGTGCATTCCTTTTTTCATTGCAGTGGTAATGTGAGTCATTCCAGGTTCTGCATCTTTGTAGTTACTTGCAGTTGTTTCAATTAAAACATCTGCTTCCACATTTTTTAACATTTCAATTCCTGACATTGAATTTTTTGTATTTGCATAATTTTTCACAGTACCAAATTTCTTTTTTGTTTCTACAAGTTTACTTAATGATAATCCTGATACATCTACTGCACTCCCCTTACTATCAAAAACACCTACCACTCTTGGTTTTAACCCGTATTTTGCATAAAGATCCTCTGATCTTGAATCAAATAATTTTACCAAACTTTGAGCAACAACTCCAAAACCACATAGTATTATTCTCATGCTGTTAACCTCTTTTTTTTAACATCTTTATTATTCATTTTATTTCCCTTTGATTCCTTATCGTTAATTGTGTTTTATTAATAATTTTTCAATAGAATTTCAATGACTCATTAACCTGATTTTTTATGATTATTGTTCTAGTCATTGGTCTTTTTCATGTTTTAATGAAATTGAATTTATACAATATCTTTGATTTGTAGGTTTTGGACCATCATCAAACACATGTCCTAAATGTGAGCCACACTTTTTACAATTAACTTCAGTACGAACCATTCCATACTCTGTATCTGATATGTATTCTATACTTTCTTCATCTATTGGTTTCCAAAAACTTGGCCAGCCTGAACCTGAATCAAATTTTGCATTTGATGAGAATAACTCTTCTCCACAACATACACATTTGAATGAGCCATCTAGTTTACTGTCATTATATTTTCCTGAAAATGGTGGTTCTGTTCCATGATTAATACAAATTTCATATTGATCTGGTGTTAACTTTTCTTTCCATTCTTCTGGATTTTTAATAATTTTATCTGCCATGATTAATCTTGATTTATTTTGGTATTAGAATATTCTTCTATTTCTTCATCTTTTTTCTTTTTTCTTCTGTTCTTTTTTCTGATTCAAATCTTTCTAGATCATATTCTTTTAGATCTACAAATTTCATAATCTGACTTAAGTTTGGATGTACCTTGTTGATCTGTTTGTACATTTGTTGTGCCACTCGTCTATAGTCTATGTGTCCTTGAGGTATTGTTCTTAATTCAATTAAATGACATGCTTCTCTTAAATTTAATTTCATAAAATAGGGATAATTATATGCAAAATTTACAACGTATTGACTTTGTTCTGGATATTTTTTTCTAATTTTTCCAAAAGTGTCTTTTGTATTTTTCATACATTCTTTGAAATCTTTTTCAAGTCCTAGAGTTTTAATTTCATTAGGTAATACAAATCCATGATCTGTTGTTAGTAATTGTCTTTGAAGTGTAAGTGCTCTGTGTCTGTGAAAATCTCTAAACATTCCAAAATTATTACATAAATCAAATGTATAGTAAACATTTTCAAATGCACGTGATGGTTTGTGTCTTTTGTTTGTTCTTATTTTTATAAATTCATTTATGATTTTGATCTTTTTTTCTTTTGATATTTTTTTAACTTGTTGCATTATGTTTTGGTATGATGTACTTGGAGATTGTTCATACATTATTGATGTGATGATTTTATCTAATGCTTTTTTTTCTGATTCATATTCTGTTAATTTTGTAATTGTTCCTGTTGTTGGATTGGGATTAATTTCTTTTAGTGTAATTGATCTTGATTTATTTTTTACATCTCTTAGATATTTTTGAAATGCTTTTCCATACTTGTCATCGGCTCTTCTTACAAATGATTTAATCGTAGAATCTAATTCTTTTTTAATTTTTGATGCTAATTTCTGCTCTTCATCTAATTCTGATGAGCCTAAAACTGTTAAAAGATATTCAAATGCTCTTCCATTTCCTGTAATGCCTACATTGGTTAAAGTTGATGCTGGTAGTAAACCTCTCAAAATATCTAATGCCTTTGCTTTAGTTGAACTTTTGTAAATCATATTTGCTGATTTTATGTCTTTTTCATTTTTTAGTTTTGTAAATAATTTTTCTTTTTTATCTATTGAATCTTTAAAACTATATTTTTCAATAGGATATTTTTCTCTTATGTAATTTACCATTGGTTCAATATTTTTTGAATATATTTCAAAAGATAAATTACAACTATCTTCATACATATTTGCAAATTTTGAATTCATAATTTTTTCATCTCTATAAAATCTATATTTTCCATTTTCTTTTTTGTTCCATGTAACATAACGTGATGATTTTTCTAGATATGATAACCCGATTCTTCTATCTTCAATTTTTTTTACTGCAATATTTGATAGTCCTTCTATTGCAATTTGTGCTTCACCTAACTCTGCAACAGAATCATCTCCATATTCTAATAGAACTCTATTGTAAAATTCTTCACCTCTATTCTTATTTTTTAAAAATTCATCTAGAAAAATTCTTCTCATACTTTTATCAGTTCTACTATACCTTGACATCAAAGCTCCTCTGTCAACTTGCTGTGGTGTGATTATTGCAAATACATTGTCTTTAGTATTTGAAAAATGATCTGATAATATTTTTTCTTCCTTAATTGAAAATTCTGACAATACTTGTGATTGATTTTACAAATATTAATACTCTATTTCTTTTTTCCAATTTGAATTAGATCGGGACCTTTTTCTTTGTCTTTGTTGTTGCCTTTACTTTGCCATCTTAACAAAACTTCTTTAAATCCTGCTGCATCAGCTTCATTTTCGGTATACATTATTGTTGTAACCCAAAAACCTCCTTTTGCTGTTTTACCTCCAATTGAATTCATCCAAAAATCATCTGGTAGATTTTCCTTTGCTTTGTTGTTTGGTTCTTTTGCTGTTATGCTCCATCTGCTTGCCACAAAGTTTAGTATTTGATCTAGGTCTTCTTTTTGAATCATAATTATCCTCAAAAAACTCTGAATTTTAAAATTACTCTTATGCATATCATTTCAAATTAGGTGAATTTTATCTTACTAAAACTAGCAACATTACTTACACTTTGTTGGTTATACAAATCTCATTAGTCATTACCATGACAAACGTCGATATCGAAATAATCGGTAAAAACGTCAAAGACATGTACGGAACATTCATGGGTAAAGTCATAGGAACAATCACTGAAATTGACGGTAGTATTCAATCCGTTGGTATTGATTGCGGTTCTCAAGGATTACAGCAAATCCAATTTGAGCAACTTGTAGTCCAAGGTGAAAGTGTAATCTTCATTCCCAAATGGAGACTTGACTCTCAAAGACTCATTCGTGAAAAACAACTAACACTACGTCGTCTAAACGCATTGATGGATATTGTTTCAGAAAATGATGACATGAAAGCAGATGCTGAAATCATTCATGAGAAATACAAATCTAAACTTGCATCCTTAGACGAAATGGAGTATGAAATCAAATCTAAACTTGAGGCAAGATTGATTGAGTTGAATGAACAAATGAAGTCTGTAAAGATGTTATCGTTTGATGCCAAAGTACAATTCAAAAGTGATGAAATCTCTGAGGCAACATTTGAAACTGTAAAAGCATGTACAACTGAGGTAGTTGAACATATCTCTCACGAACAAGCTGAAATTTCAAATGTAAAGAGTAGAATCACTGATCTAGAATTGGAAGTGCAAGAGATAACTGCCCCTACAGAACAAGATATTCAAGAATCTGCCGTTTCATATCTGGAGACACCTGAATCACAACAAGTAGTTCAGACAATACTTCCAGAAGCACCTACAGAACCAATCGTAATACCTTCACAACCAATTGAAGCTCACGTATCACCGATACCTGAACCTCCAACTGAATCTGAAGTGACATTTGCATTTCCAGAACCACCTCAACAGGTGAAATCAGAAACCTCTAATGACGACAACGATAATGATTGGCTTGCTAGAATGGAAGCACAATAATTTTTTTAATTTATTTTTTTAACACTTAGAAGGATCTTACCTTCTACACTTTTTGATGTCTAAAATATTTGATATTGGATTGGGTAATAATGATACTATTTTAAGAAAAAAAGCAAATTCTGATTTTGTATCTTTTTGGGATAATCAGGCCAAAAACTTGTCTTGGTTTTCTAATTGGACAAAAACACTTGATTGGAATCCTCCTTTTGCAAAATGGTTTATTGGAGGCACAATTAACGCCTCTTACAATACACTTGACATTCATCAAAATACTTTATCTGAAAAACCTGCTATTTTGTGGGAAGGTGAAAATGGTGATTCTAAAACATTAACTTATGGGGATTTATTTGTTAAAGTCAAAAAATTTGCAAATGTCTTAAAATCACTTGGAGTAAAAAAAGGAGATAGAGTTACAATTTATCTTCCAATGGTCCCTGAATTACCTATTACAATGCTTGCATGTGCCCGAATTGGTGCAATTCATACTGTTATATTTTCAGGATTTAGCTCTACATCAATTAAAGACAGAATTAACGACTCTAAATCTAAAATTGTTATCACTGCTGATGGTAGTTATCGTAGAGGAAAAATCGTTAAATTAAAAGAAGTGGTGGATGATGCTATTCAAGATCTTGAATTTGTTGAACATGTAATTGTTTTAGAGCGAACAAAAAATAAAATTTCCATTTCTTCTAAAGATAAATTTTGGAATGAATTAATGAGTAATGCTTCTGATTCATGTGTTGCTGAAAAATTAGATAGTAATCATCCTTTGTACATATTGTACACTTCTGGAACTACTGGAAAACCTAAAGGTGTTTTACATGGTACTGGAGGATATCTTACACATCTTTATTCTACTTTCAAATGGGCATTTGATATTAAAAGTTCTGATGTATTTTTTTGTACAGCTGATATTGGTTGGGTAACTGGACATAGCTATATTGTTTATGCTCCTTTACTTCACGGTGCTACACAAATAATGTATGAAGGTGCACCTGATTTTCCAGACATTTCTAGAATGTGGAATATTTTAGAAAAATATAATGCCACTATTTTCTATACTACTCCTACTGCTCTTAGAATGTTTATGAAATCTGGCGATGATATTCCTAATTCATTTGATCTTTCTTCATTACGATTACTTGGAACTGTTGGTGAACCAATAAACCCTGAAGTCTGGAAATGGTATTACAAAATTATTGGAAAAGAAAAATGTCCTATTGTTGATACTTGGTGGCAAACTGAAACTGGAGGTATGATGATTTCTCCATTACCTGGACTAGAAACAATTCCCCTAAAACCTGGTTCTGCAACTTTACCTGTCCCTGGCATTGATATTGCAGTAGTAGATGAATTTGGGGTTGAAGTTCCATCAAACACTAAAGGTTATTTGATAATCAAAAATCCTTGGCCTGGAATGCTTTTGACATTATGGGGAGATGATAAAAAATACAAAACTGTCTATTGGTCAAAATATACTAATTGTTACTATTCTGGAGATTATGCTCTTAGAGATAATGATGGATATTTGTGGTTACTTGGACGTGCAGATGATGTTTTAAAAATAGCAGGCCATAGAATTGGAACTGCTGAACTTGAAAGTTGTATTGTATCTGATGATAATGTTGCAGAATCTGCTGTTTGTGGAATTCCTGATGAGATTAAAGGTGAAGTGATTATTGCATTTATTGTTTTAAAAGATGGAATTACTACTAGTCAAGTTATTTTAAAAAAAAATATTTTTACTAAAATTAGAACTGATATTGGAGCAATTGCTACTCCTAAACAAATCTATTTTGTTTCTAAACTTCCTAAAACTCGTAGTGGAAAAATTATGCGAAGATTACTAAAATCTATTGCCAATGGTGAAGCAATTGGAGATACTAGTACATTAGATGATGCATCTGCTGTTACTGAAATTCAAAAAATTGTAAAAGAAAATTCTAATTAGTTTAGTTTATTTTTTTTAAATCTATTTCTGATAACATTTGAAACATTTCTTTTAATCCATCATATTCTGATTTTGAATTTTTATCTAGTTTATCGTATTCTTTCTCTTTAATCTCTTCTAATCTTTTATTTGATTCTGTAAAAAATTCTTCATATTTCTTTATATTTTCATCACTCATTTGTGTTAAATTAAAAATTACTGTATTACTTCCAATCAGATCTTTATTTTCATCATAAAGACTTGTGGCTTGTAATAGTCCTGTAAATGTAGTTTTATCTTGTCTACTAAATGTAATTTTTCTATCTGTTACTTTGCCTGTTTCAAACCATGTTTTTAGTGAATTATTCATTGATTCCCATGATTCTTTTGGCACGTGTTCAAAAATGGGTTTTCCTAGAATTTCTGATTTTGCATATCCTAAGTTTAATGCATATGTTGAATTACAGTCTAAAATCATGCCTATGGAATTGATCCTTCTCCACATTATTGGTGCATCTTTCAATATTTTTCTGGCTTCTGTTTGATACATATTTTAAAAATGGATTTACTGCTTATTAAATTGAAATATTCTTAAAACCATTGATCTAAATTCTGACTTTTTTTCTCTAGTGCTTTTTTTAATCTGTTTAACGTTGATTGAATTCTATCTTCTGAAAAACTTCTTTCTTTGACTAAATAATTAACAATTCCTTCATAATCTACTTCATTAAAAATAATTTCATCCACATCTGCAACTTGTGGATGTAGAAAAATTTCTCTAATTTGTTGAAAATCTATTTCTTCTAATTGTTCTTGAATTTGTGGAATGTCTTCTAATCTTTTATGTTGTTTAATTAACTTCATTGCTGTTTTGGGACCTATCCTTTCAAATCCATTAGGGTTGAAATCCGTTCCAATTAAAATTCCTACATCTACTAATTCTTCACGTGTCATTTTTATTGAATCTAGTGTTTTTTGTGTTTCAATAATTTCTGGAAGAACTTCGATGTATGTATTTCTGTTTGGAATTTTCCTTCTTCCGCTACTTGTAAAATTCCTCACTAATTTTTTTGCGCCACATAAAATTGAATCATAGTCTTGACTTGCAGATGCATATGCTTGTCCTGTATTTGTTAAATGCGCTGCAGTTGCTTCGCCTTCTGATGGAGCTTCAATGTATGGAATGCCAAAATATGTCAAAAATTCTTTTGATTCTTTTACCATTCCATCTTTCATACTGGTTGTTTGTTGAGCAAATTTTCTAGCATCTTCCATATTCCCCTCTGATATTGCTTTTTCATATTTTATTGTGGCATCTTTTTTGATTTGTTTTCTACGTTCAATTTCTGCTGTTTTTAGAGATGGTGGTTTCCCATCAAATACGTATACTGGTTTTATCCCTAATGATAAGAAATTCACATTTCTGTAAAGTAACCCGCTGAGATGACTTGTGATTCTTCCATCTGCATCTGTTAATTGTAATCCGTCTGGACCTCTAATACTTGCAAGAAATTGATAAATTGCATTGTATGCATCAATTGCAATTATTTTATTTGAAAATGCTTCTAAAGTTGTTTTTTCTCTAACTACTAGATCTTTTAGATTTAATCCCATGAAATATTTTGAATCTTTTATGGTATTTTGTGTTTATCTTTTCTAATCGATCTACGTTGTTTCTTCATATCTTGTGATTTTATTATTTTATTCCTATTTGCAATGAAATTAATTTAATATCTCTTAGATGTTTGATGTTTATCTTGAAAAATCTCTACATTCCTTCTAAAATCCAGGATAAAATTTTTGAAATAAGGTATGATTCTGATGATTCAGTTTCAAAAATTATTTCATATTTTCCTTTATCTGAATTAGAACATCAAACCCTACTTTCTATCTTAAAACAATCTAATTTTTCTGGATTTCATTCTATCTTTACTGATATTGTAACTGATGATGAATGGAATAAAACTAAAGATCAAATTAAAAATAGATTTCAAAACGAACTTTTTGATATTGATTCTAAACTCTGATCTTTACCCCCTTTGTTTTATTATGGGTTATTTTTAATATTAAATGCCAGGATAGCCAAGCGGTAAGGCGGCTGTCTCGAAAACAGCTACGTGAAAGCGTGCAGGGGTTCGAATCCCTTTCCTGGCGTTTTTTTCTTTTTTATCTGGATCGATACAAATCTTGACCTCCTTCTTTGAATCATTATATTTGAAATTCATTACATGGTAGGTCTTTGTCACCAATGTTGTTCCTCAGGACATGAAATAATTCTACACGTAGATTCTGGATTAGTCCTTTGTGAATCCTGTATTCCCGAAAACTAGATAGTAGAAATTTACTTTTTTCTTTTTTTGTTATTAAATAATTTTGTTTTACAAACATTCAATTTCTCCATCTGTGTTTTAATATATTTTATATTTTTAGATGTGTTACCATCAATACCTTGGAAGAATTTATACCGTCAAAAGTTTTATTTTTGGAATTTCTGATTTTTTAATTTTAATAAATATTGATAAAATTTGTTTGTTCTTCACTTAGTAATCTTTACTAACAATAATGTTATTTTTATAACATGAATACCCCTCATTCTCCTCAGAACAAACCGTATTCTTTTCATGTTGAATCTGGAAAAGAATATCTTGTTTGCATGTGTGGAAAATCTTTCAAACAACCATTGTGTGATGGAAATCACGCAGGTTCTGGCATAGGCCCGCGAACTTTTGTTGCAACGGAATCTGGAACTGTGTCGTTTTGCGGGTGTAAATACAGTTCAGAAAAAACGGGAAAATGTGATGGTGCACATTCATCATTGTAGTGTGTCATTAGACTATTTTCCTGTATAACTATTTTGTATGTTCTTTATATGAAATCTGAAAGTGTTTTTTGTCTAATCCTATCAGTCATGTCTCCATTTGAAATCCATTCTTTTCTACTAACACTAGTTTTTGCTGATGCTGCATCTAATGCTTGATTATAATCTAAAATGATTTGTGGTTTTTGCTTCATTGCCTCTCTAATTCCTTCACGAACTTGCCATACTCCAACTGGAATTGCATATTCTGGTCGAATTTCTCTAAAAATTAAAACCCCTGCTTGAATTTTATTTTTTAATA
>Ga0257125_1002764_pt1 | contig 13712 bp, 11 predicted proteins | sample SI106_200metaG_FD_190183 | JGI IMG/M metagenome (GOLD analysis project Ga0257125, IMG submission 190183) | Marine microbial communities from Saanich Inlet, British Columbia, Canada - SI106_200 | ecosystem: Environmental > Aquatic > Marine > Inlet | place: Canada: British Columbia | collected...
AGGAGATGTTTTTTGCGTATCTGATACAGATGATGAAGCTTGTTGTGCAGATGATGATTGTGTTTATAATGGAGATTGTTATGATGCAGGAGATGGTACTTTATGGGCCCATCAAGCTCATGATATAAGTGGTAATGGGCGGGCAGACGCTTCTTGTCAAATGACTAATTCAGATTATGCTAGATGGGTTGAGTGTGATCACAACGAAGATTGGTGTGGTTATTGTGACAACGAAGTTGGTCTTGATTTTCCTGATTGTGACGGTAATGGTTGTTGGGTTGCAGAAGGAGAACCAGCTGCAACAAGCACTTTTGGAGATTATACAGATGGACAAACAGAATGTTGCGGTGATGATTTAAATGAAAATTACGAAAAAAGGCAAGTAAGAAAAGATGCATATCATGTAGCTTGGAATGCTCTAGATACAGACAAAGCTTGTTGTAATAATCCAAATGATTGTGTTTACAATGGTGTTTGTTATAGTAGAACAGAATTAGTTGAAAGTGCTGTTTTAGTAAATTTAGCAGGAGGTATCGATCAAAAAGTTTTATGTACAAATGGTCCAAATCAATGGTTTGATATGGATGGTGGCGGAGTTCAATGTGGGGAAGCTGATTTAAATTGGATTGAATCCGGAGAAACAGGAGTTGGTGAATATGATTTAGATACAGATGGAGGGGATGGAACAACAGAATGTTGCGGTGATGATGCTGGTGAAGAATATAACACTAATGATGCTTATTCTAATAGTATTTTCATTGGTTGGGCAGACGAAACACAAATGGTTTGTTGCGATGCAAATGATTGTGTGGATTCAGATGGGAATTGTCATTCTAGCACATCAGGTTTTCTTAATTTTGGAGATTCACCATATTTACAAACAACCTTAAATTCTGGTGGAAACGACGACAAATCCTTTTGCTATTCAGGTGGTGGTGTTGGCCCAGAAAAGGGTGCAGGTTGGTTAGATTGTGATAATTATTATATTTCTTGGTGTAATCCTAATTGTGACAATTGGAAAAGTGGAACAGGTTGTGTTTTAGCTGATGGAAATACTCCAGATCCTGATTGGGGTATTGAAAATAATATTTGTGGAAAGGGTAGTGGTGTTAAATCCGGAGAAAAATATCCTACAGCAACAGCTCATGGGGAATATACAGTGGCAAAAATAAATGAAAATGATCTTGATTGTTGCGGTGATGATTTAAATGAAATTTATAACACAAGAAACTGTAGGACTGTAATTAATGAGGGAGACGGTAACAGTTGTTTAGATAATGCAAACGATAACGCTTGTTGTAATGCTGTAAAAGATTGTGTATGGAATGGTGGATGTCATACTTCTGTAAATGATGGAAAAGATAGTACTTCTATGTGGAAGGAGGATCCTACAGATCCAAACAATAATATGATTTGTATTCATGATAGTAATGTTTACGATTGTGATCATGGTGAAAGTGTTTGTGAATCAAGTAATTATTGCGGATACACTGGAAAATGGATGGCTGAAGGCGAAACAGCTATATTTGGAGAATATGGAGATGGATTTGGAAGTCAAATTGATACTGGTGTAGCTGTTATGGCAGGAGCATTTTTTGAATGTTGCGGAGATGATGCTGGAGAAGAAGAAGAATCAAGACAAGTAAGAAAAAATGCAGGATATGAATGGACAAGTTTTGATAATGATGTAGATGATAAAGCTTGTTGTGATAATACAAACGATTGTGTTTATAATGGTGAATGTTATCATCCATCAACAGCAGGACTAACAGATAATAAAATAACTCTTGATCTAGGTGGAGGTAGTTCAGAAGTTGCAACTTGTGATGCTGCAGGTAGTTGGCATGATTGTGATTTTAATTCAGTAAGTTGTACTCATAGTACATTCTGTAATTTTGATAGTTCAAGATGGGTTGCAGATGGTATGGGAACCACAATTTTTGGAGAATATAATAATGGGGTTGGAGAAAGTGATAGTGGAAAAGAATGTTGCGGTGATGATGAAGATGAACACTATATTGAAAATCCTGGTTTAGGAACAGAAGCTTGTTGTAATTCAGAAACAGCATGTGTAGATTCAACAGGAACTTGTCAAGATGGAACAGAAATTTGTGATGGTATGGACAATGATTGTGATGGTTTAGTAGATGAAGACCTTGTATGCTGTGGTAATTCTGACACAGACACAGATGCATCACATTTAATCACTTATGGTGTTTCATTAGATTCTCCAGATGAAGTTTGTGATGAAGGAACTATACTTAATGGAGAACCAGGTCACTGTAGTGCTGATTGTAGTGTTGCACCCATAACAAGATGTGACGACTCTTCAGATTGTATAACTTCTGACGAATGTTGTTATAGACCTAGTCAATATGAACAAGGTTATTGTATATCTTCTATAAATGATCTTTCTCCAGATCAGATTCTTAATTCAGATAATGCAGACACAGATTCTTGTTTATGCCAGGTTTCTCGTGCAGACAAAACATTAGGAGCCAATTGCATCATCAATGGAAATGCTCCTTGTTGGGATACATATTTAGACAAATGTTGTGGGAATGACGATGATACAGAAACATGGGCTCAAACACAACACTCAGACAATTTTTTAAGTGATCTTTTAATAAAAGGGGTTTGTGTAAACAGCGTTTGGCTAAACAGAGACCTTTATGCATTAACTTATTATCCTATGTGGGTGGTTAATTAATTAAAATGGGGATAAAACAAAACAAAAAAGCATATGAAATGAATCAACAATTAATTATTACTGTATTAAGTGTGATTTTCATTATTCTTTTAGTGTTATTTGGGATAAATTCCTGTTCTCTTTTAAAAGAAAAATCAAGACAGTTAACTCTATTAGATTTAGAAGGTGAGATAAGGGGTGCAGCAGAATTATTAGCTTCAAGATATGAAGTTATTAAACATCACACTTTTTTACTTCCAGAAGGTGTTGATCAAGTTTGCTTTGTAGATTTAAATCATTCAGATGTTATAATAGAAAACACTTCTTTAACAAGAAATTACCCACAAATAAATCATAGTTTAGTTGAAAACAACAACAAAAATATGTTTTTATTAGATGGCAAAGAAGTTGTTAACGAATTAAACGCAGGAAACATATGTTTTGATTATTATCCTTTTTATGATTGTAGAGCCACCCCTAATAATGTATTAGATGTTTGGTTTGAAGGAAGAGCAGGATGTACAACCCTCTGGATTAATTGGAGTATGTTTCCAGACAATTCAAAACATTCATTATTAAACAACGCTTTATTTTTAATACAAGAAATAAACATAGGTGAAGAAATAGACAATTGGAAAGAAATATTATCTGTTGTGCCTTTGACATTATTCAGAGAAAAAGATGTTAATGGAGTATATCAAACTTATACTTTTAAGTATACAGTGGCATATAAACCATCTAATAATTTAGATTTTAATAATATAAACACATTATTAACAGATGCAGATTCAAAACAAAAAACATATGTTTTTGATACAAATATAGATCCAATTGGAACTTTATGCCCAGGTTGTACTATTTCTTTAAGATCAACAACCCAACAAGATTATTTTGATTTCTGGAGTCAATACTATAGTATTATTCTAGTAGACACAAAAAGCGAATCAGCAGGATTAATTGCATCTTTATTAGCAGGCTATGTAAACACACCACTTATTTTCATAGATGATACACTTTATCATTCAAATGAAGAATTTTATCAAAAGAAAATAAACGGAAAACAAATCTTTATTATAACAAGTGGAAACACAATATTAGATAATGATATTTTCACTTATGTTAAAAATTATGCTTCAAGATATCAGTTAATATCAGATACACTTCTTCAATCTCACGGAGAAATACCTGCGTTTGCAGAATTATATTCAGAAATAAATTTGATAACTTAAAATGAAGCAAGATATAAAAAAACTAGATCCTAAAAAACATTTAATTAGTAGAATATTCAGAAAATATAGAAAAGATAAACAAGAAACAAACAAGATTGTAAAAAAAACAACAGAAATAGAACAAAAAAAACCAAAGCAAACTCATAAAACAAAAAAACACCACCCTTTTGCAATAAAAAACATTCTAATTACCCTCCTACTCGTATTAATAACAATATCTCTTATTATGTTATTTATGCCAACACAACCAACAATAAATTTTATAGACAAAGCCACCAATACCCCATTAGAAGGGTATGTTTACCTTGATGAATCTTTTTTAGGGGAGACAGATGGCTTAAATTTTGATAAATTGCCAAAAGAATATTGTGAATCAAATCATCAAATTAGATTAGAATCAGAAACAAACTCTTTTGAATGGCCAACCCTTATATCAGATTGTGAAGCAAAAAAGATAAAACTAGAAGTAGAATATCAAAAAGCAAAACCCTCTGAAAATATTATTTTTAAGTTTTTAGATAACACAGGATCTTATTATATAAAAGGAAAACTTTATTTTAATGGTATCTTTATTCAAGAAGCAGACAACGCAATCTCTATCTCAAGAACACAGTGTAAAACAATCACTAAAATAAAATTAGATCAAGAAGTTGCTTATTATGAATGGGATAATAATATTAATTTGTGCAATTCCCATGGGGAGATAAAATTTAAGATTACTTCTTAAATTCAATCGAAATCTTTATAAATGGATTTAAGAACCTACTTTCTATGCCTCTGTAGCTTAGCGGTTATAGCGTGCGACTGTTATATTAACTTCGTTAATGCTTTGCAAAAACGGAGTTTTTGAAGAGATCGCAAGGTCGGCAGTTCAATCCTGCCCAGAGGCGTTTTATTTTCAATGACCCCGTAGCATAGTCTGGTAGTGCGCACGACTGATAATAGTGTTTGAAAAAACACAATGCGAAATCGTGAGGTCCGGAGTTCAAATTTAGATCAAATCTAGTGGAAGTCTCCGCGGGGTCATATCTTTTTTCTTAGAAGAGTCATCATTTTTTAACAAATCTTATATATCAAACTATTCTACTTTTTTTAATGTCAACTCAAAAAATCAAACTAATAACAGATGATCCAACAATAAATTTAGTTCTTGATACTTTAGAAAAGAAAAAACAAGCAATTGTCTTTGCAAACACCAAAAGATCTGCAGAAAAAGCAGCAGAAGACATAGCAAAAAACATAAAAAGAACAACAGAAGAATATCAAAATTTATCAGAAAAAGCATTAAAAGGATTATCTTCTCCTACAAAACAATGTAGAAGATTAGCAAAATGTTTAGAAAAAGGGACTGCTTTTCACCATGCAGGATTAACCCATAAACAGAAAGAATTAGTTGAAGATAATTTTAGAATTGGAAAAATAAAAGTAATTTGTTCAACACCAACTTTAGCATATGGCTTAGATTTACCAGCATATAGGGTAGTTCTCAAAGATTTAAGAAGATATACTCATCGAGGTTTACAATTTATTCCTGTTTTAGAATATCTACAAATGGCAGGACGTGCAGGACGTCCTAAATTTGATAATAAAGGAGAAGCAATTGCAGTAGCAACTAACGAAGATCATAAAGAAAAACTAATTGAAAAATATATTCATGGCAAACCAGAGGAAATAGAATCAAAATTAGCAGTTGAACCAGTTCTAAGAATGTATTTATTAAGTCTTATAGCAACAAATTTTGTTACAACAAAACAAGATATTTTTAATTTCTTTGAAAAAACATTCTGGGCTTTCCAATTTGGAGATATGGAACGTTTAGAGTTTATCATAGAAAAAATACTTTCTATGCTAGTTGATTGGGGATTTATCATAGGGGAAGAAGATGAAGAAGATTTTAAATCAGCAGATAAAATCATAGATATAAAATACCATGCAACATTAATCGGAAAAAGGATTGCAGAACTCTATATTGATCCTTTAGCAGCTTTTGATTTAATTAAAGGATTAAATAAAAGCAAGAACACAGAGCTAAAATCCTTCTCTTTCCTACATTTAGTTTGTAACACTCTAGAAATGAGACCTTATCTTAAGGTTAGGGTAAAAGAATATGATGAGGTTCAATCAGAACTAAACAAATATCATCTATACTTATTAAAAGCAGAGCCAAATATATATGAACCTGAATACGATGGTTATCTAGATGCTTCTAAAACAGCTTTAATGCTTCAAGAATGGATTGATGAGAAATATGAAGAATACTTATTAGAAAAATACTCAATAAGACCAGGAGAACTAAGAGCTAAAATCCAAATAGCAGATTGGTTATTATATGCTTCAGAAGAATTAGCACGTTTACTAAAACTCCAACCAATAATAAAAGAAGTCAAAAAAGCAAGATTTAGATTAAAACACGGTGCAAAAGAAGAGTTAATTCCTTTGTTAAAAATAAAAAACATAGGAAGGGTCAGAGCAAGAAAACTTTTCAGAAATAATATTAAAAACATTGCAGATCTTAAAAAAGCAGATGTAACCAAACTAGTACAACTTTTAGGAAGAAGCACAACAATTAATGTAAAAAAAGAAGTAGGCGAAGAAATAAATATTCCAATTAAACCAACAAAAAGAACAGGGCAATTAAGTTTGAATAAATTCTAATGTTTACCATTAATCTTTTTCAAAATCTTTTCTTTACCTTTCCAAACTAAAACGTGTTTAAGAACTTCTTCAATTCTTTCTACAGGTATTATTTTAATCTTTTTCAAACTCTTAGGATCAATTATAATATCTTTTAAATTACTCTTTGGAACAATCACATTTTTAATTCCTGTTTCAATAGCAGCTTCAACTTTAGCAGTTACCCCTCCAATAGGTAAAACATCTCCTCTAACAGATAATGAACCAGTCATTGCAGTGTCTTGTTTTATGGGTATATCTTTAAATGCAGAAATAACAGAAACAGCAATTGCAATTGAAGCAGAATCACCTTCAACACCTTCATAAGTTTGTAAAAATTGTACATAAATATCATATTTTTCTTTTAGATCAGTACCAAAATACATTTTAATAATAGCAGAAACATTTTTAACAGCTTCTTTTGCAATCTCACCTAATTTTCCTGTTGCAATAATCTCACTTTCTTTTCCACCTGGCGTAACTTGAGATTCAATAGGTAAGATTATTCCAGAATAAGTATCTTCTCCACCCATAACAGCCAACCCATTAACTCTACCAACCCTATAGCCTTCTGTAATAATAACATCATATTCTTTTTTCCTTTCAATATATTTATCAGCCATTTGTTTTTCTAGGCTTCTTGCAATTTTCTTCGCAGAAACAATATGTTTTGTTTTAACAAGTTTAGCTTTTTCTTCACTAGCAACATCACCAGCAGCCCTTACCAGCCCACCTAATTCCCTTAATCTCAATGTTAAATGCCCCTTTCTATTAGCCATTTTTTTAGCTTCTTCTATTATATCTTTTATAGCTTCACCACTAAAATGAGGGATCTTTTCATCTTTTTGAACTTCTTGAGCAATAAACGTAATTAATTTTTTCCTATTTGCTTCATTATCTAACATAGTATCTTCCATATGAATCTCATAACCATATCCTCTGATTCTCGAACGCAAAGCAGGATGCATCTGTTTTAATGTTTCATAATTACCAGCAGCAATTAATATAAATTTACATGGAACCGGTTCTGTTCTAACCATTGCACCAGCACTTCTTTCACTTTGTCCAGTTATAGAAAACCTTCCTTCTTGTAAAGCAGACAACATTTCTTGTTGTGTTGCGGGTTGTAAGGTAGCAACTTCATCTACAAATAACACACCCATATGAGCTTTATGTATCATTCCAGCAACAACCCTTTCATGAGCAGGAGTTCCTAATCCTCCTGATTGGAATGGATCATGAAGAACATCCCCTAATAAAGCACCCGCATGAGCACCTGTTGCATCAAAAAAAGGAGCTTGTTTTTGTTTAAAATTATCAACAATAACTTTTGGAGCCATTACTTTTCCTGCAGGCATTTTCTTACTTAAATTAATATACATTACAAATATTCCTAAAAACATCATACCACCAAGAAAAAAAGCAGCAAACATAATATCAGAATTATATTGTTTTCTAACCCACCAAGGAGTTATCATAGATATTAAAACTAAGATAAATAAAATAATGGTTTGATTCTTAACAGAACCCATGTTTTGCATTTTAGATCTTGCAACAGTCTCTCTCCCTTTACCAGCGGGTAAAGTTCTAATCATAGGTGTATTTTCATCATTAGGATTTGGAAAACTAATAATATCAACTAGTTTTTCTTTAGGTAGTAACTCAGCCAATCCTAATCCTAACATAGATTTACCAGTACCCGGTTGACCAATTAAAAGAACGTGTCTTCTTTGTTTAGCTGCTTTTTTAATAACATTAACAGCATTTTCTTGCCCAATAACCTGATCAATAATATTTTTAGGAACCTTTATCTCTTTTGTAGATCTAAACTTCAAAGCCATACCTCTATTATGAAAATAATGATTTAAATAGTTATCGGAAACAGAAACTTTTTTAACAAATAAAACAAATAAAAACATATGGAAGAAAAAGTTCTTCTTAAATTAGCTTTAATTGGTTCTTTACTAGGTATTCTTCTTTTATTATCTCTATCAATGGTTTTAGAAGTTAGAGAAAAATCAATAACACAATCAAAAACAAACATAAACAAAGAAGTTAAAGTAATTGGTGTTGTTTCTAATGTAAATCAAAAAGGGTCTACTCTTTTATTTGATATTGCACAATTAGAAGAATTAAATGTTGTTGCTTTTCAAACAAACTTAACATTAAATAAAGGAGACTATCTAGAAGTAACAGGCAGAATAGATGAATATAATCAAAAACCACAATTAGTTGCAGATAAAATTGTTTTGAAATAATACGAAAATTATTTAAACTTTAATTTCTATATTTAATCTGGTGATATTCATGAAAAAGAAAAAAGTAAGTAAATGTGAAGCAAAATTTAATGATGCGTGCAGTGGAGGATGTTTTTACATGCTTGGTTTTATTGGAGCAGCAGTCTATTATATTTCAGCAGCAACAACTTTTTGGGGCGGAGTAGTAGGTGTTTGCAAAGCAATTGTCTGGCCAGCCTTTTTAATATTCAAACTATTAAAGTTTTTAGGTTAAACATTTATCATAAGAATAATTTAGGTATTAAACCCAAAACCTTTAAATACCAATCATACCTAAATTAGTAAAAAGAGGTGTATGTATTGGAAAATAATTGTAATGCTCCAAGAACAAGATTAGCATTTGGACAAAAACTAGCAGATATAATAGCAAAATGGGGCGGTAGCTGGAGTTTCTTAATATTTCTATCATTATTTTTAGCAATTTGGATGGGTATAAATGTTGCAGGATTTGTAATGCATTGGGATCCGTATCCTTTTATCCTACTTAACTTATTTTTATCTTGTTTAGCAACATACCAAGCACCAATTATCTTAATGGCTCAAAACAGAGCAGCAGAACGTGATAGGGTTAAAGCAGAAAGAGATTATGCTATTAATAGAAAAGCAGAAAGGGAAATAGAAGATATTCAAAAAGATTTAGAAGAAATCAAAGATGCTATTTTAGCTCATCATACTTCAATAAAAAAATCAAATCAAACATTACATGAAACAATAACAAAGAAAAAATGAATCCACTTTTTATTAGAGTTTTAGAAATCTTATTAGTACCTTATGTCTATAAAGAAATACTTTGGACAATAGCACCATTAGTTTTTGCATTAGTTATGATGCAAATGTATTTTGGTAAATATAAAACAGAACAACTTGGTTGGAATACAGCGTATGGCAATATCATTTCTTTGATGTGGGTAACTGCAATGTTATTTAAATTCCTTCAAGAAGCTTATGGTATAACAAGATCCTGGAACACACCCACTTTAAGAGGGTATTTCGTAATTGCAATCGGATTAGGAACAATCACTTTAATCTTAGCCATATTAAATTTTAATCATGCAATTTCAAAAAAATTGGCATTTTTAATATCATCTTCTTTGCCAATTAATGTTCTTGCATATTTTGCTTTGGTAATAGTAATGGGAAAAATTCCTTTTGATGAAAAAACATTCTTAGCAATGATAATAATCTTTACTTTCTTATCTATTATATTCTGGGCTTACAAAAAAATAATAACACCCTCAAAAAGTTCAATACCCACATTAAAAAAACACGAAGAAATAAAAAAGAAAGAAATAAGGCATATCAAATACAAAATCAAAAAGATTTTCATTAAGCCTCCTAAAAGAAAAAGAAGAAAAAAGTAATATGTTTCTAGCTTGTTTAATTGCAATTTTTATTGGAATTTTTGCAGGAATCATAACAGGTTTAATCCCAGGAATCCATGTAAATCTAATTAGTATCATAATCTTAAGTTTATCAACATTTCTTTTAAAAACAACAGATCCATTAACTTTATCGGTTTTTATAATATCTATGGCAGTAACACACACTTTCTTAGATTCAATACCCTCTATATTTCTAGGAGCACCAGATTCAGATATGGCTTTAAGTGTTTTACCAGGTCATAAATTATTATTACAGGGAAAAGGGTATGAAGCAGTTAAATTAACTGTAATTGGTTCTTTACTATCTTTAATAGCCATTTTATTAATAATTCCCTTAATCATTCCAATTACACCTTTTATTTACAATTTAATTCAACCATACATGGGTTATATTTTAATTTTTGTAGTGATCTACATGATTTTTCATGAAAAAACAAACAAAAAAAGGATAATGGCTTTTTACATATTTTTACTCTCAGGGATTTTAGGTTTGTTAACTTTAAACATACCTAACTTAAATCAACCCATTTTTCCTTTACTATCTGGTTTATTTGGAATAAGCACTTTAATTTTATCTTTAAATAACAAAATAAAAATTCCAAAACAAATAATATCCGAAACAATAAAAACAAAAAATAAAATAAAAGCAATTTCAGCAGCAGTTTTCTCGGGAAGTTTAACTGGTTTGTTTCCAGGATTAGGTTCTTCACAAGCAGCAATCATGGGGATGCAGCTAATAAAAGAAGCTAGCGATTATACTTTTATGATTTTGATAGGGGGAGTAAACACCGTGAATTTTGTATTTAGTTTAGTAACCCTTTATACATTACAAAAATCAAGGAATGGGGCAATAACAACTGTCTCATCGATAATACCTTCAATTAATTTATCTCAATTATCTATCCTATTAATAACCACCTTGGTTGTGGGATCTATTTCAACATTTTTAGCTCTAAAAATAGCAAAAATATTTGCAAAACACATCACAAAAATAAATTATAGAAAACTTTGCATTTCAATAATCATTTTGATAGCTTTAATTTCTTTTACCTTCGGACAAATGCTCAGCCTTCTAATCCTAATTATCTCAACTCTTGTAGGCATCCTCCCACCCCTATTAAACATCAAACGTTCTCACGCAATGGGTTGCCTCCTCCTACCAACAATCCTCTTCTTCCTTTTATAGCAATCTATATAAATAACCTAACCAACTAATTTTCATGAAAAAAGTCTGTATAATCGATTCATTCTGTGGATGTATGCTCAACGCATTTGACTCTCAACAGTTTGCACAGTTCTTCAAAGAAAATAATTATGAATTAGAAAAAGATGAAAAACAAGCAGATATTATCTTACTAAACACCTGTGCATTTGTCAAAGAAGTAGAGGACAGAGTTGTAGAAAAAATAAATCAACTAAACAAAACAAAAAAACCAAATCAAAAAGTTATCATAACAGGCTGTTTCCCAAAAATCAACAAAGAAAAATTAGACCAAATTTTCCAAGGAGATTCTTTTGGACCAAGAGAAAAAGAAAAAATAAACAACATAATCAACGCAAAAGTAAAAATAAATAATATCAACATAAACCAAGTAGACGATGTATTCTGCAAAGGTGCACCATCAACAAGATTCTACATTAAAATTGCAGACGGATGTTTAGGAAATTGCAGTTTTTGCTCAATAAAAAATGCAAGAGGATCATTACAAAGTAGACCAAAAGAAATAATATTAAAAGAATTCAAAAAAGGTCTAGAAAAAGGATTTAAAGAATTCGTTCTACTAGGAGACGATTTAGGTTGTTATGGAAAAGATATTCAAACATCAATACCTTCTTTATTAAAAGATTTAACAAAAGAAGGGGGAGAATACAAACTATTCATTCATTTCTTTGAACCAGAATACTTATTAGAATATTTTGATGAACTAATAGAAATACTAAAAACAAAAAAAATAGCATTAATCAATCTTCCAATTCAATCAGGAAACAACGATATCCTAAAACTAATGAACAGACCATATAAAATAGAAAATATCCTAGAAAAAGTAAAGATCATACAAAATAAATTCCCAGAAATCAATCTACAAACACACATTTTATTCGCACACCCAGGAGAAACAAAAGAAACTCTAAATCAAAGTCTTAAAGCAGCAGAAGTATTTGACATAGCAAAATTCTTCTGTTACAGCGATAGACCTGGAACAGTTTCATCAAATTTACCAAACAAACTAACAAACAACCAAAAACAAGAAATGAAAAACCAAATAAACAATTATGCAAAACAACATACAAGAAATTATCACGTAATCCTATGAAAATAATCACAACAAACAACAAAAAAGAATTAAGCAAAAAAGCATCAGAAATCCTTCTAAAAGAATTAGTCAAAAAACCAGATTTAACAATTGGTTTTGCAACAGGCTCAACCCCTTTAGAACTATACAAAGAATTAATCAAATCTAAAAAAGATTTTTCACAAGTAACAACCTTTAATTTAGATGAATACTATCCAATTAAAAAAAACAACCCTTTAAGTTTCTATCATTATATGTACAAAAATCTATTCAATCATTTAAAATTCAAAGAGATAAATCTATTAGATGGGGAAACAAAAAACCCACAAAAAGAATGTCAAGATTATGAAAACAAAATAAAACAAATAGATCTACAAATCTTAGGAATAGGAACAAATGGGCATATTGGTTTTAATGAACCCGGAACAAGTTTTAACTCAAAAACACGTTTAATTAACCTAACTAAACAAACACAAGAAGATAATACTAAATTAGAAGGTTCAAAAGTTCCAGAAAAAGCAATGACAATGGGCCTTAAAACAATTATGAAAGCAAAAAAAATAATTCTTATAGCATCTAATAAAAACAAAGAAAAAGCAATTCAAAAACTAATCAATGGAAAAATAACAGAAAACCACCCAGCTTCTATCCTAAAAAACCATAAAGACGTAACTATAATAATAACTAAAGAAATAATTCTATAACGTTAAACTTTCGCCCATATTAGGAACTTTAGTTTTCAAACCTTTTTTCTCAACCTTTTCAGCAAAACTATCACAAGCATCCTCATCACCATGACAAACAAAAACTTTCTTAATTTTACTCTTAAACCCACTCAACCATTTTAACAATTCTTTAAAATCTCCATGTGCTGAAAAACTTTCCATTGATTCTACTTTAGCATTAACCTCTCTTTCAGTTCCTAATAACCTAATATTTTTTTCACCTTTCTTAATCCAATACCCTAAAGTACCATGAACCTGGAAACCAACAAATAAGATAGTATTTCGTGCATCTTCTATATGATTCTTAATATGGTGCTTTATTCTTCCTGCAGTACACATACCAGAACCAGCAATAATTATACAAGAACCATCTAATGTATTTATTTTCTTAGACTGATCAACACCTTTAGAATATACCAATCC
>Ga0257125_1002769_pt1 | contig 13659 bp, 7 predicted proteins | sample SI106_200metaG_FD_190183 | JGI IMG/M metagenome (GOLD analysis project Ga0257125, IMG submission 190183) | Marine microbial communities from Saanich Inlet, British Columbia, Canada - SI106_200 | ecosystem: Environmental > Aquatic > Marine > Inlet | place: Canada: British Columbia | collected...
GCTCTGACTGCATTAATAAATTCAAAAGCCCCTTCAGCTCCTGCCTGGAAATCACTGGTCATGGAATCGGTCAAGCCAACGTCTCCTCTGGAGAGCATGTTATAAAATCGTGCCATTTGTGCTCCTGCATATTCCAGAATCCGGGACTCAGGAGAGCCATAGACACATCCCATGGTTCGCATATCTGCGTTGCTGGCCATTGTTCCGTAGGCAACAGGGCAGCCTGGTGTGATCAATTGAGTGAGTGCAAGGGTTGCCAGGACTTCGCAGTTCTGAAGAATAAGTGCGGAAGGAAGGGTCACTGGAGCCGTAGTCCCTGCCACGGGCATGGGAGCTATGTTCATGGCGATTCCTGCCTTTGCCATGAGGATTGCCCGGTCACACATTGTTTTATCAAGTACCAGGGGAGTGATGGGGTTGATGGTAATCTGACCGTAGACAATTCCCTTTGATGCCTGTATCTGCATCTCTTTTTCAGTCAGGCCGTATGTAATTTTTAAAAAATCGATACTGGTTTCATCCGTGAGCGCATAGACTTTGTTGAAAAGCATGATCTGGTTGAACATCATATACATATTGGCGTTTTCAGCGGGCAAATCATTGGGTATGACCAATACCCTCCAGGTTTCGATGGCATCCAGGCTCTGGGCTATCTTGAGAGAATTGAGGTAATCCTTGCGGGTTGCAGCATGGTAAGTACGGTCTGCATTAATCATAAAAGGTGAGCCGCCTCCCATACCGATGGAATAGCTGTCTATGTTCATTTCAATAGTTTTATCAGGGTCCCGGGCCATGAGCGTCCATTTTTTCGAAACACTCTCATGGGCTGACCGGATCTGGGTTTCTGTGAAAAAAACATTTTTGCCTTCAACTTTGAACCCATTTTTTTTAAAAATTTTTCTTGCATCTTCCGACTCAAAACACATACCCGTATTCCCTAAAATGTCAAGGGTTGCCGCATCTACCTTATTTAGCTCATCAAAACTAAGGGGTTGCAATCTGTCGATTACGGTATTCATAGAATAATATCCTTATTGTTCTGCCGGTAAATCTGCCCATGAAATATTTTTAATAAAATCGGCTACAATATTATTTACGTCCATTTCCACTAAACCTCTCCTCGTGTAAGTGAAGTTCACCCAATGTTAGGGTGCATACTATTTCATTGAAACAAGATCAAAGATAATGCTTCCAATAAAAACTTTTACTTTTATTCTTACGGGGATTTTTCTATCATCCGCTGTGACCCAGAGTTTTACAGTGGGGTTTTTACTCTTTTTAAATACCCCTGACAAATGGTTGACCCGGGGTACAAGCAAATATGTGTCAAAGGTTCCCGAGGGTAAGGTGATTTTTGCCCTGCCCAATACTTTCCCTTCCTGCATGAAATATTTTTTTCCATCTGTAACTGGGAAGAAAAGATTTTGATCGGTTTCAAAATCTATAACCCTCATTTTATAAAAGGCGGAAACAGGATCAAATGTCTTCAAAGGAATCTGGATCGGGTCTCTTTTTCCTCCAAAGTTGGAATATCTTGCTGTTTTCTTTTCCCAGTCAAATTGAACCATCACTTCTCTTTTATCTTTGCCCGATTGTGTCTTCTTGTATAAAAGAGATTGGGTAAACTCAATATCGGTAAAACCTTCCAGCTTATCCCTGATCTTATAAAGCATGTCTATATAATTGTTTGACGTGACCTCAAGTAAAAAATGGTAGGCTTTGTTTCCATTGAGTGTTGTAAACGGCAGTACTTTGAATTTTGCTTTTCCAGCCCTTATCATTTCCCAGCTGACGGAGTATTGAATTTCCTCGCCAATGGAAAAGGGCAGAATATTCTCTCCTGCATTGCTAAGAGATGTTGAAAAAAACAATGCACCCATCAGGAAAACAACAATAAATTGCCTGCATGTTATTCTAATGCATTGCTTCTGCAATGGATACGATCCTGTCGCCCAGTATATTGACATAGCTTGCCATTTCATTGTCATACCAGCCATAAATCACGGCCTGGGTAACCTGAATGCTGGTAACCTGATTCTTGATCATATCCAATATATTTTTATCAATCCCGCGCACATGTTCAAGGTTGATATTTATAGCCCCGGTCCGGGCATGGGTTTCATGACCTTCAATAACAGCGGCAGCCCTTGGTGTTCCAATAATATCTGAGGAGACGTTTTGTTTATCCGAGTACATAAGATATCCGTTTGTATTGGATTTTTCTGCGTTTTCATAAATTGAGTTGATCATATCTCTTCGAATCGGCTTTTTATTCAGTTCTTCCTGGAAATTCATCACAAGAATAATCAAAGATCCAGTAGCTGTAGGTATTCGAACTGATTCTGCAATAAATCCAATGGTTGCCATTTCCGGAATAACCAGCTGCAATGCTTTTGCAGCACCGGTTGTGGTCAGAATAATGTTATTCATTATGGATCTGTTTTTTCTTAAATCCGTGGCTGAGGTCTTAGGCAACCGGTCCAGTACCTGTTGTGATCCTGTGGCAGCATGCACAGTTGCCATGGATGCGGAAAGGATTCTCTCAATCCCGAAAGAATCGATCAAGGGTTTGATCATATGGGACAGACATGTGGTTGTGCAGGATGCATTGGAAATAATATTATGTTTTACGGGATCATAGTCTCCATCATTTATTCCCATGACGGTTGTCACAGTATCTTCGGGCATTGCCACACCCTCTTTCAGCTTAAAGGGAGCCGAAGCAATAACTTTTTGAGCACCGGCTTCAATATGTCCTCTGATAGATCCTTTTGGTTCATCTGCACCAAGGGAAGGATCTAAAAACTGGCCCGTTGTATCAACTACAATCCTTGCATTATGCCGTGCCCATTCAATATCTTTCGGATTCCTGTTATTCCTTAATATCTTTACTTTTAAGCCATTCACATTTAACGAGCCTGCGGCTTCATCCACATCGCTGATAACCGATTTTGACTGATAACCGTTTAGAAATGATTCCAGTCTACCATAAGTTGTATCTCTTTCTATATAATGAATAATGTCTTGAAATGACATTCCTACTTCCCGGCCTACATTGATCACAATTGAATCAAAATATTTTCTGCCGGCATGATGCCACAATGACAATTTGCCTATTCTTCCAAGCCCGTTAATCCCAAGTGTTATAGAACTTTTTGTGTTCATTTGTTTCCTCTTTTTATATTTTTTTAATTAACCTTTATTGCGCCTTTGTATACAGATCCTTTTTGACCGTTAATACTGATATAATCACCAGAAACCATTTTGACACCATTGAGCATACACTCTTTTTTATGTTCTTTGCAAATAAGATTTTCACAGCCCACCAGACAGGTTTTATTAAGGTTGTATGCCACAACAGCCGCATGAGAAGTAAGCCCCCCTCTAGCAGTGAGAATTCCATCTGCTGCGTCAATCTCCAGGATATCATCGGGGACTGTATCATTCCTCAATAAAATTAATGGTGTGCCCGGATCACTTTTTCTGAAGACGTCAATTTCTTCCAGAGTAAAAACAATTCTTCCACTCATGGCACCGCCACTGACACCTATTCCCTGTCCAAGATATGCTTTGTCAAGTATTTCAGGATTCACATCAAAGTCTATAATTTTTTTTCTGTCCCGCAAAAACATTTCCCTTGCCTGGAGGATAAAAAGGTCGTTTTTATCTTCGCCTTCAAAGGTGAACTCAATTTCCTGGGGGTTCCACCCATCTCCATAAATCAGGCGGTGCATAAGTTTCACCAATTGTAAATATATATTGGGGAAGCTTTCTTCAAGACTTATCTTTGAATCACGTTCCTCAAGTTCTCGCTGGACTTCTGAAATGGGAAGGGTTTTTACAAGTCCTGACACAACATCTTCTCCCTGGTTACCAATGGTAAAATCACCCCAAAGCTGTATTGTATCCCCCGGAAGCCTTGGACTATGGCTGAATACCACACCTGATCCTGACTGCCTGGACAGGTTCCCAAACACCATGGATTGAATTGTAACAGCAGTGCCCCAGTCGTCTGATATACCCATGATCCGTCTGTAATCCCTTCCTCTTTTGGATTCCCAGGAGGCAAAAACCTGGTCAATAGCCAGAAACAATTGATCAATGGGGGACTCGGTCAGTTCAATCCCGGAATCAAGTATCAATTGTTTATAGGCAAGGGCAACTGCCTTCATCTGGTTTCCTGTAAAATATCGTTTAAACTCAAGCCCTTTCTTTTTTTTCTCTGAATAAATAATATGATCAAACTCATCCCTTTTAATTCCAAAACCCATCCCATATCCTTGAATAAATCTCCTATAGCTGTCCCAGGCAAACCATGGATTATTGCTTGCCTTTGCTATATTTGCCGCTATTTCCTCGTTAATTCCTACATTTAAGAATGAATCGAGCATCCCTGGTTGTGAAATGGAAGAACCGCTCCTGACCGACAACAGCAAAGGATTTTTAGGATCCCCAAAGTTTTTTTGGACTCTTTTTTCCAGTTTGGCCACCATTTTTGCTACATGCTGTTTGAAATTGAGATTTGCCGGTTTGTAATTGTTTATGATTTCACGACATTTAAAAACTTCCGTGGTGATAATAAATCCTTCCGGGACTGCAGCTCCTAATCTTTTTAATTTGATCAGGTTTAATCCTTTATTACCTAAGAACATAATATTATTGCCGATAGGATCTGAACTGCCGACTTCAATTACAGAGCATTTAGGATCATAATTTAAAAGCCGGCTTAAATGTATTTGTGACAGCTTTTCAGATTGTTGAAAAAGGGTTTGCAGGATTCTATTTATAAAGACATCCATCTGTTGAAGTCCAAGGGAAGTTGCAATCCTGTCCATGAAAAATATTTCAGCAACCCTCTTATCCAGTTTGGATTGCTTTTTTTTAGATCCATTGGGCAGATATTTTTTAAGGATACTTTCTTTTCCTATCCTGGCTTCTATCTGGGATAAATTGCCAGAATGGATATTATTGAAATGATCATTAATGATATCTGCAACCGCCCTTATAAACCCCTTAAAAATATCCAGGTACTGGGTAAAGGTACAGGTTCTGATGTCCATGGAAAATTTTAAAAAATCCATCTGTACATCCAGCTGGCTGGATGAAATTCCATCCAGATTCAAAGCCATCCTGAACAGGTCCAGGATGCTGTAAATCCTTTTAAACGTAGACTTGGTTATCATCTGAAGATCAATGCTGTTTATCAATTCTTCAAACAATACATTAAGAATACTTTCAACTCTAAGGGTTAAGCCCAGGGCATCAAATTTTGCTTCATTATAACTTCCGTACATTGAGGGAATATCAACGGCAAAATGCCGTTTATAATAAATTGCTTCATTGGCTTCATAAATTTTGTCGGAAAGAATAATTTTTTTAAGCTCTTTCATGTAGGCAAGAAGGGAGAGGATTTTATTTTCCAGGTTTTTTTCTTCAAGTGCGCAAAGAAGTTTCTCCGTATCCGGCAGGTTTTCACAATTAAATAAAGACAGGTATTTTTTCAATTCCAGATTATCAATTCGGTATTTTTGGTTTAAGAGTCTGTAGAATTCAAAGATCATTTTCATCCTTGACCGGTCCAGATCCGCTACTCCCTCTACGCTGTCAATTAAATTTTTAATGGCCTCTTCAGTATGGATAAGATATTCTTTGGGAAGCGATATGCCCTTTGATTCAATTGAAGCGAGAATATTTTGGGGTCCGTCAATAAATGGCCCGAAAGTTTCAATCTCAAGATAAATGGATGGAGGGACGTACGGCAAAAGCCGTTTTTTATTCCCCGTCTTCCAGAATAAAATCACTTCTTTTATAAAATCTACGATTCGGCTTGAGCTTTCAACATGGCATTGCTTCCTTAAAAAATGGATTAAAGTATCCTTCCGCAGGCAGGATTCATCCAGCTGGGTTGAAATATCCCTTAGTTGTCCCTCTGCACCTATTTCATTGAAAAAGGCGGGTAATAACCTGGACATCTGTTTTACCATATTAAAAATTGGTGCAATATCCGAGTTCAAAAACTTTGTAATATCCCTTGGGAATAAATCTGTATCTTTAATAAAGACACCACCTATAGACAAAGAGATGATCAAAGCAGATAATAGCCTTTTTGACTTTTTGGGATGTTGACCGATCAGGTCCAGGAACGCACGGATATTTTTAACATGGGCCGTATTACTTTTTATCTGCCAGTCATCACCTGTCCCCTCAATCATCGGGAACTGAAACCCATGATCAACAACCCTGTCAATAAAATGGTTGATAAGCTCAGTTTTAGAGGTTTTGTAAACCGCTTCCCCAATTTTATGGATGCAGTCCAGAACGGTTTCAGGGTATTTGCCCTTATGCTCTTTGAGCAGTGAAAATGTTTGATTAATGATATTGATATCTTTTTTAAAATCCCTATCACCGATCAAATGGCTAAGGGTTGTGTTAATATCCCGCAAAGCCTGAACATGGATAGTATAAAGTCCAGGAATATGAATAATATAAAAAAGCAGGGTCAGTTTCAGATGAAAGCCTTCGATATCATCACCGGTTTGCATAATTATTTTTTGAGGTATTTCCCAAATCCGGTTGACAAAACCCTGGTAGCTTACAAGGCATGTTAATTGTTTTGTTGCATGGCGAGGCTCCTTATCCAGGGTTTGAATTATGGACTCAAGCATTTTTCGCCATTTCAATATATTTTTATGTGAAACATCTTCTAATATATGCGATACCCTGTCATCAATTAGTTTTACATCAATACTCTTACCAATCCAGGAGATTGGGTCTTCTTGTCTCAACCAGTAATCAAATGAAGAATCATAAAATTTCACCAAAAATGGGTTTAAGGATTTAAAAATTGTTTCATTACTCTTAATACAGATTAACAAGCTTTCTGCAATTTTATCCGGCTGATAATATGATCTGACAAAAAAATAAAAATCTTTGTCTTCATAGGATTCAATTTTTTTTACGGCCTTTTCAAGAACAGGTAAAAACCTGTCTAACTCTTGTCCGGATTCTTTGACAATTACTTGTAAAAACAGCATTAAATTATCAGCCGCATTTGTTTTTATTTTCAAATTTGAATCTGATTCAAAAGACTCTATAAAAATATCTACGAATAGTTCCAGTGCTCTGTTTCCATTTAGATGCGGTTTGTACATATAAAAATAATGAATACCAAGATGCCTGGCCTCGCTGACAATAAATTCCCAGTTTTTGTAAGGATGGGATAATTCTTTTAAAAAAATATTCATCCTGTTTAAGATTCCAAAATATGATGAAAAAATATCCAGAAAAATCTGATATTTTGAGTCAATGATAATGTCTACTTTTGTATCGGATAAATTTACCTCAAGGGCTGTGGATTTCACAAAGTGTCCTTTCTCTATTTGCAAATTGTATAATCAGAAGTTGCTATTTTACCATTTTGAGTGGTATTTTCAATGATCTTTATGGATTTTAAATATTTAGATAAAATTATACTCTTTCTAAAAAAATTTTTGTTCTGAACAAGTGTTTTCTAAAAGAGGTTGTTGCCTCCATATTTTTATAGTGATATTGAAATCTATATAGTTGTTTTTTGCGGTCATTGTTACATACTGATATTCAAAATATGTAAACAGGGGGATAATGTCTTCAGAAACTAAGTACGTTCTTGCCATTGACCTGGGTACTTCTGGCCCAAAAGTTGCTATCGTCTCTATGCTTGGCAATGTTCTTGATCATGAATTTGAAAAGACAGACACCATTTTTCTACCCAATGGCGGGGTTGAGGAAAATCCGGATGACTGGTGGCAAGCCATTGTCAAAGCAGCCAAAAGGCTTTTGTCTAAAAATCTTGTCCCTGTCTGTGATATTCTGGCCATCTGCTGCACAAGCCAGTGGTCTGGCACTGTGGCCGTGGATAAGAGCGGGAATCACCTTATGAATGCGATCACCTGGATGGATGCAAGGGGGGTTTCCCATGTGAATAAAATCACGGATGGTGTGATTAAAATCGAAGGGTATGGTATTTCAAAGCTTTATAAGTGGTTGAAACTGACGGGCGGCATCCCCTTACGATCCGGCAAAGATCCCATTGCCCACATTCTTTTTATTAAAAACATATTTCCCGATATCTATAAAAATACCTATAAATTTTTAGAACCAAAGGATTATTTAAACCTGAAGCTTACAGGAAAATTTTTTGCCTCCAATGAATCCATTACCCTGCACTGGGTCACGGACAACAGGGATATTCACAATATCCATTATCACGACGACCTGATCAAAATGGCTGGTATTTCAAGGGAAAAATTGCCGGATTTGAAACGATCCACGGATATCATAGGTCCCGTTAAAAAAGAGATTGCAAGGGAACTTGGTCTTAGTGAATCCACCCGGGTTGTCATGGGAACACCTGATATTCATTCAGCGGCCATTGGTTCCGGTGCCATTGATGATTTTGCAGGTCATCTTTACGTGGGTACGTCGGGGTGGCTTTTGTGTCACCTGCCCTATAAAAAAACAGATCTCTTCCATAATATGGGGGCTCTGCCGTCTGCTATCCCCGGGAAATACCTTCTGGTCAATGAGCAGGACATTGCAGGGGAGGCCCTGAACTTTTTAAGGGACAATATCATTTATCCGGAAGATGAACTGGCACCTTCTAAAAGAGTTAAAGATGTACACAAAGCATTTAACATAATGGCGGCGAAAATTCCTCCCGGGTGTGACAACCTGATCTTCACCCCCTGGCTGAATGGAGAAAGATCCCCCGTTGACGACTCTGATACCCGATCGGGGTTTTACAACATGTCTTTATATACGACACGATCCCACATGGTCAGAGCAGTTTTTGAAGGCGTGGCCTTTAACGCCAAATGGCTGCTTAAATATGTTGAAAAAATGATTAAAAAGAAAATGGAAAATATCAACATTATCGGCGGCGGAGCGCAATCTGATCTCTGGTGCCAGATCCACGCCGATATTTTGAACCGGACAATTAGAAGGGTCAAAGATCCCATCCAGGCAAATGCAAGGGGAGCCGGGCTCATTGGCTCTGTTGCCCTTGGATACATTAAATTTGATGAAATACCCAAAAGAACGGAATATGACTCAATTTTCAAACCCAGCCAAAAAAATCGTAAAATCTATAAAAAATTATTCAAACAATACCAGTCCATTTATAAACAGAATAAGAAAATATATAAAAGGTTAAACAAATAAAAATGATTGAAAAAATAATTAATATCATTCCCCAAAAACTTGCCTGTTTTGTTGAAAAACATTTAAAAAAAATACCCTATGTGCAAAATAAGGTAAACAAAGAGATTGATGGAGTTATGAAGGATCTTGAGACCTCTTTAAAACCCTATAAAGACACTTTTCAATCAAACACCTGTCTTCCCAAAACACCACTTGAAAAAGATGATATCCTTAACCAGATCCTAGAAATGAATACAAGGGAAGAAGATAAATGGAAAAAGGGCTATGCCTCTGGAGCTGTTTACCATGGCAACCAGGAACATATTGAATTTTTAAACCAGGTCTATGCTGCCACATCTCAAATGAATCCGCTGCATTCCGATCTCTGGCCCAGTGCCTCCAAATTTGAAGCGGAAATCATTGCAATGACAGCCACCATGCTGTCGTCAAAAAAAACAGATGACCCCATATGCGGCACTGTAACCTCGGGCGGAACAGAAAGTATACTTCTTGCCATGAAAACCTATAGGGATTTTGCCCGGGCTAAAAAAAATATAAAAAAACCGGAACTCATTGTCCCGGTAACTGCCCATGCCGCCTTTGACAAAGCCTGCCAGTATTTTAATATCAAAATGCAGCATATTCGTGTCAATGAATATTTTCAGGCCGATATCAGCCGGGTAAAAAAAGCTGTCAATAAAAATACCATTGCTATTGTGGGTTCTGCACCATCCTTTCCCCATGGCACTATTGATCCCATAGAAGAGATGTCAGCCATTGCCCTGGAACATAATATCGGTTTTCACACGGATGCATGTCTTGGCGGCTTTGTACTGCCCTTTGCTGAAAAATTAGGGTTTGATGTCCCTGTTTTTGATTTCAGGCTTAAAGGTGTTACCTCCATGTCAGCAGATACCCATAAATATGGATATGCTGCCAAAGGCACTTCAGTTATCATGTATCGCGGCGAGGAACTTCGGCATTTCCAGTACTACACGGCCACTGACTGGCCCGGTGGTCTTTATTTTTCCCCCACATTTGCCGGAAGCAGACCAGGAGCATTGAGTGCTGCCTGCTGGGCATCCCTTTTATCCATTGGTGAAAAAGGATATCTTACCGCCACCCAAAAAATAATGGATACGGCAAATAAAATCAAACAGGGAATTTGTGATATCCCGGAATTATATATCCTTGGAAAACCCTTGTGGGTAATTGCTTTTGCTTCAAAAAAACTTAACATTTACAGGGTACTTGACGAAATGAGTCAAAAAGGATGGAGTCTCAACGGCCTTCACAAGCCCTCCTGTGTTCATATTGCCATTACCCTTCTGCATACAAGAGAAGGGGTTTGTCAAAGGTTTATAGATGACCTGAAACAGGCTGTTGAAAAAGTAAAAATGACACGGGATACCAAAAAAGGAATGGCACCTGTTTATGGGATGGCTGCAACACTTCCCGCCAGGGGAATTGTCAGCGATATCCTGAAAAAATATCTGGATATATATTATAAGGCTAAATAAAAATTATTTCCCTTTGTCAAATTTTGAGGACCGATTTCTTTAATCAATCAAGATTTGTATGGGAAAAAACATCATGTGATTCAAAAAAGCAGACTGGTGCTCAAACAGGGTAATCGCATGTAATTTTTTTATGATTATTCCATACCCGTTCAGGTCAGTTTACCTTTCCTTCGCTGGATGGGAATAATTGACAGGTCCCACAATGCTCATCCAAGGCAAACTGACCTGAACTAGTTGCTGAACAGACAATTACAATTATTGTAGCGGATAGCAGAGCAAAATATTGTTTATATGCGATAGCCCTGGGTGATCAAAGTAAGGTGATGGCCGTATATTATTAAGTGTGGTAGGATGGATGCATAAATTTACAAAGAGGTATGTCATGGAAAAGGTTTTAAAATGAGTTTGATGTACGAAGAATTAGATTCTCGGCCGACACCTTTAGGAGACCTGATGTTGAGACGGCGCCGTTTAATTCAACTCGGGGGTCTTGATATTTATGAGGTGAAGCTTGGTGAGTATTTTTTAATGACCAGCTTGTTTCATGAGGCTGAAGTCCAGCTTTCCAAGCTTAGCCTTGGCGTGTTTGGCCTCTGGGCAGATGGTTTCCCTGAAGACTCTTTTACCAAGCTTTTGGGAATGGTCTTTAAAAATGCTGACTCACACACCATTGAGTTTGATAATCCTTTAACCCGTGGTTCTTCTGAAGGTACTGTTTACGTTGCCCGCCGGCACTAAATCAAAATAATCGGTTCATCCCTTGCTTAATGATTAGATTTTTTGATTATCTGTATCAAAACTATTCATTGGACAAATAATTTTTTCAGATATAAATTGTCCCTAAAAAGATGTAAGGATTGTTGATTTTCTTTCATTTTAACATGAAGGTTAACTCATCAGGGTCGAATATGGTTGCAAACTTTAATTTGCAAGTGGGTAGATACAAATGATAAATTTGCTTCCATGGCTGGAATAATCAATTGTAGAATGATATAAACCATTCCACATAAAATAGATAATATCTTGAACGAAAAATAAACATTTAATAAAGGAGGAGCGATGAACGTAACCATATTACAGGGAAGTGCCAGAAAAAAAGGAAATACTGCCAGAGTTTTAACCTGGGTTGAAGAAGAACTTTTAAATCTTGGTCATAAAGTGGATAAAATTTACCTGCATCCTAAAAATTTAAAGGGGTGTATGGGATGTGGCAAGTGCAAGGAAAAAACAGATACCATCGGGTGTGTTCAAAAAGATGATGTACCTGAAGTTCTGGAAAAAATGATCGATTCACAATTGGTTATCTTTAGTTCGCCATTATATTTCTGGGGATTTTCTGCCCAGATAAAGGCGGTAATTGACAGAACATACAGCCTTTATACCAATGCGAATTTACCGGATCACGCGTCTCTTATCGATGGCCAGCGGCAGGCCCTTATTGCGACAGGCGCCGGACCTTATGATGATAATGCAGAAGGCATGGTTAACGCTTTTGGACGTATGCAAAAATACCACAAAGCGATTAATGCAGGAGAACTGTTTATTGGATCCTGCACAACACCGGACGTCTTAGGGGATTCAGTTCAGAAAAAAGCTGTTGAATTCGCAAGAAAGATCGTTGCCTAGCGGGTTCATAAAGAAATCAATAGGTATTTTATAGAGGAAGCTGGTTTGCAGGATTTAAAAATTTGTGGGACATGATCCTCTATTTCAATAAAAAGTGCACCAATTTATTTGGTGCACTTTTACATTATCCAAAGATAAAAGTCTAGGACTTTTTTTGCTTCATTCAGAAAATCTTTTTGGCAACCGCTATAAATGATCCTTGTGAATATCTGTGATCAAAATAAAACAGGCCTGGAAACACTATAATCATAAAAAAACATGGGTTTTAAAAAATGAGATCATTTCCCGGGGAAGACAGGCGGTCTGGCAAAATATATAATGCCCGCTGAAAGAAAACTGGCCGATGCAAACAGGATAAATGACCATTGGTAGCTTTGAGTCATATCAAATATTATGCCTGCGATAACCGGGCCAAAAGCAGCACCGGGCATGGTAATTAAACCAATGGAACCTGCAACTGAAGCAAAAGATGGAATACCAAAACACTCTCCTGTAATCAGTGACTGCATCATCAGCAATGGTCCCATGGTCAAACCAAAAACCAAAGTGCACATATACAGAATGATAATATTATCGTAAAAGGCCAGAGTTATAACGGCCATGCCCTGGAACAAAACACAGCACATGATTACATGCCTATTGTCCCAACGGTCAACGAACAATCCCAGTACGAGTCTTCCCAAGATACTGGCACCCGCTGTTATACTGACTGTGGCGGCGGCTTTTTGTGGGCCCAGGTATTGTGAAAGGAATGAAACCTGATGCACGAGGTAGGCTATCTGACCCGCAAGTGCAAGCATGAATGCCAGCGCAATAGACCAGAAAGCCATTGTTTTCATGGCCTGGCTTCGTGTCCACACATTCATCTGGCTTTTTATTTTCTCTGTATTTTTGATTGTTTGCTCATGTGGCTGTCTTAATCCATCAGGATACTGGTTGATGTCCGATGGCCTGTGCTTAATAAAAACCAGGGAAACAGGCGTGATGATCAGAACATAAATACTCCCCAGAATGAGAAGCGCTTTATCTAATCCCTGCTGAATGATTAAAAAACTGGTTAAGGGAACAAGAATCACTCCACCGGCACTAAGGCCCGTATTGGCAATACTCATGGCAAGACCACGCTTGTGGATAAACCAGTTGGTTATAAGTGTATTGACCGGTATTAAAGCTGTTGAACAGAAACCTAAAGACATGATCAGGTAAATCGCAAAAAGCTGAGGGATTGTATCAACCCATCTCAGAGAGTAGAGACAGGCGCCAAAAACAATTGAGCCAAAAACGAGAAACCATTTTGGGCCATACCGGTCTATCCATCGTCCAAGTATGAGTCCTG
>Ga0257125_1002777_pt1 | contig 13622 bp, 9 predicted proteins | sample SI106_200metaG_FD_190183 | JGI IMG/M metagenome (GOLD analysis project Ga0257125, IMG submission 190183) | Marine microbial communities from Saanich Inlet, British Columbia, Canada - SI106_200 | ecosystem: Environmental > Aquatic > Marine > Inlet | place: Canada: British Columbia | collected...
TAATTTTGTTAACTTAGTTTTATCGCCTGGGTTGTCTTTACAAAAAGAACATATCTGATGGAACAGAAATGTTCTTAATTCTTTCTTCTATATTTGATGTCAGGTCCGCCCTATCGGCATTTCCACCTGTGAGTCTTTTTAAGTGCACAGAAATAGGCCAACAAATATTTTGGATAACGGGAAATCAATTAAGAAAAGAAATTTTCTGTTCGAACAGACATATTCTAAATGCTTTCATTCATTAATTGATGTTAGGTCTTGATCTTTCTACTATCCAACCACTGAGCTCGCAGATTGATACGGGCAATGCTGATGGGGTGGGAAGAATTTGAATTTTAAGCGATGCCGGGATGGAATCGAAAAGGCTGATAAATGTGGGAGGCGTGCGGGTATATTCTTGGAAGTTATCTATTGATTGGTGGGATTTTTTTGTCGATATTCACTCGGATTTTCATTCATATATTTGAGGAACATTTTATTAAAGGTTCTTAAATTTCCGAAACCGACATCTAAGCCAATGACGGTAATATTTTCGTCAGTCTCACGCAGTCTTCTCGCTGCTTCCGTTATTCTGATCTGGTTAAGATAATCCCCTATTCTTTCCCCTACAAATTTCTTGAAGCTTCTGCCCAGGTGATCCGGGCTCATTTCAACGGCTTCAGCCAGACTTTCGCGAGAAATACTTTCTTCTTGATAGTTCTCTTTCAAAAACGCTTTCACGGTTTCAATTTTTAATTTGGAAAGATCGGTGATCTTCCTATCTGCGCTGGCCTGTTTTTTACGAGCGCTGATCAGATTATCCCTCAGGCTTTTAAACTTCAGTTGAGAACGAATTCTAGCCAACAGCTCTTCGGGGCTAAACGGTTTGGTAAGATAGTCGTTGGCTCCTTTTTCGATTCCTTTGATCTTATCTGTTATTTCCGATTTCGCCGTTAACAGAATGATTGGTAAATCGGCATACTTTTCCTGGTCCCTCACTTGCCGAACCAACTCGTAACCATCCATTTCAGGCATCATGATGTCGGCTAGCATCAGGGATACATCTTCGATCTTCAGGATTTCCAGCGCTGTCTTGCCGTTAGGCGACAGTAGTGTCTGATATCGTTTTTTGAGCAGCGATTCCAGGTAGAATTGCATGTCTTCGTTATCCTCGACGATCAGGATCGTTTCGGAGGAATTTTCGACAGTTCCAGGTAGACTGTCGTTATCTATTTTAAAAGCCCGATCGTTGATTAGATCCTGGTTGTGTACGTTGTTGCTCAGATGAATTCGATCATCCATCTCGATTTCGCCCGTGGCAGCGTCCGCTGTTGATGTTTGCGCTTTCATAGGGCTTAGAATCGGTAAGCGAATAGCAAATTCAGACCCTTTACCAAGCTCGCTCGATACCAATATTTGCCCATTGTGCAGATCTACAATTTCCTTGGTTAGAGAGAGTCCGATTCCAGTACCATCTTGGTTTCTTGATGAAGAAGAGTCGACTTGGCTGAATCGATCGAATATATTCGCCAGACTTTCATCGGGTATGCCAATACCGGTATCCTTGACTCTGATTGTGAATTGTTCGTCCAACGTTTCTATAACAACTGTGATCCTTCCACCCGGTCGATTGTACTTCATCGCATTGGACAGAAGATTGAAGACCGCCTTTTCCATTAAATCCCGATCAACCTGGGCAACTAGTTCACCGGTCTCATCCGTAAAATTGAGCGCGATGCCTTTGCTGTTGGCAGCCGACCTAACATTTGAGATGCAAAATGATACCAGGTTGGATACGTTGATGTTCTGGATATTAACGGTCATTTTCCCGGCTTCGATTTTGGCAAAGTCCAGTAAATCACCAATGAGGGTTGTCAATCGATTGGCATTTTTCTTCATGGCTTTGAATATATCAAAACTCGCCTGAGGAAGCTTTCCGTATTCACCGTGCATTAATGAGTCGATTGGCGCCGTGATCATGGTCAGCGGAGTTCTGAGTTCGTGAGAGACGTTCGCAAAAAATCGGGATTTCGTCTTGTCCAACTCCTTCAGTTTTTCATTGGCTTCGGTCAATTCTTCGGATCGCTTTGCCAAATCGACCGTCCGTTCGTTGACCTTTCTCTCAAGATTGATATTCAAATCCGCCAATGAGTTTTTCATTTGGTTTATTTTGTCTGCCAAGCCTAATGTCATAACAATCAGAAAGGAAATGCCCTTAATATGCAAATAATTGATCAGGCTGAATGGTATAATGTCATAGTTGGACAACATCCATTCCAAATTGGCCGCCACCTGCAGTAAAAGCCCAATCAATAGGAAAATACCGGCCCGATCTCCTTTCCTGACTGCTATAAATATGGGAATAAAAACAGGAATATAATAAATTTTTCCAACTTGAAGAACAACTTGCAACAGCACGCTTGCTGCTGCGTCCGGTATAATTATGTATGAAAAAGTGACCACAAAAAAAATCCCGACCATGATCTTGATGAGATTGTCGATTCGTGGCGTATAGCGTGTAATATTCAGGAATGATCTGGAAAACAACAGGAAAAAGGCAAAAGAAAGTGGAAATACCAGGGAAACGATCTTGATTCCAATGATACCATCCATTGGCCACAAAAATTGAAAGCCAAAACCGGACGATGCCATGTGAAGCATCAACTCGCTTATCGTCAACAATGAAAGATAAAGAAAGCTTGCATCTCCGATCAGAATGAAGATGAACAGGTTGAATACGAAAACGAAAAGAAAAGCACCGGTGATAATACCCTGAAAAGCGGTATCGGAGACAACATGTTCGTCGAAATTTTCCTTTGACCAGATTCTAAACGGAACCGCATCGGCCACCCAATTGTCAATTCGCATATAGATCGTGTTTATCCCTGGTTCTATTGGGATGCTGAATGCCAGATTCTTGTATTTTTGTTCACGCTCATTCAAACTCTTGGAAAGGTCGCCACCCTTCCTTTGGTATCCCCCTTCGTCTCTTATAAAAACATTGATGTATGAATAAAAGTGCTTATCAAGTTCGAGGATCAAGTCCGATTTCGAATTGGAATCGTTTAGAAACTGAAAGCGGAGCCAGTAGGAATGAGGATCATAATCCAGCCAAAATACTTTTTTGGAGGATGGTGTAAACTTCGAGGAGACCTCTTTGTGTAGCAAATCTCGAACACCCCAGTCGAATGTCTCCTGGAAATGCGCGCCGTTTAATCCTTTAAGATGAACCCGATAACCCTCAGCTAGATACTCCCACTCAAACTGGATATTTCTGTCGGTATGAAGTTCCCCCGATAACATTTTTTTTCGTACAGGCAGTCCAACTATCGATTTTTCGAAGATATATTGAAACAACACCACTTCATTCATGTAATCGATCCGGTCTCCAATATAGGTGCCGTTAAAATCTACCCCATTCACCCGTATAGGCTCGGTTGCAGTGGCGAAACCAGGTGTCACTGTCAGAGCCAATACTATGAAAATGTATTTGTTTAGTTCTTTATGGATCCGCTTCATTTTTACATAAGTGATCGGATAAGAAGCTGCATTGACCTAATATTTTGATAACTTATTCGATTTTAATTGATTAACGATTACTACGAATTTCTCTTTTGGCAAAAATCATACAAGAAAAACAGAAACATCACAAAAGCTTTCTGATGCAAGCAAGATTTTTTTCAGACCCCCATGTAGAGATAGTCCACTTTGGCCGGTAAAATGTAACTAATAGAGACTAATATGGAGATTTTGCCACAAAATCTACAGCAAAATCTCTCCATTCTCAGCTTTGCAAGGAAATTAATTTCTTAACCTTACAGGGCAAAGTAGACAACCTGATCATTTCATTAGCGGTGATCCTTGGGTTACAACTCTTCCGGAACTGGATGTATTCATATCAAGCGTTCCTCTTACGTTTACAACCGCGTTTCCAGAACTGGTCAGGTCGAGTTTCATATTTTCACACAGAAAATCCTTCAACAAAAGCTTTCCTGCGGAGGAGGAACTGGCCTCAATATGTTTTCCCTGGCCACTCACAATGATATTGCCCATCGAACGGACCTTCAGCCTGCTTTCCGGGACAACTGTATCAGTGTCTAGCTCACACCTGATCTTTCCCATCGAAGTGTTCGTTGCATTTAATTTTTCAGTGATTTCCCCTGAAAATTCAATATCCCCGCTGGAAGCGGTTTCCAGGAACAGTGAGGCGACGATGCCGTCCAACCGGATCGATCCGGATGAAGAAGATATCACCTCAACACGGTCAGCCTCTGCCGACAGGCTGATGTCTCCGGAACTGCTGGTTGCAATCGTTAATCCTTCGAGATTGGCAAAGCGGGTCTGTCCATGAATCGAACCGGAGCTGGATGCCGTGATTGCCTCCAGCCTGGGGACATCAACCAAAACAGTGATTCCATTCAGGTCGACGTCTCCCAAACCGAATAGTGACCACTCCTGTTTGATGACAAGCAGGTTTCCATTTTTTTGAATGACAATATCCTCAATTTGTTCTTTAGTCCCCTCCAGAACAACCCGGTATTGATCGGACTGGGTTAAATAAAGACTGCCGGCAGTGGAAAATTCGATTTCTGTAAAATCCTTAAAGGAATAACTTTTTTCTTCTGCGAAGGAAGGCACGCAGAGTAGCCATAAATACATTAAAATGACTGAAATTATAATTTTCATGATATGCTCCTTTTGATGTTTATGTTGAATGTTTGGTTTTTTACTATCCCGGGAGCTTGAATAAATTTTCGCCGCAGTATGTCTCCCTGCCCCCGGTTTTTTCAACGATCCCTTAGGTCCGTTGTTTTGTTTTCATTCCAAATAGAAGTCGCAGAAAATTGAATCTCCCGACCAGCAGTTCATACAAAGTCATGATGAAAACAAATGAAACCGCTGCGATAACCGAAAATTTTACAAAAACACCACTGTTCCATTGAATAACCTGATAGCCGACGACGTAAATAATGGAATGGTGAAGAATATAAAACGGAAGTACTGCTTCATTGCCATAAGCACGAAGTTTACTGTTAAAATTCAGGAATCGACGACCCAGGCCCAATAACGCAATAATCCAACACCAGGCCAACAATCCCCTGAAGGCTTGAACGACTGCCCAGATTGACCTGTTCGACGGCAGAATGTCGCCATTTGCCAGGTCATGCCTTGTCACACCTGAAATCCTCAGATTGATCCCGAAATGGGCATCCAGATATAAAACTGTCAGAATCAAGGCTGCAACGAAGTAGACAGGGCTATACTTTCTTATCGTCTCCTGAATCTGTGTATTGGAGAAAATGAGATAGCCATAAGCCAGAAACAAGATATAGGATATCATGTCCCATCCGCCTGTCACCCTGACTCCTCCAAGTCCGATATATTCGAACATTGCGGCTATTGCTGTAACCGGCAGGAAGAGAAAAAACAATGCCCAGGGATTTTCAAAAGAAGATGATGCGCTTTCAAGCAAACTCATCCCCTTTTTTTGGGATCGAATAAACAATGGCAAAAGTATCAATGAGAAAATAAAAAGATACTGCAGATACCAGAGATGCGTTCCCATTCCCCAGGGCGCAAAATTACCACCAGCCACATAAAGACCATCAAAAAATTGCGGATACCACTGAAAAAAGCCACTGCTGGCCTTACCGCTGAACAGTTTTTCGATGTAAACATAGGGTGGATTGATAACAAAAGTACCAATCAGGATTGATGGCACCAGAATTCGTAAAATTCTCGACTTGATAAATCCTCCGGTTTTCTGGAATCTCGAAGCCAGAAAAACAGCGGCCCCTGAAATGACAAAAAAGAACGGCATGATCCAGATCAGGGTGAATTCTCTGAAGGCCGTTAAAATAAAGCTTCGTTGGGCATTAAAAACGACAGTTGTGTGGATATCAAAGATTTTGCTGCAGTGGACGAAGAATACAAACAAAATCGCCAGGATGCGTAACCAGTCAAGGTAGTAATACCTGCCTGCAGGATCAACAGCTGTATTTTTATTCTGAAGTTCAACTTTTCCTGCGATTATCTCAGGTTTATTCATGTCAATTCTCCATGTTTAATGTTGTTGAAATTTGGCAATCCCTTATTTAACTACTCCAACAAATAGCGGATTAAAAATATTCCTGAATGTGGATTAAATTTCTCATGCATGGATTCATTTGTCCGGCAGAGACAGGTTCAGACTTAACTCTGCCACTTTTTTCTGCATTTTTTTTACGAACTTGTTGATTAAATTGGATATAATATTTATATTTATTTTTCATATATTAATTTGGTATTCATACCTTATCTTCCGTCAATGACCGGGAATGTCGGTAATTGAACGAATGGGATATATAATCTGATTAATGGGTTGAAACGATATGCTGCGGGGTAATTCTACCATTGTGCAGTTTGCTGTTGTGATCATGATGCTCTGTATCCCGATCATGCTGGCCGATACGCTTCTCGCTGCCGATCCGATCCTGTTGGATGGCAGCCCCCTTGACGGTCAATATATCGGGAAACACATTGAATACCTCAGTCACCAGGTACTGATAGACAACATAATCAATGATTTGGACCTTGATGAGGCTTTCAGGGAGAAGGTCCGCACAGGTCGGCTTGTCTCCGATGAAAAGGTTACAGTCGATCTGAAATGGACGACCACTGGCTACACTGCGTATTTTGAATATGCCGATGGAAAGTCAGAAGGTCAGTTGTTCGAAGTAGGTGTCAATGATCTGTTAAGACAGGAAATTTCTTCTAAATTTGTACCATCCCAACAACGAATACTAAGTCTCAAGTTTTATCCCCGCCCCTATTGGCTTCGTTTCAAGGTGTTGAACAAAGGAGATAGGCCCGTCGATTTTCTGCTGGAACTGGATAAACATCTTTTTGAATACATCAATGTTTACGTTCCCGGAGATGATGGTGTCATCATGAAGAGGGCGGTCATAACAACTTCCCTGAATCAACGTGAAATTGAACATCAACACCTCGTTGTTAAGCTTTCAGCGGAAGCGGGTGAGAATAGCTACTACATGTTTGTCAACAGCTGGAACAGACAGACTGAAGATTCGGTTCCGCTTAGGATATGGTCCGCGGACAATTTTACCCGGCATACGTCCGATGAAGGCCTGTTCCGCGGTATTGTTGTCGGCCTGTTTCTATTCATTTTCTTTTATAATATCTTCATTTATTGGTCTGTCAGGGACCCCAGTTATGTATTTCTGGCCCTGGTAACACTCTGCCAGATGGCAGTCGAAATGACTGTTTCCGGGTTGGGGTTCCGGTATTTATGGCCGAATAATCCGCTCGGTACAACCCAGGCGCTTTTTCAAACCATCGCTTTGGTAATGGGCTTCAACCTGCTTTTTTACCGGTCCTTCATCGGCATAGCGCGCTATACACCCCGGCTGGACAAGGCGTTGCTACTTATGAGCTGGTTGTTTTTCGGCGGCGCGCTTTCGTATTTTGTTCTGCCGCAACCGACATTGGACTTCATGCTCTTGCTGTTGTTCATCATGGACCATTTATACTCCTTGCCTGTTTTAATACCAGCTATCATCGCCATCAAAAACAGGAATCGATCCGGTTTGTTTGTTTTGATCGGTATCTTTTTCTACTACCTGGGACTGCTGAAATTCGGGCTGACCGGCAGTGATATCGTTCAGTACGGACTGCTCAAGTATCTGCCGATTAAGGGGCTCTCTTTCCTGATCATTATGACATTGGGATTGGCTCATAAATTCAACCTGATGAAAAAATCACTAGTTGATTTGAATATCAACCTGGAACGACGCGTGATCGAAAGGACCGAAGAACTGCAGCAAGCCAATGAAAAGCTCAGAGAACTGGACACATTCAAGAACCGAATGTTCGCCAATATCTCCCACGAGTTTAGAACGCCTCTAACCCTGATAATTGAACCCATCAAATCATTGCAGAAGGGTGACTTTGGAAAACTGACCAAACGCAGCCTGGATATTCTATCATCCATGAAACGAAACGCCGACAGGCTTCTCAGACTGATCAGCGATTTTCTCGATCTGTCAAAAATTGAAGCCGGCAGGATGAATCTGAACAAAAGAGAAACCAGCGTTTCAAATCTATTGTCATATTGTGTTTCCAGCCTTGATTCGACGGCTGCAGGCAAGGGGATAAACGTTACCTTCCAGGATAAGACCGACGGTTTTCAGGCCCTTATCGATCCTGATCTGATGGAGAAGGTGGTTTTAAACCTGCTGTCCAACGCGATGAAGTTCAACCGCCCGGATGGGGAAAATGCAATTGTGGTCACACTGGAAAAGGAAACAGCGCATTTCAGAATCACAGTCAAAGATTCGGGAATTGGTATTCCCAATGATAAACTGGAAAGCGTCTTTGACCGCTTCAGCCAGGTGGACTCATCGATTACACGTCGACACGAGGGTACCGGCATTGGGCTTTCCCTCACCCGGGAAATCGTTGAACTGCACGACGGTGAAATACTGGTTGACAGCAGGCTGGGAGAGGGATCGACCTTTGCAGCCGACATCCCGCTTGTTTCGCCTGATGTGAAAGAGGACGCTCCGCAGACAATCATCCTTCCGACTGAAGGGCTCCCGGTTGAAAATTCAGATGTGGAATTGACAGCAGCCTCAAAGACACCCGTCAAGGCAAAAGGCATACTTGATCCGATCAGCATTATCAAAGATGTCACATCCGAGACAATCACGATTCTCATTGTGGAAGATAACGATGACATGCGTAGTTATCTGGAAGGTTTTCTAAGCAGAAGCTACCACACATCAACGGCTGGCAATGGTAAAGAAGCTCTGGAAAAACTGGAAAAGGAAAAAGTTGATTTGGTATTGTCCGATCTTATGATGCCTGAAATGGACGGCTATGAACTCACCCAGAGCATACGGTCCCACCAGAAATATGAAGGTGTGCCAATCATACTGCTGACTGCTAAATCCGACGTTCCAGATAAAATACAGGGGTTTGAAAAAGGCGCCAATGACTACATCATCAAACCCTTCAGTGCGGACGAGGTGCTGCTAAGGATTCAATCCCAATTGAAGTTCAAACTGCTCCGGGACAAACTGGTCAGGGTCAACCTGAATTTGAAAGGGAAGAGAAAGATCCTTACCGATACCTCAAAGATTAAGATTGAAGCGGTGAAGAAGTTTCTGAATGACAACTTTACTGAAGATTTCTCTCGTGAGGATCTTGCTTCAATGGCCGACATGAGTCCGGATCATCTGGGGAAGATGTTCAAACAGCATACGGGTGTCAAGATGACCGATTATGTGAATCAGCGAAGAGTAGAAGAGGCCTCAAGGCAACTGAAGGAAACCCGGTTGAAAATCATCGATATCGCCTTTGATGTCGGCTTCGGTAGCCTGAGGTCTTTCAACCAGGCGTTCCGCGCAATAACTGGCGACAGTCCATCAAACTATCGAAAGATAAAAGATCGTCATACTGAAGCGTAATGATTTCAGTAAGACGATTACGCCCTCGACTGTTAAAAAGCAAATATGTGTTAAGTGGACAGAAATTTTCCATTTGTCATATTCGAAAATTGTTGTGTTGTTGAACTGTTTTTCTCAGGGCTGGACATCCACTTAGCGTTAAGTGAAGAAAGGAGATCATCATAAATGCGTATTGCTCTTATATCTGACATTCATGCAAACGAAGTTGCACTAAAAGCTGTATTAAAAGACATTGGCGTTTGATTGGCGTTTCAACATGAAAAAGTGGATTTAAAAACTGAGGAATTTCCCTTATCAATTTGCATTTTAAGGAATTGATTTTATGAAGCAAAAAAGGAAGGAAAAGATTGGCGTTTGTTGGCGTTTCGAGTGAGGGAAAAATTCAAGTAAAAAAGTGAGATAACTAACTGATATTGAATGGCGTCCCCAGCAGGACTCGAACCTGCAGCTGAGGATTAGGAATCCTCTTGGATTATTCTCAAGTATATTGTTTTGATTGGTGATCCGTGAAGGTTCTCCAAAATGTTGTGGATTGGGTGTGGATTGACGGAAATCTACATTTTTGAATGACCGTTGAACTTGCTGTTATAATTTGAGTTATGACGCCATTTTTAGTAGGTTGAAGGTTCGGTTAATTTCCTGAAAGCCGAAACCTTTATTGGTAATCGCAAAATAGCACTGAATCTGAATTAGTATAAGACCGAAATGGACCTTGACCATTAAATCATGTATACTTATGATCATATTCAGACGAGACATAAGTTTGTGTTTGTGTATCTTTAGAGTATAGGCAATTGCAGGCAGGTAGGAAGTGATGGATAAATCTACTATTAAATCATTGTTAATAGACAATAGAAAGCTACTCAAGGACTTCGGTGTCAGAAAGATCGGTTTGTTCGGATCGTATCTTCATCAGACAGAAACTGATGATAGTGATATCGATTTGCTTGTAGATGCAGATGATAACATGAGCCTTTTACGCTTTTCCGATCTGCAAATTAAACTCTCAGAAATATTTGAGCATAAAATAGATCTTGTATCCGTCAATGGTATCAGCAAATACATTAAGCCGACCGTGATGAGGGAGGTTGAATTTGTCGAGGAGCTTTAGAGCTTATTTACAGGATATACGAGACTGCATCGTCAAAATTTTGGATTATACAAAAGGATATGACTACAGTCGATTTACAAAGGATGAAAAAACAATCGACGCAGTTGTGAGGAATATTGAGATTATTGGAGAAGCTTCAAAGCACCTCTCTGATGATATAAAAGGGTTGGATTCTCAAATTCCATGGAAAGCAATTGCCGGTATGAGGGACAAGTTGGTCCACGACTATTTTGGTGTCGATATTCGGTTTGTTTGGAATACAGTCAAAGAGGATATCCCATTCTTAAGCGAAAAAATTATCAATTTGTTGGATCAAATTGAAGAGTAAGTAATCCTCCTTCCCGCCCACATTTCCGCCAGACTAGACCACGCTCCCCGGTCTTCGTTTTATGGGATTAGGGGCGCAGCGATGGGCTCCGCGAACCAGTTTTAAAAGCTGTGCTTCGTTCAATGATGAGACTTCAGCCCATGACAGCCCATGTTCCCTGACCTGTTTGAGGTAAGCCCATACCGTTACATGAGAAACGCCACAACTTCTGGATACCTCACGATCCCCCAACTGATGCTTTAACCCCAGTCGCAGGATTTCCCGAACTTTTTGAGCACTTAACTCTTTTTAACGCTTTCTTGCCATTTAATCTCCTTGTAATGTTTGGTTTTAGAACAGAAAAGATGACTTTTTAATGGCCACAAAGGTGACTATCGGGTCAAGCCGTTTTGCTGGGGGAATATGACTATTTGCAGAGACCTATTGAAATTCTGATAGCAGTCTGAAAAGAACAGGAACACAGCAGTAGGGTGGGAGGCCAGAGACTGTTAAATATCACCGGAATTGCTGTTAAGTTCGTACCGGAATCAGTGTTATTTAACACCCGGAATACGCAATTCAAGTAAAAAAGTGAGATAACTAACTGATATTGAATGGCGTCCCCAGCAGGACTCGAACCTGCAGCTGGGGATTAGGAATCCTACGAGATAACACCCCAACAACTTTGTTTTGATGGAGGATTTGTTGAGAGCGCCAAATTATATTGTGGATTGGGTGAGGATTGACGGAAACCTTTAGTTTTCGCCCAAGTTCGAAAGTTCTGATATGATGTAATATTTTGTGCTTATTTGGGTGGGTTGAAGGTCGATTCATTTTCTTGAAAGCCGAAACCTTCAAAGCAGATTTATATTCCTTTTTTAATCTCTGCTATTTTGAGTACAATTTGACAATACATTGATAAATGTATATCATGAATATACATTTTATGGAGAACCAAATGGAAGCTACAATTCTTGATTTGAGATATAAAATGAAGGATGTGCTGAATGCACTGGATAAAAACGAACAAGTAACAGTACTTTACCATGGCAAGGTGAAAGGAGTCATCGTCCCGAACAAATCTGATGAGAAAATGGAAAAAGTGAAAACCCATCCCTTTTTTGGATCTTCAGCCGCAAATGGACAAAAGACGGTTCTTGAAGAGCTGGATGATTTAAGGGGGAACCGATTCGATGATATTTGATACCGATATTTTCATATGGGTTCAAAGAGGAAACGGCAAAGTTGCCACACTGGTTGAAAAAACCCCTGATCGTTTCTTGTCCATCCAAACCTATATGGAACTGCTTCAGGGAGCAACATCCAAGGATCAACATAAACATACAAAATCGTTCATTAAGGACTTCAATTTCATGGTTTTGCCGTTAACTGAAAACATCGGTCACCGTGCACTCGTTTATGTCGAAGAGTATGGCTTGTCGAACGGAATAAGAGCCGGAGATGCAATAATTGCGGCAACTGCCGTTGAGAACAACCTTCCACTATCTTCTAGCAATAAAAAGCACTTCAAAGCGATTCGTGATTTAAATCTCAAAGTTTTCAAGCCTTAGTTGTTGAAAGTAAATCAGTCGTAACTAGGGTTGTCTTGCCGAGATTGATGCGAATTGAAGAGATGGCGTCCCCAGCAGGACTCGAACCTGAAACTCTATACGCCAATAAAGGCTTTGCGGGGTGGTTGGAACAAAATTGGAACACTTTTAAGATTTTGCAGCACCAAAAAGTGAGTCAAAAACAGATTTGCGCCCTTCAATAATAAAGGTGAGCTAAAAGCAGAGCGGATCCCTCTCGCACACGCATGGGCTTTCAAACGAGTTTCGAACTCTGAAGAATAAGCAGGTTGATTCAAGCGGTCATGCTATTGCAGCACTAATCATTTTCAACTTCTCGATAGTTCTCTTTTTCTTCTTTACTAGTACGTCATCATTAATTCTTAAAACAATACCCTTTATAAGATCAGTTGTACTTTTGATGTTCGTAATTTCTTTAAGGTGATTTAAATCATCGGCCACAAAACGACCTTTGAGAGAAAGCCTTTTTTGTGCTTTCCCTTTGGCTAAATCGCTGTTTAGAAGCTCTGAAATACCCTGCGATGAAATATCGTTATTTGATAGTGAGTGGATATAGTGCTTCATTAGGCTGGGGATAAATTCAGTTCCCCCACTGAGTTCAACACAAACGAGATTCAGAATATCAATCATATGCGCGGGAACACGGCTTTCCAGCGCTTTTCGTTGGACTTCCAACTCTTTTTTTACAGCTGGAGTGGATTGATGAGGTAAAACAGCCACAGAATCGCACTGATCACAAACTCCAACCAGAACATTCTTCACGATTCCACTAGCATCACTAAATGGAACATCCCTTAATTTAAAGGTCACATTCGTAAATGACTCACAGCTGTTGCAAGCAGCTTTCTGAATATCACCGACTTTTAAAATTTTCATAAATCACCTCAATGATGAACGCTTATGAATACACTATCAGGCTCAACAAAATACCATTTGATATACCAAATTTGACCAGAAACTGTCAGCAATGTCCGGTTAGGTTTTTGCAGAACAAAAGTTGAACGATAAAACCTGTCTCTTACATAAGAATTTTAAGATGTTCTAAGTTTGCTTCGCGAAAAACCGCCAAACTCGCTCGTGCCTCGCTCAAACAAGGCTCATTTTCGCTACGCTAAACTAAAAACATCTAAAAAATTCTCATAAGTTCGATCCAGGATTCATCATTCAAC
>Ga0257125_1002778_pt1 | contig 13621 bp, 8 predicted proteins | sample SI106_200metaG_FD_190183 | JGI IMG/M metagenome (GOLD analysis project Ga0257125, IMG submission 190183) | Marine microbial communities from Saanich Inlet, British Columbia, Canada - SI106_200 | ecosystem: Environmental > Aquatic > Marine > Inlet | place: Canada: British Columbia | collected...
CTCATAAGAAGTGATTAAATCTGAAGCTGCAAACTGGTTTAAGGGAATTGATATGGAAATATCTTCTGTTTTACTAATTAGAAAAGTCATTAAAACTGAAATTTCCGTCAAATAATTGTAGTAGTGACTATATGAAATGTGATCCGGAGTAACAATCAGTTCGATAAATTCTTTAAGTCGGATATCCCGCTTAGCTTTGAAGTGATTAATAATCGTTTTTAAATCGCTAACATAGGTTTCAGGTGTTATATTATTTAATGCAGCCATTGGAATTTTTCCTGGATATCTATTTCAACTAATTGCGGTTAAAGATAAACGTTTTTTGACTCTAACGATTTGATCTCTTTCAGGCCAGTAGATAATTATTTTATCATCACATTCATAGGGATTAGTATTGGTTGCGATTTGGTATTAATAAAATTTTAATGCGGACAATTAATAGAAACGATGTGCCTGATGGGAATCAAAGTATTATTTTCTGTTTCAGGGTAAAGAATAGTAACAAAATCCTGACCGATTTCTGAAATAATACCTTCAACCTCGTTTCCATTAGATAAGCTGAGTGTGAGGACGTGAATCCCCATATATGCTGACAGTTTTTCTTGTAAATCCTGAGACTTTTCGGGGCTGTAGGAAACAGGTTGTATGATTGTTGACATAATTATTAATGGAAACATCCCGTGATTAAGCGGGATTTAAGTTATGCGAGTTCCAACCAGAAAAACCAGGTTGCATGATGGGTTTTATACCAATTTAAAATTTCAACCAGAAGTTCTTTTTTATCCTCCGGAATGATTTCAGGGATGATACGGTCACAATAGAGCCTGATTTTGTCATCACCGAGAAATTCCAAAGCTTCAAAACAGAGGGTTTGAAGTTCATTTCTAATCCGTCCACTATCAGAAATCTTAACAGCACGATCAAGGTAAGATTCTCCGGCTAAAAAGCGGTTTAAGAGTGGATTAAAAACGAGTTGGCTGGTTTCCAGATCTTCCATCAATTCCAAAGTTAAAACCACTAGTTTTTCACCTTTGGTAGCAGAAAGTCTTACAGTAACTTTATAAAGGTTTTTACCTATTTTTTCGACCCCTGCAGCACCTGTATAAGGATCGGGTTTCATGTAACCGGAAATGGCAACAAGATCCCAAATTTTTTCAGGGAAAAAGTCATCAGCATTTATAGAAATACGATTACTGGGGATACCGGCATCCAACCCCTCATAAATCATTTCCCGATATCTGGCCAGTGTCTTTTCATCGGCTTCTTTATCGATTAAATCACTTAACTTTTCTTTAAAATCAGCAGCTTCAGGATCTAAACTCATGATATACTGTTCACGATCATAACTGAGCTCAAAAGTGGAGGTAAGTACAGATAGAAAAGCCTTGATATTTAACATTGGTGCCAGGCTGGCAGCTTGCATCGATTCAGCAGATGCCGCATAACCATCACAGATAAACATATGCAATTCTCCCTGATCATCTGTCCAGGTGCCAACCTGATAGGCTGGGGCATAGGTTCCTGAATCTGTAAAGGCTTTTAGACCTGAAGGCAGGGTAAGATTATCTTTGACTAAATGAACACCGGCGGTTTCCCACTCTTCCCAAAGTGCGCCAATTCGCTTCACCCGACTGGGACCTTGTAGTGTCCAGATATGAATATTCTTTCTTTTAATTTCCGGATAAGTTGCTTCAATAGCCTCTACGATCAATTTTCGGGGTGTTCTGAAGTTGACTAATATGGAGGAGTTGGCCGCTGTTTCAACAACTTCTTTAGGGACAATTAAATTACCAATATATCCCTCATAGGGTTTTGAAATACATAAAGGCTGATCAAATAAATGTAGAATTGTTAGGGGGCCTGTATCAGAACCTTCAGCAAATCGGGACGTATTTTCCAGCGTGTCAATGGCAGCTCCCCAAACAGTGATACCTGAACTCTTGATATCTTTATAAAAATTATCCCAGGTATAGGATTTATGATTGATTAATTGGACAACCTTTTGTTCAAGCCAATTTGCCACCTCGGGTCGGGCGTAGATCCTTCCAAAGCCCAAGTTGGGATTGGATCCCATTTCCGGTGTTTCTCCACCTTTCGCCATTAAGCCTTCGCCCAGACAGACCATAATCGCATGATTTTCCGGTAATTGCCTTGACAACGCCCACAAACTTTCACTCATTGCATAGGCTGAAATTGCATCGGCATCTTTTTTTGCTTGGTTTAACCCGGCTTTATCCTCGCCTTTGCCTTCACCAAAACGGCCGAAAAGTTGAGTTCCCAAGGCTGTAACTGCCCCGGTCATGGCAAATAGTCTTTCCATACGACCATTTAAAAAAGTGAAATCATCTAATGGTTCGTGTTCTTGTTCTCCTCTGGTCCATTGGACATCTACATCTTTTAGCCAAATGTGGAATCGGCTTAAAATCGGGCGTGTATCAAAAGCCCACTGAGCAATAAGATTATTCTTATTTATTTGTTTACTATTCATGAGCCCCCCTGAATATAATAAAATCGATGGTTAATATGGATTTAATTTAATCTTAAAATTATTCCTGGATTTTTTATTAAATCTACACCTCCGAAATGAGTTAAAAATAGTATTGCTTAGGTAATCTTAAAGTTTTGTAATGGTTTAACCATAAGATGCTTCTTTTCTTTTAAATCAGCAATCAATAAATCACTGATTTTCATGGGAAAATCACGTTCCATTTGTTCGACCTTGAACATGTCATAAAAAGCACCGGCCGCCCGGTAAGAGGTAACCGCAACCCTAAAAGAATCATGATCTTGTACGGGTTTCCCACGATAAGTGAGTTGACTTAATCTCGAACCAATGGGTTGTCCGATATTTAGATTGTAATCTATACCATGCCACATGTCATAGTCATAGCTCCTTATTTTAACGATATGCCAATCTTGATGTATATCAATTTTTTTACTTTTTTTATCACTTGGCTGATAACAAAAAAAGCTCGCAGATTTTTCCAGAGCTTTTTTTAGGGTTTTGCCGGTAATATTTAAAATACAGATCGTATTGCCAAAAAAATAATTATCCAAAATATCTTTAGTACAAACAGATTCTGGCAATCCTTTGAGATTAGGACTCAATAATGAGACGGCTGAAATATCAACACCGGTATATTGACACATTATATTTTGAATCCATTGAATGAATGGATGTTTTCTTAACCAAACATCCTGTAGGGGATTTCTAATTATGAATGATTTATCAGCAGTACCGATGAATTGATGTAAAATGTTATTACATATTTTATAGTAGGATTCAAATTGTTTTTTGAATGATTTTTCCGGCTCTATAGTAATAGAATTAATAAGTTCGCAGGATTTTTGGTTGGCGGGATTTCTACCGGTGAATTCTAATGTTGTATGCGACCATAACCTGGCTTTACTTGAGCCCTGAATAAGGGTCGCTTTATACGGGGATTCGGGTTTATGGATAAAAGTACGGTGCTGATGTCCCAATAACAATAAATCAATTTGGTTAAACTGATCCCATAATTGAAATCCCTGATTTTCTATCGGATTACTGATTCTGGTCGGTTTTAGAGTAACCGGGTCTTTTTCCAAGCCCCCATGATAAGAAACGATTAAAAAATCACACTCCTTTTTAAGTTTCGGAATATACTCGCCAGCTGTTTCTATGACATTGTTAAATTGCAATCCGGCGATGCTGTATTGATCTTCCCAATAAGGTACATATTCAGTCGTTAAAGCCAATACCGCGACTTTAAAATTTTGAAATTGATAGATTTTATAAGGTTCAAAGTAGGGTTTTCCGGTTTCCTGATCGATAATATTAGCGGACAACCAGGGGGTTCGAGAGTCTCGCCTGATCTGATCAATATGATTCAATCCATAATTAAATTCATGATTTCCCATGACCATACAATCGACCTGGAGCGCTTTGTGAACAAGATTTGCAGGATGGGTTAGTCCCTCAAATCTGGAATCCTGGTAATCAAATAAATCAACAATATAGTTCCCCTGAATCATATCGCCATTATCAATTAACAATATATGCTCTCCTTTTTTACGGTGGGGGTTCAGGTAGGTGATTAATCGATCAATGCCAACCTTACGGTATTTACTGTCATAAGGATCATCAGAAACAAAAGCACCATGTAGGTCGGTGTAACAAATGATGTTGAGTACTACTGGATCGGAAGGAGTCATTAAATTATTTATTGAAAATTGAATGGTAGTTGAGATAATTCTTTGATATCAATTGATTGATTATTAAAGCATTGATTCAGTTGAGTTTCAGGTTTGATGGAACCATGAAAATCTGAACCGGCGGTTGAAAATAAACCATTTTCTTGGACCTGATTCAGATAAAATTCAATTTGGGATTTGGAATGCGAGGACGAGTATACCTCAATACCATCCAAACCAATTGCTATCAGTTTTATAAGGTATTTTTTAAAATCTGGTTTTGATAAATTAAGTGTTTTTGGGTGTGCTAAAACGGCGTTTCCCCCTGCCCGATGAATCATAGCTATGGTTTCTTCAGGAGTAAAAATTTCTTTGTCTACAAATGCTTTACCTTCTTTACCTAGGAACTTTAAAAAGGCTTCATCCATATCTTTGACGATTCCCATTTTCAGTAACTGATTTGCAATATGTGGCCGTCCCAAACTACTGGTGGATTTGCTTGCTTTTGATATAGAATTTTTTGAAATTGAAATTCCTAATGTGTTCAGTTTAGTGATAATTTTATCATTCCTGTTTTTTCGAGCGGATTGTAAAGATTTTAACTTATTTAAAAGAAATGCATTTTTGATATCAATACCGTATCCCAGGATATGAAGCGTGCCACCTTCATATCTGGCGCTGATTTCGATACCAGTAATAAAAAATATATTTTGAACTTTTGCTTCAGATTGAGCGGCTTTGACACCGTCGATAGTATCATGATCGGTTATAGACAGGTATTTGATATTTTTACTCTTAGCTTTCCGGACAACTTCAAGAGGAGAAAAAGTACCATCTGATTTATTGGTATGAACATGCAAATCAACAATGCCATTTTTTTGGCTACTATCGCCCATAATAATCTTCCACCTTTAAATATTAATTTATTGAAAAATTCCTTTTTGTTGTAACAATTTTAAGCCAATACACTCTTGAGGGATTCGACAGTCTCGCTCAATAACATCTATTATTTTTTCTGCCAGCGCTTGATCTTCAGAAAACCATTCATAAGCAGCTGCTATTGCTTCTTTTTTAGTTGATTCAGCAATACGTTTTCGACTGTTGTCCTGTTCTTTTCCATGTTTCAGCATTAGATGATAATAATGGAGGCTGGGTTTGATTAGTGGTAATCCAAATTCCTTCCTTTTGCTATTAGTCCCGGTAGGCATTACAATTCCATGAGGATCAATATCGCCAAGATAAAATATCTCCTTTTTATCAATATTTTTAATGGTTTCATCCAATGATAAATTTTGTTTAGGAAAATTGTTGCCATCACCATACCAAATAACTGAGTATTTCAAAGGATCTGTATTATCATTTATTTTACAGAAAGACCAATAAGAAGCAAAGTTTTCCAAAATAAGTACGGGTTTATTTGCCACTGGAAATGAATGAAATAACGGAGGGGGTGAAACGACCCGGCAACCTATGTTATCTAGTTTTAGTTTTTCACTAAATAGTGAATTTCCTTTCCGGTGTTCATCAATATATTTTTCATCACCAAAAATTTCCAATGAAAGTTCCTTGGCAGGAATCAAAGGCTGTTTACTGGAACAACAATTAAAAAAATCCTGTTCAAGCAGGTATTGATTCAGTATTTTAAAATATGTTATCTGATTTCTGTTGGATAATTCAATATCTTTAAGCGTTATGTGCCTGACTGGAAGCTCTGCTTCCAATTTCTCCCTGATGGTTTTTTTTTGTGATCGATCTATATTTAGCAGTATTATCTTTGTAATTCTGGTTTTGTTCTTTTTGTCCTTATGGAGTAGTTTTATCTCTCCTTGAGATTGCAGTAATTTAAGGATTATTTTCAATTCTTCTGGATCGGTATGGTGATTTCTCCATTCCTGATGCAGCTTAAATACTTCTTCAAATTTGGGTTGTTTTTTATTCACATTTTTTAACAATTCCCAAAATTCCTGAGCTGCGTAGGCGTATGGATCATTGCCGTTCATGAGCAGTAAACTCCGCAGATTCAATTCGTCCCACATGGGTTCGATTATGGGTGCGATCATGGGCTACTTTTCTAAGCTGAACAATATGAGAAAAACAGGACTGAGCATTAAAATCCTTAATCGCGGTTGCATATATCAATTGAAATCCAAGTTCTTCTGCCAATTGTACTTGTGGTTCGACCAATTGAGGTGTGGTAGCTCTGGCAAACGGATTATCTAATAGTAAAAATCCACCAGGGGCTTGTTTAACACCAATTCTACTCTCTGCACGCATTTGGGCTAGAACTAAATATAACAGCAAGGCTGCTGTCATACTTTCACCACCACTCCCTTTGATTTGATCAATCGGAGAGTATGAGATTGTTTGAGATAGTTTGATAATTTCAATCCCTAACTTTCCTTGCCTGTTTTTAGCTTTGGCTATAGAAATGAGGGCTTCAGCTGTTAGTTCATCACCACTATCATTACTTGTGTTGGGGATTCGTTGAGAATTTATGAGATCATTAATAAAACTTTCTAATTGTATCCGACGTTGTTCGAGGCTTATACCTGTAAGGTTTGTTGATAATCTCAGGATTTTTCGATTACCCAAATTTTGTACCTTTGCCGGCACTCTGGCATTCTTTAAAGCTGAGTTAATTTTAGAAAGCGCCGACTGCATATGGCTGGTTAAGTGTTCAAGACATATTTCCAAATCTTGTTTGGTTTTTTCAATTTCATCGGTCAGAGCTGCGATTCGGTCATCAGTTGACTTTAGATGATCTTTAGCAAATTTACAGGCATCTTCAAATGGATTTCGGGTTAATTCCACGGCAGTTCTGTTTTCTAATAATCTAAACTCCTCCTGCTGTATAACCACCATGACTTTTTGGTACGAATTATGAGCAACTACATTCCTTTGATCATATTTTTCCCGGCTTTTAGCTATGTCGTCATTACACTGCGTTACCATTTCAGCAATTTTTGCTTGAGAGTCCGGTAAAATCATGGTCTCAAGTGCTTCATCCAAATTTTCAGGAACATGATTAATTAACACTTTTAGTAGCATTTCAGAACTGGATAGCTCCTGTTTTAGGGAACCTATAATATTAAATAGTTTTTTGATTTCTTCTACCATTTGGGATAAGGTTGCCTCTGCATCTAAAGTCTTTTGTTGATATATAGTTAATTGATTATTAATTTCATCACCGGATAATTGGTCTCCCTCATATTTTTGCTTAGGATATTTTCGTCCAGCTTCAAATTCTTTCTGCTCTTTTATTGTCTGATCAAATTGGGCTAATAAGCGACCATTTTCTTTATGAAGATTTTCTATTTTTAGTTCGGCTTCATCCTTCAAAAATAGCAAATCATCCTTCTCTATTTCAGCCAGCTTGATGATCACACTTTCTATCAGATCTTTTTTTTGTTTTTCATACTCAGCGTTTTTTAATGCCAGATTTTCACGGGCATTTTCCCTTGAGGCTTTCAGTCCATGTAGTCCTTTGTCTGATAATGCATTATTATATGCCTCCTGACACACCTTAAAGGAATTTTCCAACTCCAATTCCGATCTAGATTTTTCTGCCGCATTACTTTCAGCTTCGAGAACATCAACTTCGGCTATTTCGTTAATTTTATTTTGATAGTTTTCAATGTCAGAAGAAAGCTGTACACGTTCATCAATCAATTGAATCCGTTTTTGATCAAGACTTGTGTTTTCGCTTTCTAACGTTTTATTTTTTTTTGAAAGTGTTTCTATTTTATTTTTTAATTCCGAAAATTCAACAATAAATTTCTCATGATTTTTTTCAAAATCCTTGTTGAAATCTCTAATGGCAATCAGCCGAATTTCAAAATCTGATTTTTGGTTTTTTAGATTAAGTTGATCTTGCTCCAATTCTGATAATTTTAAATGCAGCTGTTCTTTGAAAATCCTCAATGCTTCATTTTGCTTTATTGTTTCATCTAAATCACTCTTAACTCGATCCAATTCATTAATTAATCCGGATTGAACTTTCGAACCATATTCTTCCAAATAAATGCTTAACAGTTGTTGCGTTTTTTGAATTTGACGATATAACTGCCCATTTTTATCTAAACGTTCTTCCAATTGTTTATTTTCTGACGCCAATACCTTTAGTTTATCATCGACTTTATCCTTATCATATACATCGCTGTTTTTAGGAGGGAGGGTAATCTGATTTTTATTGTTTGATTCATCGCTGTTCTGATCCAGTTCGCTTTTCAGGGAAACGATAACTGGTTTTTCCAGTATCTTTATACTTTCTTTGAGTTCTGATACTTTAGTCAATTCTTCCTGACTATTAACCATTATCCCTAAAAATAGACCTGGATCTGTTTCAATAATAGATTTAACTTTATCAGGGTCTTTAAAGGTATTAAATAGAAATTCAGGAAAGAACTCAGCTTTGGATAAGCCATTATCCCTTAAAAAATCCAGTGCTCTTTGGGTGTCCAAATCCATTAACTGTGATTCTGTTTCTGCCAAAAAAGTGCTTTGATGAACCAGGTGACTACGTTTTAGCTGTAATTCATTCCTTTCTTCATCCTTGCGCACCAAAAAAGATTTCATTTCCTGGTTGATTTTGGGTGAATCGGGTTCAAAAGCTTCATCCCCATCAGCTAATTGAAATAATATCCCGTTGCTTTGAAGTTCTTTTTTTTTCTCTGAACATTTATCTAATAGTTGCTGAATGGTAGTTTGGGTGACGTTTAATTCCCCTATTTTGGAGGATGTTGCATTAATATCAAGCTCATTTTGATGAAGTTTTTCATGAATATCATTTTTTTCTATTTCCAGGTGACTGATATTCTTTGTTTTTACTTCACACTGTTTAGAGATTTCCTTTATTAAATCCCAACCATCATCACTTTCCTGCAGCACTCCTTTTTTAACCAGGCGGTCACGTTTTTCATTTCGTTGTTCAATTTTGCTTTCAACCTTACCAGAAGCTTCTGACAGAATCGACTTTTGTAAGTTCAATTCTTCTTTTTCAATTTGAAGCGTTTTGAGACCTTGTTGTGTTTCCCATTCAGATTGATTAATGGTTTCTTTTTTTGCTACTTTTTTCTTTATAATATTATTTAATTTAGCCAGGTAGGCTCCAGCTGCCTTTCTCATTGCAATGGTAAACGGTGTTAAATCAGATCCTGCCTGTTCCAGTGACTTTTGAAAATCACTGATCTTTGCTTCGATGGCTCTTTTTTCATGAAGAATTAGTGCTGCTTTGATTTGCTCTTTGCTTTGTTTTTCTTTGGCTAATTCGGATTGACTTTTTTCTAAAGCACTGTTTTTTGAAATGACTTCGTTTTGAAAGTTTATGGATCGTAAAGCTTCAGAATAAGCCGTATTAAACTTGATTTCTTTGGTTAAGGTTTTTTGCTGTTCTTCTTTGATGTCAAGTTCTTTTGTATGGTTCTCAATGTCATTTCTTTTATTTTTAAATACTTGATTGAGGGTTTTATATAACCTGGCAGCAAAGGTTTTTTTGGCGGACCATTCCTTTTCTGTGAAAATCATCGCTGTTGCATCATCAGTAAAGGGTTCAAGTTTTGATTTCAGTCCATTTAACAGTGTTTTATTCTTTTCATATTCAGGTCTTTTTCTGAGCTTGTTCACGGCTACAGATAAGACGTCTCGAACTTCTTCAGACTTACCAGGAGGCATCACCATATGAAAAAATTCTTTGAGAAAGTCCCTTTCGGAACGAAAATTCATATAAGCATCAATCCCACCTTCCGCCCGGCAAAAATCGACTTGTTTAGACAAGGTCCAGGTATCAATCTGTACTGTTTCATTAAGATATTTATACCACTCTGTCTGGTTTTGATGACTGGAGTAAAAAGCATCACCTATTGTTTTAACCTTATCAACCCATCTACGAACACTGGCAATGTTAGTTATTTGATAGTCCCCTTTGCTCACATAAGGAACATCATCAAATGTTAATTGTTTGGAAGATTTAAAGGCAAAATAAGTTCGGTCATCCTCTTTGCTGATCTCATTCACAGAAACAAACTGTCCAATAACCCAGGGATAATCATCAGGAATCTCATTTTCTGCGGTTGAATGCGTCAGTTCCATTAAAATAAGACCCGGTTGTTCACAAAAATAATCCTCAAACCGATGATGAGCTTTTTGCAAATGTTGAACAAATAAACGTTTTTCAGGTATAAAACATGAAAAAATCAAGCTTAGCAAGGTTGTTTTTCCACCACCATTGGTCAAGCTGATAATGGTGGACTTGGCCTGCTCATCTTTAGTGTCAAATAATGGAATCTCCACATTTTCAAACCAGGCATCATCATAGCCGACATAATCCAGAAAAACGCGACGAATATTATACATAATTATTCTCCAATGCCTCCCTCTGGTCCTGCTTCTGTGGGTCTTTTGGGGCATGTGAATATTCATGACAAAGGTCAAATAATCTGCCGACAGAACGCCTTTTGAGTAATTGTTGATATTTATAGGTAGGAAAATATACATCTCCATCACTGGTTTTTTGCAGGTTTAACATGCCCGATTTTTCCAGATGTTTAGCGATGATCGTAATCGCTCCATAACGAAATTTTAAGGTTGGGAGCTTCGCATTAGGAAGTGTTTCCGGTAAAGCTTTGATCAATTCAGCACCCATTTTTAAAGAAGGGGCAATGAGTTCCTGATCTTCTTCACTAACAATATTATCACACATGTTCATCAACACAGTATTCATATCCTTTATGGCCGCACTTTTTCCGAGTACTTCATAATCGTCATCATCCAGATCATCGGCTGTTGGAAAAAAGGTGGCTGCGATGGCAACCTGGGTGAGGGCAATCAAACCCCGTTTCGCTTTAGCATCCATATCCTGTGGGTCCGAATCGCCTTCCAGTTCTTTACGGTACTCACTTAATCCCATTGCAAAACGACTTTCAGAGCTTAGGGGTGTTAAGATAATACCACCACGTTCAGATATATCTACCACAGCCAACGATAACCCTTCAGCTACCGCATTAACAGCATCGACAAAATCATGATCTGAAATACATAGTTTCAATAGATCTTTATACTCTGCATCTTTTTCTGTATTTGCTTTAGGTAAAAGCCCTTTATAAACCAAACGTGAGGATTTATAAACCAAATCGGTTTCCATTTACTCTCCTCTTTTAATTAGAAGGTTATCACCCGATAAATAAACTGATTTTGATAGTTTGGGTGTTAGTTTCTGTTTTTTATTGGTAAGTTTTTCAAATTGAAACTTTGGTGAACGATCTGCGTTTCCATACCATTGAAAGGAAAGATAAACCAGGCATAAAATCTGCTCAGCAGAAAACCTGTTTTCGGATTCTGCCTGAAGAATCACAGCCTTCAGATTAGTTTCACCTTCAGTGGGTACTGTTTGCTGCAGATATGCTTCCATTTCCTGAATTATTTTGGTTTCAAATCGATCTAAGGGGTTATTCAAAAGTACCAAATCAGATGCTTTAACTTCGGATTTCCCCCTTTCTTCCCGGTCCTGATCATCAATAACCGAGAGGATCATCAATGGGTCAAAAATTCTTTTAATGGACGGCATATTCATTGTCGCAGTAATTTCAGGGGCTTGTAAGCTTAGATCATTCACATTTTTTTTCCCCAGTAATGACAAAATTTCGTCTTCAAGGTTTGCTAAATTCGATATCCGGGGGGTTCTGAAAGTTCTACTTTGGGCCGCTAGGAATTTTTCATTGAAACCCATGATGTCTTTATGTAGATCTCTGTGTTGTGATTGGCAGTCATGGATGGTGTCATGCAATTTCAAAAGATTGTCTTTGTTATTTACCTCAGTTTGGTCAATTTCATCCGTCAGGTTCTCAAGCATATGACCTTCTTCTTTAATCCTGGCTTGAATATGATCTCTGGATTGGTCTAAAAAAGGTTTAATATCTTGCTGCCAGTCGACATTGAAGATATCCCGATTAAGTTTGAAAATTTTTTGTTTTAGACTATCTTTTAATTCAATCGTCCTTTTTCGATTCCTACCGGCAACCCTCAATGCATCCGCGAAATTACCTCTGTCAATCAGCTTTTGAATTAGGTATTCGTCCACTTCCTGAGCCATATTTGAATCCAATTCCAACATAGATAAATAAGCTGCGAATCCTTCTTTGGTGAGATGATACCGTCCTTCATCGTCTTCACCGATTTTAAATAAAATCAAGCGAAAACTACGACTCATTTTAGACTCTTTTTGGGCATCAAAATAATCAAATGCGAACGATTGGTGATTCTGTTTGGCGTTGCAAAGCTGATCCAGAATAATTTCACCAGCCTGGGCTGAGTTTTTCTTACTTAATCTGGGTTTAATCCGCTTGACCTCTTTAGCCAGATGTTGAATGATTCGTTCTCTTTTGGCACCTAAATCAAAGAGCATGCACTCGGATATATAGTCAAACATAGCAAAGGATAGATAAAGCGTATCCAACCCTCTAAACATATTGAGTCCGTCCGGTCCCAATCGAACTTTTTCATACTCCAGGCGAATTAAAGGATATAGGAGCAGTAAATTTCTGACCTGTCGAGATAGGTCATCCGCTTTAGTTTTAATCTGCTCTAATCGGCTTTCCTCTTTGGATTTGGAATCCTCTATTAGATTCAAAAAATCAAATTGTGTCGCCAGAAGGGGATTATCTGAAGGGCTTGTCATATTTAATCTATCGAATTAAAGTCCGGCCAAATATTTTGGGCATGATTATATCGAGTTAGGAACTTTGCCAAAATAAAAAGACTACAATAAATCGTTTCAATTATGAAGTCAAAGGAAGAGAAGTGGATTTATGGTCTTTTACTTGACAGTTATTTTTTGACTTGTATATACAAGCAAATATGGTCAAAAGAATTCTCTATATTATTGTCCCTAATCATGAACACTGTTTTTATCTACTATTTTTTTTATCAATTATGAACAAAATAACTGCAGATAAAATACCGATTTATCAGGTGATTAAAAATCATATTGTTTCAAATATTCAGTCAACCCACTGGCCGGAAAATCATCAGATTACTTCTGAAAATGAATTAGTGACTGAGTTTGGTGCCAGCCGAATGACTGTAAACCGTGCGCTTCGTGAATTGACAATGGAGGGTTGGCTGTATCGGGTAAAGGGCCTGGGTACTTTTGTCGCTCGAAAAAAAATTAAATCGGAATTACTGGAAATCAGGAACATTGCTGAAGAAATTATTGAGCGAGGATCTACTTATAGTTGTGAAGTTAAACAGCTGAAAAAAGAGTTTGTTAATCAGCATGTGGGTTCGATGCTGAGCTTAAAAAAGGGGGAGGAAGCATACCACAGTATTATCGTCCATAAAGAGGATGATATCCCGGTTCAGTTGGCTGATCGTTGGGTGAATCCGGAATTTGCTCCAGATTATTTAAGCATAGATTTTACTGAAATGACACCCAATGCTTACCTAACGAAAATAG
>Ga0257125_1002779_pt1 | contig 13607 bp, 13 predicted proteins | sample SI106_200metaG_FD_190183 | JGI IMG/M metagenome (GOLD analysis project Ga0257125, IMG submission 190183) | Marine microbial communities from Saanich Inlet, British Columbia, Canada - SI106_200 | ecosystem: Environmental > Aquatic > Marine > Inlet | place: Canada: British Columbia | collected...
AATAGCTGTGTAGGAACAGAAAGCAGAAGGAACGATCGAATAGCAATCCATCAATAAACATCCGAAGGATTCCTTTTAAGAGGGCATGGATGCCCGTTAGGGTCAGAACCGTAGGGAACGGTTCTGTGCCCCTCGAGGTCGTAACTTTTGAAGTTATCCACAGGCTGAAATCCTTTTTTTCTTTTTTACTTGTTTTTATTCTTTTTTAGGGGTTTTCAAAAATTGCTGGAAGCCTTTAAATATAAGGCTTTTAGAAGGTGTGAATTTTTTAAATGTGGACGGTTTGACGGTTTAATGTGGACGGTTTGACGGTTTAATGTGGACGGTTTGACGGTTTAATGTGGACGGTTTGACGGTGCTATCCACAGGCAAGTCATTATATGTGGTCATATTTATAATTAGTCCATAAATGAAACAAAACTGTCCACATATGGTAATATGGACAAAATTTTAATTAGTCCATAAATAAAACAAAGTTGTCCACATATGAAGAAAAAGGAATGCCAATTACAGGTTGTACAATCCAACGATTTAATCGAGGCGACGTACCGTATGGATGTCAGGACAAAGCGCTTGATGCTGTGTTTACTTGCCCAAATAGATGCAAGGAAACCGCTCCCAAAACTGGTTTACCTTGATGTAAACCAGTATATAGAATGGACGCATACTGATCCTAAAACAGCTTATAGAGATATGAAGGCAGGCGCTGAGAAGCTGTTAGGTACTATCATCAAAACCTATGACCAGAAAACTCACAGTGGGGAAATGTGTGTATTGGCTGATTACCTTCGATACTTCGATGATGAGGCCAGAATTGAATGCAGTTTCACGACCTGGATCGCTCCATATATCCACTTTCTGACTAAAAATTTTACTCGCCTGAGATTGCTGGAAGCTACACAGTTTAGAAGCTTCTATACCATCCGATTGTTTGAGCTACTCATGCAGTTTGAGTCCACAGGAGAGCGCTACATCACTATTGATAAGCTTCGCGATATTTTCCAGGTCACGAAGAAACAGTATCCGCTTTTTTCTGATTTCAGGAAGCGAGTAATTGAAAAATCAGTCAAGGAGATCAATGAAAAGTCGAGCTATAACATCACCTGGAAAACAATAAAAACAGGCCGAAGGATCACCAGTTTAAGCTTCAGCTTTGAGAAAAAGCATCAACCAGACTTATTCGAAGCAGCCACAGGGTTATAAGGAATAATTTACAGAATTCTGTATACACAGAAGCACGTAAAAACAGATATAAGTTTCTCTGTGAATACAGATAGACAGAAATACTGCATTCCGTATAATTCTTTATTTATCTTTAAATATATCGGGGCATCGAAAGTGCAGATTATTGCAATAGCCAGTCAAAAAGGAGGATCAGGCAAGTCAACGATTGCCATTCATTTGGCCGCACTGGCTGTTGCCAGGGGTAGGAAGACCTTATTAGCTGACATGGATCGACATTCACAAACTTCTACTGAATGGGGAAAACAACGCAAAATATCAAAGCCATTAGTCGCCCCTGTCCCATTGAATAAACTTTCTGCCATGCTTTCGCAGGCTGAAGAGAAAAGTTTTGATACTGTCGTACTCGATTTACCGCCTTATGTAGATGATGTTGTACAACTGGTAACAGAAAAAGCAGACATAACCCTGGTTCCGTGTCGTCCATCATTCGCTGACTTACGCACACTTCCTCGAGTCCTCAAACAAATTCACAAACCCTACTTCGTAGTCTTAAATGCATGCCCCCCTGGGTATAGTGGTCAAGAAGGAAGTAAAACCAGCGAAGCAAGAAGAGTCCTGGTTAAGAACAATATTCTTGTTTGCCCTATTTCAGTCACACAACGCGTGGCTTTTACCGATGCATTAAACGGGGGTGAAGCTGTTAATGAGTTTGATCCATCAAGTAAAGCTAGTTTTGAGATTGAAAAGCTATTAAATTGGGTAGATAATGAAACACAGAAACAATGAAATACAGAATTACTTTTTTAATGAATTACTGTGCAACAAATATGGAGCAACCAATAAATGGCAAAACGAGAATCATTTAGCCTGGATGACGCAGCGGTTAATACCCCTGTAGCGCCAGCAAAAGAAAAAAAACTCGCTGAGAAAACACTATCAGATGACTCCAAATCTATAAAACGCTTAACGCTTGATATGCCTGCCAGCCTACATCGCAGATTGAAAATAAAAGCCATTGAAAACGACGCTCCCATGGCTGAAATGGTTAGAGAGTGGATCGAGCAACGCTTGAGCTAATGAATTTACCTCTAAACAGAACTAGATAATTTAATCCTGTGTAGTCTACATATTACTTAATATCGCTTTTCTCTTTTGAGCGGCATCATCCTTTGTAATTAACCCCTGGTCTAAAAGTTTCTTTATAATTTTGAGTTTACTTTCAATATCAGAACTTGGTTTTTTATACAATTTTCTATTAGGATATTTTTTATTTAAGGCAACCCAATTATCATAATAATCAGCTCCAAAAACCTTATTAAAACCTTTTATCCTATCAACGATAGTTACCATAAAATTACATTGAGCTATTTTATAGTCATCCTCTTTAAGTCTTAAAAGTTTTGATTTCTCAAAACTGCTTAAATCTTTTTCATAAGTATTTCTTAATTTTAAGCTCCTTAACTGTTTGCTCTCTTTTTTTGGCATCACACCGCATTTAGCGACTAACCTCTCTTCAAAAAAAGGAGGAAACCCATTTAACTCTTCCACAGAGACAATGCTTATATCATGAGAGGGAGTGTTAACCATCTTATCAATGATTTTTTCAGACACATTAAAATCGTTCAAATAAAGTCTAATTTCTTTAAACATTTTATTGTAGATTTTTTTAGCAGAAGCAGCCTCCAAAGCCCCATAAAACTGCTTTTCAAAGCGCGGCCTGTGTACACCCATAAATTCACCACTCCTTTCTATTCCGCCAACCCAAATTAGAAGACATGAGGAGTCACATGTACAATTTTGACTTTCTTTTGGTTGTGCTGCCCAACTTGCCGTACAAGTAGGAACCTTTGGCAGAGACAGGCCATCAACTCTTGCATCATATTTTTCCCAATCAAAACTCGGAGTTACCGTTTTGAAAAATAATGACCTTATCAAGGTGCCAATTTTCATTGCTTCATTAGCATCACCACCAGGTGAGTATGTGTATATATTTCGAATTAATGGACCATAATCATAAAATATTTTTTTTAACTTTTCGTAATCACCAGTAACTATCTCACCTTCAATTACTAATTCATCTGACTTTGGCGAACCACCATTTACAAACCAAATATCTGCTGAAAATATATTTGGTGAGAATATTAAAAATATTAGAAATATTGTTTTCATTCAATTTATACCCTTATATTGAAGAAATATCCGTGGTTACGTCATCAATCTATATTAATATCAGGAAATTCAACATTAAATAGTTTTATTCCCAGTTACCTAGCTGCATCATCAGAATTTTCTAAAGCTATTGATTCAAAAATCATTCCAGCCTTAGAACTTGATTCCTCCATTTTATTCTCTACTAGGGGATTGAAGTCCAATGGTACGATTATGTAGTGCACCGCATAATCGTACCATTGGACTTCAATCCCCTAGTATGTACATAATTTATTAAAATTAGGCTAGATTGAAACCATCCATATGAATTTTAAGCGTAAAAAAATATAAAATGACCTCGATAAATACTGAAACAGATACGGTCGTTAAAAAAATTCTTCCGTATTTAGAACGGAGAGACTATGACTTAGTGAAAAACCTTGATTTTAAAATAGGTGTAACGCGAGTAATCACATCATAATCTTAAATACGCAACCACACCAAAGAAAAACACTGCAAAAATGATACATCCACCGTTCTTTGAGCATCATGGAGAGCAGTATAGTTTAGCTCACCTTCAAGCATCGCAATTCACGCTAGTTCTTCAGGCTCATAATTCTAACCCTGAATTAGAGTTGTTAATAAATATTGAATATTCAAACCATTGTTATTCGGAAGGAAAACCCAGAATCCATGGAGAGCCTGATAACTTAACCGACCATAATAATAGACCCCGATGGTTTAGCCTAGACCGATACGATACGTCTATTTTTTTACCCAATATAGTCCAACAGATGCACACTAAAAAGTGCCTTTTTACTGGAAAACATAACTGGTTGATTGTTGAGATAGAGTCAAATAACAGCTCTTCAGTTCCTTTTCATATTTATTTCACTATAAGAAAAAACAAGCGGATGGAGAATGGTTTATTTATATTCATTGAGAGTGCTTACAGAAAAACAAAAGGGGGAAACATTCCACATCGACGAGGCCGCATGGATCGTACAGCATTTGCAATGCTGGCAAGAAAAACACTAGCAGGAGAATCAGTGAGAAGACCCGCGGGAAGGTAGAAAACATAAAAAAGCCTCCTAATTAATTAGGAGGCTTTAGTATTACTCGGGAGCTCTTGATTATGCCAGATCGCCTGGAACCCTATTGGGCGGCAAGTAAACATCACTTTCGCGATCCCGTATACATCTACTTATACTAATGTTAGTCCTTATTGACGAAGCCGTCAATAAGGACTGATAAGCGGTCATAATCAGCATGAAGTTAACAATTAGTATGTAAACTACCAATCCCTCTATTCCACTAAATATTGTCTTAAAGAGTATACTTTACGAGACGCGCTCATTGACCGTCTTAAATAATGTCTTATAATTTAATTATTTCAATCTCTAAAAGAATTTAAGACCGCATGGCAAAAGTAGGATATGCACGAGTCAGCACCCAGGGCCAGAGTTTAGATGTTCAAGTATCCAAGCTCACTGAATACGGTTGCAATGAAATCTTCAAAGATAAACTCAGCGGAACAACAGCAGATCGGCCATCCCTCAAAGAATGCAGAACCTATGTTCGTCGAGGGGATAGCCTGGTCATCACCAAACTGGATCGATTAGCACGGTCTACCTTTCACCTGACCCAGATAGCAGAAGAACTCAAACAAAAAGGAGTAGACCTGGTAGTACTGGATCAGAACATCGATACCTCTACCCCTACAGGTAAACTGTTATTCAATATGCTGGCGTCGATTGCAGAGTTTGAAACTGAAATCAGGAAAGAACGGCAAATGGAGGGGATAACCAAAGCGAAGGAGAAAGGTGTTCAATTTGGACGGAAAGCAAAATTAACAGAAGAACAGGTTAGAACACTGAAACAGGAAAGAGAACAAGGTGTAAAAATATCCGAGCTGATGGCCAAGTATTCATTATCAAAAGCCAGTGTCTATAGGTTGTTAGCTCAGCCTTAGCTCAATTGGCAATTACGCAAAGAAATAACCCCTTATTTATATCCAATAAATATCACGATTTATAATATACTGTGCTTACGGTTATTTATAACAGGAATCTCCAATGAATGCTGAAACCATCGATCACAGAACACTATCACACCTCCTGGAGGCTGGCGCGATCCGCACGGCCACCGCAGTAGGACTGGGTAACCGGTGGGCGCTTGTTGTCCATTACGGCAGCGTGGAAAAAACATTGCAGTCAGTCAATAGCCATCAAATCAGAACCTGGTCTAAACTTGACTCACTGGTTAAGTATTTAAGGAAACTTGGCATCCAGAAATTTGATACTGATGCGACAAATTTTGATCCGGATCAGCTATCAACCCGGAAGCGACCTGATAAGTCAGAAGCCCTCAAACGAGTCCATGCAGCCGCTGAGCATGACAAATGGTTTAGAGAACAGGTACAAACCTCTCTCGACGATCCACAACCATCAATTCCACATGATATCGCTATGGCCGAGGTTGAATCTCGCCTGGTTGAAATTTACGGACCGAGGCCAATGAGTTAATGCCCGTCTGGACTCCCCGAGCTCTTGATGCCCTGGTTCTCAATATTCAACGATATGCGCAACAAGATCCAGTTACTGCTTTTAAAGTATTCGATAATGTTAAACAAAGGTCATATGTCCTTGATGATCAACCAGAGCTCGGTAAACAGGGCAGAGTCAAAGGCACAAGAGAATTAGTATTAACTGGAACTCCATTTATACTTGTTTACCAGGGAAATAAATCACCCGTGAATATTATTCATGTGCTGCATAGTCACCAGAATTGGCCAGTTGAAGATAATTAAAAATAGTTAATCCCGTCGAAGTTACTCAGAGACCAGGGAAATACCTAAAAAGTCCATTGCTGTCATTCCCTGCAGGCTGGCAGGAATGACCTGTTCGTGCCAGTTGGAGTCATTGATGAGCCAAGAAACCATGAGAGGATATGAGAACAAACAGTCGTATATCACAATATTCGTGCGTGTAACATAATCACCTGTCATACATTCTTGAAAGAGCTCATCTTGGTAATTGAATAGTGTCCGCAAAGTATTAGGCTATTACGTTTGCAACAAGTGATTAGATTGGAGCGTCTTTGCTCGTATAATGCCAAGCTGATATGAGCTTATGGCTATTTAAAACGTATTTAAACAGGAATTTATCAATGACAAGCTCCCAACAACGTGCCGCCCTCCAACGCCAAATTTGGGCCATTGCCAACGATGTGCGCGGCTCAGTAGACGGCTGGGATTTTAAACAGTATGTCCTCGGCACCCTGTTTTATCGCTTCATCAGCGAAAACTTTGCTCTCTATCTTGAGGCCGGTGACGACAGTATTCATTACGCCGCGCTGAGCGATGAGGTGATCACGCCAGACATCAAAGATGATGCCATTAAAACCAAGGGTTACTTCATCTACCCAAGCCAGCTGTTTGCCATTGTGGCTAAAAACGCCAACAACAACGAAAGCCTGAATACCGACTTGGCCGCCATTTTTTCCGCCATCGAAGCCTCGGCCAGCGGCTATCCCTCAGAAGGTGACATCAAGGGGTTGTTTGCCGATTTCGATACCACCAGTAACCGACTCGGTAATACCGTTAAAGACAAAAACTTGCGTTTAGCGGCCGTTTTAAAAGGCGTGGCAGATTTGGACTTTGGCCATGATTTTTATGGAAAGAGTGATGCCGCTCAAATTGACCTGTTCGGCGATGCTTACGAATTCCTGATCTCCAACTATGCCGCCAATGCTGGTAAATCCGGTGGTGAATTTTTCACCCCTCAGCATGTTTCAAAGCTGATTGCGCAGCTTGCCATGCACAAGCAAACCACTGTCAATAAAATTTATGATCCGGCTGCCGGTTCCGGCTCGCTGCTGCTGCAAGCCAAAAAGCACTTTGATAATCACATCATTGAAGATGGCTTCTTCGGTCAGGAGATCAACCACACCACTTACAACCTTGCCCGCATGAACATGTTTTTGCACAATATCAACTACGATAAGTTCAATATGCAGCTGGGCAATACCTTAACAGATCCGCACTTTCTGGATGATAAACCCTTTGATGCCATCGTCTCCAACCCGCCGTATTCGGTGAAGTGGATAGGTAGTGATGATCCCACCCTGATTAACGATGATCGCTTTGCGCCAGCGGGCGTATTAGCACCCAAATCCAAAGCCGACTTTGCCTTTGTGCTGCATGCGCTGAGTTACCTATCCAGTAAAGGCCGCGCGGCGATTGTGTGCTTCCCCGGTATTTTTTACCGTGGCGGTGCTGAGCAAAAAATTCGTAAATATTTAGTTGATAACAACTATGTGGAAACGGTCATTTCACTCGCACCCAACCTGTTTTTTGGCACCACCATCGCGGTGACTATTCTGGTACTTTCCAAACACAAAACCGACACCACCACCCAGTTTATTGATGCCAGTGGTTTGTTTAAAAAAGACACCAACACCAACACCCTCACCGATGACCACATCAAGCAAATCATGGCGGTGTTTGATAACAAAGAAAATGTAGATCATCTCGCCAAATCCATACCCCTTGAACAGGTCGCCGCTAGCGATTACAACCTGTCGGTGAGCAGCTATGTGGAAGCTAAAGATAACCGCAAAGTGGTGGATATTAGCGAGCTTAATACGGAGCTAAAAACTACGGTTGCTAAGATTGACCAACTTCGTACCGATATTGATGTCATTGTTGCAGAAATTGAAGGCGATGAGGTTGAAGCATGAGCAGTATGAGTTATATGGAAAAGCTGCTGGATGGCGTTGAGGTAGAGTGGAAGACGATTGCTGAAGTGGGTGAATTAGTTCGCGGAAATGGTCTGCCGAAAGCAGACTTTACCGAATCAGGAGTCCCAGCTATTCATTACGGGCAAATTTATACTCACTACGGATTATCAACAGTATCAACAAAATCCTTTGTTTCGCTCGAAACTGCCACGAAATTAAAAAAGGTTGATAAGGGCGATGTTGTAATCACAAATACAAGTGAAAACCTTGAAGATGTTGGAAAAGCATTGTGCTATCTCGGCGAGCAACAAGCGGTTACAGGAGGGCATGCGACAATCTTTAAACCAAGTAAAATTATTTTAGGGAAATATTTTACTTACTTCACTCAGACAGAAGTCTTTGCAAAAGAAAAAAGAAGATATGCTAAAGGGGCGAAAGTTATTGATGTTTCAGCAACTGATATGGCGAAAATAAAAATCCCCATCCCCTGCCCAGAAAACCCAAAAAAAACGCTAGAAATCCAAGCTGAAATCGTCCGCATTCTGGACGCCTTCACCGAGCTGACCGCCGAGCTGACCGCCGAGCTTAATGCCCGCAAAAAACAATACAACTACTATCGCGACCAGTTGTTGAATTTTGAAGAAGGGGAAGTGGAGTGGAAGACGTTGGGGGAAGTGGCAGAATTTCGTCGAGGAACTGCAATCACTAAAAAGCAGACTACAAATGGAAATGTTCCTGTCGTTGCGAATGGACCTGCCCCGACATATTTCCATGGAGAAATAAATAGAGAAGGCGAAACTATCGTTATTGCAAGATCAGGAGCTTATGCGGGCTATGTTAGTTATTGGAACCAACCAATATTTCTAACAGATGCTTTTAGCGTTCATCCCGACTCCGCAATATTGATGACTAAATTTGTTTTTCATCTTCTTCAGAACAAACAAGAACATATCCACGGGATGAAGAAAGGAGCTGGCGTTCCTCATGTTAGAGTTAAGGAGTTTGAATCATATTTAGTGCCGATTCCTTCTTTAACTGATCAGGCCCGTATAGTTGCCATCCTAGATAAATTCGACACCCTAACCACATCAATCAATGAAGGTCTCCCTCGAGAAATCGAGTTGCGCCAAAAACAATACGAGTATTATCGCGACTTACTGCTGAGCTTTCCCAAGCCTGATACAGCGGTAGCGGCCTGATATGAGCAGAGAGCCACGAAAAGCCACTCATAAGGAAGGGATCCTATGTCCAAACAATTAAGCCTGCAAGATCAGACAACGGAGTTCCTGCTCTACACCGCACCCAATGGCGCAATAAAAGTGGAGGTGCTGCTCAGCAATGAGAGCATTTGGCTAACTCAGGAGCGCATGGCAGAGCTGTTTGGCGTACAGCGTCCAGCCATTACCAAACACCTGAAAAAGATATTCGAAAGCAATGAGTTGCAAGAAGAAGTGGTATGTTCCATTTTGGAACATACCAATGAGCACGGCGCTATTGCTGGCAAGACCCAGACCAGCAAGGTGAAATATTATAATCTGGATGCAGTGATTTCGGTGGGTTATAGAGTCAACTCGGCTCAAGCCACCCAATTCCGTATCTGGGCCACGCAGCTAATTAAAGAGTACATCATTAAAGGCTTTGCCATGGATGATGAGCGCTTAAAAAATGGCCGCTATTTTGGCAAGGACTATTTCAAAGAGCTGCTGGAGCGGGTGCGCTCCATACGCGCCAGCGAGCGACGCATCTACCAGCAGATCACCGATATATTTGCTGAGTGCAGCATCGATTATGACCCGAAATCCAAAACCACCCAGCAATTCTACGCCCATGTGCAGGATAAGTTTCATTTTGCCATTACCGGTCATACCGCAGCAGAGATTATTTCGCTGAAAGCCGATGCCAGCAAGCCCTTGATGGGTATGAGTACTTATAAAAATGCACCGGAAGGCCGCGTATTGAAGTCGGATTCTACAGTGGCGAAAAACTATTTAAAGGAAGATGAAATAAAAAAACTGGAACGTGCTGTTGCGGCTTTTTTTGATTATATCGAGGGTATTATCGAGCGGCGCAATACCTTCACCATGGAGAGCTTTGTCGAAAGCGTGAATAAGTTTCTTGCATTTAATGAGTATAAAATTCTTGAAGGCTACGGAACAATATCACGTCAGCAGGCAGAACAGAGAGCCTTTACTGAATATGAAAAATTCAACAAGCAACAACGCATAGAATCGGATTTTGACAGGGAAGTAAAAAAACTGCTACAAAAAAAAGGACGCAGAAGAATGAGTGTAAGTGACTACAAAACCATCGCCGAATCGAACAACTTTATCGTTCTGGATAAATACAACAAAGAATGGAAAGTGGCCGAGAGCTACCAGAGTGAAGAGGCGTTAGAGCGTGAGTTTATTCAGGATTTGCAAAACCAGGGCTATGAATATCTGCCCGGCCTGAATAACCCGCAGGCCATGCTGGCCAATGTGCGTGAGCAGTTGCAAACGCTGAATAACGTGGAGTTTGCCGAGGGTGAGTGGCGGCGTTTTGTGGAGACTTATCTGGATAAGCCTAGTGACACCATTCTGGATAAAACCCGCAAAATCCACGATGACTATATTCACGACTTTGTCTTTGACGATGGTCGCATTCAAAACATTTATCTGCTGGATAAAAACAACATCGCCCGCAACAAAGTTCAGGTGATCAAGCAGTTTGAGCAAACTGGCAGCCATGCCAACCGCTATGATGTGACTATTCTGGTGAACGGCTTACCGCTGGTACAGATCGAGCTTAAAAAGCGTGGCGTAGCCATTCGTGAAGCCTTTAATCAGGTGCATCGTTACAGCAAAGAGAGTTTTAACAGTGAGGATTCGCTGTATAAGTACTTACAGTTGTTTGTCATCTCTAACGGCACCGATAGCCGCTATTTTGCCAACACCACAACGCGTAATAAAAACAGTTTCGACTTCAGCATGAACTGGGCGAAGGCCGATAACAGCCTGATTAAGGATCTAAAAGACTTTACTGCCACTTTCTTCCATAAAAATACCCTGCTGAATGTGCTGCTGCATTATTCGGTGTTTGATGTGAGTGACACATTACTTGTTATGCGCCCCTACCAGATTGCTGCCACTGAGCGTATTTTGTGGAAGGTGAAAAGCTCTTATGAGGCAAAAAACTGGAGCAACCCGGAAAGTGGCGGTTTTATCTGGCATACCACAGGCTCTGGTAAAACCTTAACCAGCTTTAAGGCGGCGCGTTTGGCCACAGAACTGGAGTTTGTCGACAAGGTGTTTTTTGTGGTCGACAGAAAAGACCTCGACTACCAGACGATGAAAGAATACCAACGCTTTTCACCCGACAGTGTGAATGGCTCAGACAGTACCGCAGGTTTAAAGCGCAATCTGGATAAAGACGATAACAAGATCATCGTCACGACCATTCAAAAGCTCAACAACCTGATGAAAAACGAAGGCGATCTGCCCATCTACAACAAGCAGGTGGTGTTTATTTTTGATGAATGCCACCGCAGCCAGTTTGGTGAAGCTCAGAAAAACCTGAACAAGAAATTCAAACGGTTCTATCAGTTTGGCTTTACCGGCACGCCCATCTTCCCGCAAAATGCTTTAGGCGCGGAAACCACCGCTAGCGTGTTTGGCCGCGAGCTGCATTCCTATGTGATTACCGATGCGATACGCGATGAAAAGGTACTGAAGTTCAAGGTGGACTACAACGATGTGCGCCACAAATTTAAGGCCATTGAAACCGAGCAGGACGAGAAAAAATTAACTGCCGCTGAAAACAAAGAGGCGCTGTTGCACCCAGAGCGTATTCGCGAAATTTCCCAGTACATTCTGAACAACTACCGCCAGAAGACCCACCGATTGCAGTCGAACGCCAAGGGCTTTAATGCCATGTTTGCGGTGAGCAGTGTGGATGCCGCCAAGCTGTATTATGAATCGTTGAATAAGTTACAGGCTGAGAGCGAAAAGCCGCTGAAAATCGCCACCATTTTCTCTTTTTCCGCCAACGAAGAGCAGGATGCGGTGGGCGATATTCTGGATGAAAGCTTTGATGTCTCGGCCATGAATAGCAGCGCCAAAGAGTTCTTAAACGCGTCGATAGGCGATTACAACGCCTTCTTTAAAACCAATTTCAGTGTCGATAGCAACGGCTTTCAGAATTACTACCGTGATTTGGCCAAGCGGGTGAAAACCAAGGAAATCGATTTGTTGATTGTGGTGGGTATGTTCCTCACTGGCTTTGATGCCCCTACGCTCAATACGCTGTTTGTGGATAAAAACCTTCGTTACCACGGTTTGATGCAGGCTTTTTCACGCACCAACCGCATTTATGACGCCACCAAAACGTTCGGCAATATTGTTACATTCCGAGATTTGGAAATGGCAACCGTGGATGCCATCACCCTTTTTGGCGATAACAACACCAAAAACGTGGTGCTGGAAAAAAGCTACAAGGAATACATGGAAGGCTTTACCGATGTGGTGACCGGTGAAGCACGGCGTGGCTTTACCGATGTGGTGAGCGAACTGGAGCAGCGCTTTCCTGATCCGTCCGCCATTGAAAAAGAGTCCGATAAAAAAGACTTTGCCAAACTCTTTGGTGAATACCTGCGTGTAGAGAACGTGCTGCAAAACTATGATGAGTTTGCCAGTCTGAAAGCCATGCAAAGCCTTGACATGAACAACCCCGAAGCGGTTGAAGCGTTTAAAGCAGAACATTATTTGGATGATGAAAAACTGGCAGAGTTGCAGACAATTCGTCTGCCTGCCGAGCGCAAGGTTCAGGATTACCGTTCTAGTTACAACGACATTCGTGACTGGCAGCGTCGCCAAAAATCGGCAGAGGAAAAAGAAAAATCCACCATCGACTGGGGTGACGTGGTGTTTGAGGTGGATCTGCTCAAGTCACAAGAGATCAACCTGGATTACATTCTGGAGCTGATCTTTGAGCACAACAAAAAGAACAAGAGCAAAGCCGAACTGGTTGACGAAGTGCGTCGGGTGATTCGTGCCAGCCTGGGCAACCGCGCAAAAGAAAGCCTTGTTGTGGACTTCATTAATCAAACCGACCTTGATCAGCTTGGTGAGAAGGCCAGCGTGATTGAGGCCTTCTTTTCCTTTGCGCAAGCCGAACAACAGCGTGAGGCAGAAGAATTAATTAGTGCTGAAAACCTGAATGCAGAAGCCACTAAACGTTATATCACTGTATCGTTGAAACGCGAGTATGCCAGCGAAAACGGCACTGAGCTAAATGCAGTTCTACCAAAAATGAGCCCGCTTAATCCTCAATACTTAACCAAAAAACAAAGTGTTTTCCAAAGAATTGCAGCTTTTGTTGAGAAGTTTAAAGGAGTGGGTGGGAAGGTTTGAGTCAAGTATTATAAGGTGTAAACGTTTTTAAATCGGTTGTTCAGCTGTACAAAGCAATCCGAGAAGGTATCCCCGGCACCGTTCGGGTATGTGCTTTCAGGCCAAACAATATGTGGTTAAAGCATGCATACAAGGCGCTGCTGTCGG
>Ga0257125_1002782_pt1 | contig 13604 bp, 9 predicted proteins | sample SI106_200metaG_FD_190183 | JGI IMG/M metagenome (GOLD analysis project Ga0257125, IMG submission 190183) | Marine microbial communities from Saanich Inlet, British Columbia, Canada - SI106_200 | ecosystem: Environmental > Aquatic > Marine > Inlet | place: Canada: British Columbia | collected...
GCTGGATGAATCCATTTGCTCATCGTCTTCCTTGTCTTCTCTAATCAAGGCTGCTTCTTCAAGATATTCTAAAAGATCACTTTTTGACCTTGCTGTATAAATCAATTGTTCAATGTTTTCTTTTTTTGAAATATATTCTGCATTTGTTTTTGTTTTTTTCTTAAGGTATTCAAGATAGTCTGTTTTTTCCAGTACAACTTCCATGGCCATGGCAGGTGCCAGTTCCGGTATTTTGTCCAGGATTTCAAGAACCTGGGAAAGGTTTTTATGAATTTTTTTGCTTAACACCCGATCTTTGACCATTATCCTGGCAGCATCCTGAAGACTGGTCACAGGGGTTCTCATATCTGCCATTTTTTTAACCATTGAAGGGCCGATTCCCCTTTTGGGAGTATTGACAATCCGTTCAAAGGAAACATCATCATTGGGGAAAAATGCAGCACTTAGATAGGAATTAATATCCAAAACTTCCATTCTTTCAAAAAATCCCTGGGATCCCTTCATACTGTAAGGTATCCTGTAAGACCTGAATATTTTTTCAAAGGGAAGGGAACAAAATTTTGTTCGGTAGACCACTGCCATTTTATCAAAACTTATACCCAGACCCTGGCGGTTTAATCCCTTAATCCTTCTTGCAACCCATTCGGCTTCATGTGAATCTGACATAAAGTCATAAATTTCAACCACGCCGCCTTTTTTTTTAGAAAAGCATTCTTTCTCCATTTTATCCGGGTTATAATCGATTAAATCATTGGCTGCCTGAACAATCTCATCAGCAGACCTGTAATTTTCTTCAAGCCGGAAAATTTTTGAATCCTTATATTTTTGGGCAAAACCTAAAAAGTGATTAACGTTGGAACCCCTGAATCCATATACTGACTGCCAGTCATCTCCCACGCAGAAAAGATTTCTGTGCTCACCTAAAAGCAGATTGGTTAAATCGTCCTGAAGATTATTGGTATCCTGGTATTCATCCACAAGAATATAGGAAAAATAGGTTTGATAAAAGTCTCTGATTTCTTTGTGATTCCTTAAAAGATCCCGGGTTTTTAAAAGGATATTATCAAAATCCACACTGTTCATTTCTTTCAGGCGTTCTTCATATTGGGCATACAGGTCTTCAATTTTAATATTGAAAAAGCCGGGTTTTAAATCAAAATATTTGTCTGGGTTACCAAAATTTTTAGCCCTTGAGATTGTGGATAAAATTTTGTTTGCATGTTTTTTTTCAAGATTATTTTTTACACATAGTTCTTTGGCCAGCTTCTGCTGCTGATAAACTGAAAATACCTGTATGGGTGACATGTATCCTGATTTTTCACAATGCTGTTTTAAAATCATAAGGCAGGCTGAATGATAGGTTCTCACCCAGGCAAAGTTTTGAGAATTAAGACCCGTCATTTCAATGAGCCTGGATTTCATCTCACCTGCGGCTTTGTTGGTAAATGTGATGGCAAGAATTTTTCTGGGATCATGTCCCTGATTCACAAGGTGTGAAAATTTGGCTGTCAAGGTACGGGTTTTACCTGAACCGGCTCCCGCAACAACAAGTGCTGGGGAGCCGGTATGATTTACTGCATCCTGCTGCTGTACTGATAACTCCATAAAGTTTAAATGATAAGATTTAAAAAAATCTTATTTTATCTCCTTAATAATGATATTTAGTTCGGATTCGATTTCATTCCTTATTTCATCCAGCCTTTTTTTGCTCAAAGCTTCAAATCTAAGAACCAGTGCGGGTTGGGTATTGGATGCCCTTACAAGCCCCCATCCATCATCGTACAATGCTCTTAACCCGTCAATATCAATCACATCCTGTTTGGCTTTAAAAAGACTTACAATTTTATCCACTACATCAAATTTGATCTCATCCGGGCAATCCACCCTTATCTCGGGCGTTGTAAAGGTTTTGGGAAGATCCTGTATGAGTTCGTCAACCCCTTTGCCCGTATCTGCCATAATTTCAAGCAGACGGCAGGTTGCATAGAGGGCATCATCAAATCCCAGATACCTGTCCTTAAAAAACATGTGACCACTCATTTCACCGGCAAGTTCTGCATTTTCCTCTTTCATTTTTTTCTTGATTAAAGAATGGCCAGTTCTCCACATGATGGCATTGCCGCCATGGTTTCGAATATCATCATACATTACCATGGAGCATTTGACTTCAGAGATAAAGGTTGACCCGGGTTTTCTTCCAAGGATTTCCCTGGCATAGATAACCATGAGTTGATCCCCATAGATCACCTCACCGTTTTTGTCCACAACACCTATCCTGTCAGCGTCACCATCATAACCCACGCCCAGGTCAAGTTGTTTTTCTTTTACAAGTTTTATAAGATCGATAAGGTTTTTTTTCTGAGTCGGATCAGCTTCATGGTTGGGAAATGTCCCATCCATATCGCAATATATATCGTGTACCCGGCAACCCAATTGCTTCAAAACAGGAATAGCCGTGATTCCCCCGGTCCCATTCCCTGCATCAATACCAACCTTTATGGGCCTTTTAATATTAATATTATTTAAAATATATTCTTTATAAGGGGTTATGACATCTTTTTTGGTCACCTTACCTTGGCCTTGAACAAATTCTTTATTTTCAACAATAATACGAATATCCTGTAATCCCTGGCTGTGAATGGAATCTGTGCCGCTTAATAGTTTAAATCCATTATATTCCGGTGGGTTATGGCTTGCGGTCACCATTGCGCCGCCCTCAAGGTTCAGATGCTGTATTGAAAAATAAAGCACGGGTGTGGGACAGGTCCCGATATCAATGACATCGCAACCAGTGGATATAATTCCCTGGATAAACAATTGAGAAAATTTATCAGAAGTCTGTCTGCAATCTCGTCCAACAGATACGATTCTTTTATTCTGTTTGTTTAAAAGACTGCCATAAGCCTTACCAATGCTTACCACATCTTCTTGTTTAATATCCTTGCCTGCAACACCTCTTATGTCATATTCTCTGAAAATTCCAGGATTCATAATATCTCCTTTAAATGAATTTTGATAAAAGGACCAAAGATCCTACCAGCCAGCAATAAGGGGCAAATAGATGGAATCTGCCCGAGTGAACCAAAGATAATAATAATTTTAATGCGATTAAGCCTGTGATAAATGAAGCTATTGTTGCATAAATGGTTACCTGATCAATAACAAGACCTTTGTTTATCATATCTTTTATGCTTAATACCTGTGCCCCCAATATTGCGGGAATTGAGAGGAGGAAAGAAAATTTAGCGGCATTATGCCTGTCAAGACCCAAAAACATCCCCACAGCAATGGTGGTTCCAGATCTTGAAATACCGGGGATAACGGCAAGTCCCTGGCTGATTCCAATGATAGAAGCTTGTTTAATTCCAAATCCGCCTTTTTTGCTTTTGTTGAAATAAAAATTTTTTGAGGCCCATAGGATTGTCCCGGTTAGAATCAACATAATTCCCACTAAAACGGTTGAAGAAAATATAATATCCTCAAACTGTTTTAAGAAAAGACCTATAAAGGCGGTTGGAACGGAACCGATTAAAATTAATCCTGCCAAATAAAGGTTTTTATCTTCTTTCACAAGGTGTGTGGCGGGTCTTAGTAAAACTGCCTTTGAGATAAAACGGGAAACAGAAACCAGAATGTCCCTGATGTCTGAAGCATAGACTACCAGAACTGCCAGAAGTGTTCCTATATGAACACTGATATCAAATATCAGCTGGGATTGGGTGATTCCAAAAAAAATCTGTCCCAGAACAAGATGTCCTGAACTGCTTACGGGCAAAAATTCCGTGAGTCCCTGTATAATGCCGAGGATGATTCCTTGATATAGCTCCATAATCCATTATTTTTCTTATTTAGTGCCCGACTGAGACTGCCAATTTACCCGAATCCTGCGTTGGCTCAACCAAACGTATAAAACCGGGTTAAGTATGAGCTAGTATTAGGAGCGCATGGCTACAATATTCAATATGATATTCCTATTAACAAACAGCATTCGTATATAATTCTTAGGCCTAAATTGCAAGATATTAAAAGACATAAAAAGAAAGGTTGATTTAATACTGGTTTTTTTGTATGAAAAAGAATATTCTTATATTTAGATATCTTTAGTTTGACACCATTTTATACTAACAGAGCAAAAGGAGAAAAAAGACATGAGACTTTTAACAAGAAGCTTATTAACATTGTTTGCCGTCCTTTTTTTATTTGGATGTGCAGCAAAACAAATGAGTCCACCAGTGGCATTTGAACCCATCAAGTTTGATAAAGCAGCTTACTCTTCAAAGGTAGATAATTTTCTGATAATATTTGATGCATCAAGCTCCATGCGTTACCCTCTTGAGGGACAAACAAAATTTGATAAAGCCAAAGCCGTTGTGAATCAGATAAATTTAACCCTTCCCGAGTTGGGTCAGACTGCCGGGATAAGGTCTTTTGGTCATTCTCCCAAAGTAACAAAAAATATATCACAACTGGTATATGGAATGGAAAAATATTCTACTGCCAACTTAGATAAAGATTTTCAAAAGGTCACTGAGCCTGGTGGCTATAGTCCATTGTATAAAGCGCTGAACGATGCAAAAGAGGATTTTAAAGGTCTTTCCGGAGAAAGAAATGCCGTTATTATCATCAGTGACGGTGAAGAGTTGCCGGGTGATGTACTGGCCTCTGCAAAAGCATTGAAAGCAGAGTATGGTTCTTCCATTTGTTTTCACACAATCCTTGTGGGTGATAATCCCGAAGGAGAAACCCTGTTAAAACAAATATCAGATATTGGAGGATGCATCAGCACATCTGGAGAATGCGGGTTTTTTACAACAGCAGACAAATTGCTGAACAGCCCGGAAGACATTGCATGTTTTGTTGAAAGTGTATTCCTGGATAAAATGGCGGCTCCAGCACCTGTTGTGGTTCCGGAAAAAGTAGTTGAGGAAGAGGTTTGGGTACTTGGTGATGTTCTTTTCGGCTCAGGCAGCGATGTAATCAAACCGGGTGCTTATTATTTATTGGATGAGATTGCAGGCAGACTTGAGGCAAATCCTGTCATTAGTATTGATATCCAGGGTCACACTGATAATGTCGGTTCCGCCGAAGCTAACAAGGATCTTTCCTTGAGACGCGCACAGGCTGTTAAAAACTATTTGGTTGGAAAAGGTATTATGCCAAACAGAATGACAACAGAAGGATTTGGATTTTCCAGACCAATTGCATTAAACGGTACTGAAGCCGGTCGTTCATTAAATAGAAGAGTTGAGATGAAACCCTTTTAATTAAAATATAAACCAAGGGAAAGAATACCATCTTTAAAAGTGTACCTCTTTCCCGACCAAAGTTTTGGCCACAAAAAAATCCTGTGTTTTTAACATTATTTTTTTGTGGCCTTTTTTTTAGAATATAAAACAAGTATCAGGGGCTATAACCTAAGGATGGCAAAGTTTATAACTTGAACGAAATTGCTTGTCTTTTGGCCCATCTACTTTGTTGCATCAAAGGCCGAATACGTATAGGTCACGAGTAAATAATTTTACCCGTGTTTTGAATACCGTATCCGCCAAGGGCCTGAATCCTTTTCTGGAATTTTTTTGTCTGAATAATGTCAAGCAGGGTTTGAATTTTTTTAGTCTTATAAAATCTGTCCGGAATAATAAGATCATACTCTTCCGTCACAACGGGGATGAAATCAAGATCAAGAGCCCGGGCTGCAGCCTGGATGCCGAGCCCTGCATCTGCTCTTCCTGACAGGACGGCAACAGCCACTGACATATGTGTATATTCATCATTTTCATATCCTTGAATATCATTCATCGATATCCCAAGAGTTTTGAGCTTATAATCAAATAAAATTCTTGTACCCGATCCGGGCTGGCGGTTGATAAACCGCAGCCCCTTGTCTTTTAAATCTTTAATGGACTGAATATTTTCAGGATTTGTCTTTGGCACAATCAGCCCCTGGTCCCGCATGACAAGATTGATGACCCAGACCTTTTGGTCGGGCAGATATTTTTTAATATATGAAATATTATAGCTGCCGTCCACAGGATCCAGAAGATGGGCTCCAGCCATATGACAGGCGCCTTTTTTAATGGCCATCAAGCCGCCCATGCTGCCCACATGGCTTGATGAAATACTGATATCAGAACTCACCCCTTTTATCTGATCCGCCAGAATATCCAGGGTATTATCATGGGAACCGGCTATTACAATTGTGTTTTTAATTGAAGATAAAGGTCTTAGCAACTGGGCCTGGATCTTTTGATTTTCTGATATGCCCTCAATATTTGTTGGTATTCTGATAATACCGTCTGCTTCGGTCAGAGTGGTGATACTTCCTGACCCTCTGGGTAATTGGGAGGCCACAAGTTTGTGATCCACGGAACCGATTTTCATTCTTAAAAATTCTTCAAGACCCAGTTTTGAAGCGATTTTTCTAGCCGGAGAAACAGGGACTGATATTATTTCTTTTTTGGGAAGCTTTTGCATGTTTAACAGCAAAGGGCCGGCAAATTGTTCAAAGGCAACAATGGCAGACACAGGGTATCCTGGAATGCCGAATACAGGGGTATCAAACACTTTGCCAAACATCATGGGTTTGCCCGGCATCATGGTAACCCCGTGGACATGAATTTCGCCCAGTGATGAAATAACCGGTTTTGCAAAATCCTCTGACCCGGCCGAAGACCCGCCAATAATAAGAATCATATCATAATCTTGTTTTGCCGCCTTTTCCACAGCCTTTTTAATCTTTTCAAGATTATCTTTGAGCATGGGGTGTCGATCAAATTGCGCTCCATGATCTTCACAAAGCCCTCCCAGTACACAAGAGTTGGATTCCACCACTTCGCCTGGTTTGAGCTGGTCTATATTAATTTCATGCCATTGCTTGAGTTCTGATCCTGTGGGGATAATCAAAACTTTTGGCTTTTTATAAACGGCCACGCTAAATATTCCGCCGGAAAGAAGTGCGCCAAGGGAATGTGCATTTATCCTGTGGCCTTGAGGAAACAATAATTGGGTGGCTACAATATCTTCCCCCATTTTTCTTACATGTTGCCAGGGAAACACAGGGGCTTCAATTTCAACATTTTTTTTGTCAATGATGTTGAGATGTTCTATCATAATGACGGCATTGGTGCCTTTTGGCATAACATGACCTGTATTGACCCAGAAGGCATTTTTATCGGGGCAAAGGGTGATGGGGGCTTCTTGCCTGGCACCAAAGGTGATTTTTGCATCCACTGCAATGCCATCCATGGCAGCTGCATGAAAATTTGGAGAAGAGATGGCAGCCATTGCAGGCCTTGCTAAGACTCTGTCTTTTGCATCCACCACATCAAGGGTTTCAACTCTTGTTACCATATGTTTAAAATGATCAAAGAGGATTTTTTCCGTCTCTTCAATACTTTTCATATCAAGATATACGTTTCTTTTGGAATTCATTTGCCTGGTCTCTTTTTTTTCAAGGATTTTATTTATAAAAGGATGATATTTACAATGGTATCTTTTTCAAGGCCTTCAACATGATCTCCGATTTCAAGGAGTCCGTCTGCATGAATCATGGTTCTGATAAGTCCTGATTTACCCAGGACCGGTTTTGCAAGCAACATGTTATCGCTTTTTGTTAGCTCAACTCTGATAAAATCCCTCCTGCCCTGGGCAGAAGATACATTCCGAGTCAGCTTTGCCGGGATCCGGATGGTTTTGTCCAGATGTTCAAGTCCCTTAAGCCGATTTAAAAAAGGTATTGCCACAATTTTGAGTACCACCATGGCAGAGACCACCTGACCTGGGAGTCCCCACACGGGCTTTTCCCCGGCTTTAGCCAGGATCGTGGGTTTGCCCGGACTTATTGACATGCCATGGACTAATATTTGCGTATCCGGCAAAGAGGATAATACCTCAATTGTAAAATCCCTTGTCCCCACAGAGCTTCCACCGGAAATAATAACCATGTCCGTTTCTTTAATCGCTTTTTTAATTGTTTTTTCAATGGCACAAGGATCATCATTGATAATACCATAGCGAACCGGTATGGCATGGGCTTCATAAATAAAGCCTGACAGTGTATAAGAGTTGATATCGCGGATTTTACCGGGGACCGGCTCTTCTTCAATGGGAATAATTTCATCTCCCGTTGAAATGATACCGACTTTTGGTATCTTAAAAGTTTCAATATGGGCAAACCCAAGGCCTGCTGCAAGGCCCTGTTCCTGGGGTCGGATAAAAGTTCCCTTGGATAATACAATATCTTGTTTTGCAAAGTCTTCGTTGGCATCAATCACATGCTGTAAAGGGGCCACACTTTTATAGATTTCAACGGAAAGCTCATCAATAAGTTCTGCATGTTCCACCATGACAACACTGTCCGCTCCTTTGGGGAGCATCCCGCCCGTTGAGATTTTTGCAGCCTGTCCCTGGGTTATACTGAATTTTGGAATATCGCCCATTAAAATAGTTCCGACAATATCAAGCCAGGCAGGGCTTGATTCAGATGCACCGAATGTGGAATTTGCCGCAACGGCATACCCGTCCATAGTGGATCTCTTAAATCCGGGCATATCTTTTCTTGCAATAAGATCTTGGGCAAGAACCCTTGAAAAAGCCTTGGAAACTTGTGTCTTTTCAGTTTCAACAGGAGAAAATTTTCCTGTCATTGCCATCACCTCTTCAAGGCTTTTAACCTTGAAAAAATAGCTCATTATAAGTGTTACCTCCTGGTTAATGCTTTTTTTAATCTATCCATGGCCAAAGTAACATTCTCAAGGCTGTTAAATGCACTGATTCTGATATAGTCCTTGCCGCATCTGCCGAAACCTGCACCCGGTGTGCAGACGACAGAGGCTTTGGCCAAGAGCAGATCAAAAAATTCCCAGGAATCCCTGCCGGCCCCATCTATCCAGATATAGGGGGAGTTTTTTCCTCCAACAAAATCAAATCCAAGCGATGCAACAGTTTTACTGATTATATCAGCGTTATTCAGATAATAGTCTACCTGTTGCTTAACCTGTGATTTACCCTCCTCAGAATAAACGGCTTGTGCAGCTTTTTGAACAGGATAGGATACACCGTTGAATTTGGTGGTTTGTCGTCTGTTCCATAGCGTATGCAGGGATATTTTTGCCCCTTTTGCATTAAAAATCATGCAGTCTTTGGGTACCACTGTAAAACCGCACCGTGTACCTGTAAACCCTGCTGTTTTTGAAAAACTCCTGAATTCAACTGCCACTTCTCTGGCTCCATCAATTTCATAAATAGTTCTAGGAAGCTCTTTATCCCGGATAAAGGATTCATAGGCTGCATCAAATAAAATCAATGCGCGGTTCTCCTTTGCATACTTCACCCATAAGGCAAGTTCTTTTTTTGTCACAGTGGAACCTATCGGGTTGTTGGGAAAGCAAAGATAGATCAAATCCACTTTTTCATCAGGAAGTTTGGGAAGAAAATTGTTTTCTTTTAAACACTCCATATAGACAATCCCGTTATATCTGCCTGCTTCATACTCACCCGTGCGGCCTGCCATTACATTGGTATCCAGATATGCCGGGTATACGGGGTCAGGAATGGCCACCCTGATATCTTTTGCAAACAATTCCTGGAAATTGCCTGTATCACATTTTGCTCCATCACTGACAAATATTTCATCAGCCGAAATATTTGCACCCCTGTCCTGGAAATCATTTTTTGCAATTGTTTCTCTTAAAAAAGCATATCCCTGTTCCGGGCCATAGCCCCTGAAGGTTGCATCATTGGCCATTTCATCCACGCCATCATGGAATCCTTTAATAACTGCAGGGGCAAGAGCTCTTGTGACATCGCCAATCCCAAGTCTGATGATGTGTGCGTCCGGGTTTTTCTGCTGAAAATCACTTACTTTTTTTGCAATATCTGAAAAAAGATAAGATGCCTGTAATTTACTATAATTGTCATTTGCTCTGATCATAAATAGTCCTCTCAATTCATATAAATTTTCAATCGTTTTTTAAAAATACCATAAGATAATGTCCATTACAGAGAAGGGAAGGCTTGTTTTTAACGATCAAGCCATTTTGTCCTTTTATTCAATGGAAGATTCTGTGTTTACTCTTATCTTGTTCCAGTTTTTTCCCATACAGCCATGGCAAGAGATTTAAACTCTTCCACAGTAAGTGTTTCCGCCCTTCTTATGGCATCTATTCCAGCTGATTCCAAGGCTTGAGTAATAAAATTTTTTTCAAATTCAAATTCACCCCCCGTCATTGCATTTTTCAAGGATTTCCTTCGTTTTGAAAAAGCCGCCTTAATGACATTAAACAAAATTTTTTCCTGTTCAAAATTCATCTCACCGGGTTCAAAAAAATTAAATTTTAAAATAGTTGAATCCACATCAGGTTTTGGGAAAAAAGAAGAGGGTCCTATTTGGGCAACCTGGCTAACATCTGCAGCGTATTGAACCACGGCAGACAGTCTTGAATAATCCCTTTTGCCGGGTTTTGCAATTATTCTTTTTGCCAATTCTTTTTGAAACATTAAAAATGCCGTTTCAATGCATCGCCTTTCTTCCACAAGTTTGATCAGAATTTGTGATGAAATATTGTAAGGAAGATTTCCAATTACCACAAATTTTTTGTCGCAGGACAGGTCAGTAATATCAACTTTTAAAATATTTTTATGTATGATGGTAACATTTTTTAAATTTTCATTATCCAGTTCCTGTTTCAAAAGGGGTATCAGGCGGACATCCGTTTCAACAGCTGTTACATGTAATGCTGCCCGGGCGATGGGGATGGTAAGGGCACCAAGACCCGGTCCGATTTCCAGTACATGGGTATCAGGTGACAGTCCGATTTTTTCTATAATCATTTTTGCAGTACCAGGATTAGCAAGGAAATTTTGTCCCTTTTCTTTGCCGGCAAACAGATTTTTTTCTTTTAACAATTGCCCGGGATGTGTCATCTAATAGCCTTTGGGTGGATTTGGTTTTTTAGGAAAACAATTGTAACAGGATTACTTACCAAGGCGCCGATCATAGCGGCCGGTTTACTTGCTTTAAATAAAACTGCCAATGCAATGGCCAAAATTGTGTGAAAGAAAATAGTGGGGGACATGGCTACAAAAACACCAATGGCCTTTCCAAAAGCAACATCATGTGGGTCACCGTCCAGCTTTCTAACTTTTTCAACAAAGAGCCCAATATTTTTTTTAATCATTATTGTTTACGCAAACCTTACAAAAAATGACTACTTGACTTTTTTACTCTATGCAAGTAGTTATTATATATATACTTCAACCAAAAAATAGATTCAACCACCAATATAAATTCGACCTGGTTTTTTGGGTTCCTCACTATTTTGTTTTTGAACGAAAATCAAAAAAAATTTTTCTGATATAACTTCAATAGTAAAGGAAATTGGCGGTTTTAGATCAGGCACTAATTAATTTTTTCTGTTTTATTATCAATTATTTTATCGTTGATATTTTTATATATCAACAACAACCCTTTTTTTTGGGAGGTTTATTATGGTAGAAAAATCAGAACTTGGAACAAATTGGGAAAGTTTTATAAAAATGCTGTTAAAAAGACTAGATATTCCAACTAAAACAGATATTGTTTCTTTACATGAAAGGCTTGACAAGCTTGAACAATTACTTTATCAGAAACACCCGGGAGCCGGTCCCAGGAAAAAAAAGCCGTCGGCAAAAAGGAAAAGTGCATCATCCACTGTTCTTGATGAGTTTGCCAAACATCCAAAAGGCACAAATTTTAAAACAATTAAGGCAGCCACTGGATTTGATGATAAAAAATTGAGAAATATTATATTCAGGCTGGACAAGATAAAGAGGATTAAACGGGTAAAACGCGGTATTTATAAAAAAGTTTAACCAGAAGGTCACAAGTAACCTGAAGGTCACACGTAAATTGAAAGTCACACTTGAGAGGATATAGCCATTCATGGAAAGTATTACATTTGAAAAGGGACAAAAACTTTACGGTTATCTTATCAAAAAGGTTACCCAGCTTGAAACCATAGATTCAGTGATGATTCAGTTGGAACACATCAAAACAAAGGCCAGGCATATCCATATCTATAATAAAGATAAGGAAAATACCTTTGGCGTGTTTTTTAGAACGGTTCCCAAAGATTCCACTGGCGTGGCCCATATTCTTGAGCATACAGTGTTATGCGGATCAAAAAAATTTAATGTCCGCGATCCTTTTTTCTCCATGATAAAAAGAAGTCTGTCTACGTTTATGAATGCCTTTACAGCTTCCGACTGGACCATGTATCCTTTTTCCACCCAGACTCCAAAAGATTATTACAATTTAATGAATGTCTACCTTGATGCAGCTTTTTTCCCAAGGATTGACGAATTGAGTTTTAAACAGGAGGGTCATCGCCTGGAAATTATTGAAAAAAAAGATAAAGATATTGAACTCGAATATAAGGGTGTTGTTTACAATGAGATGAAAGGTGCCATGTCCTCACCGGGTCAGGTATTAGGAAGATCTTTGCTTTCCGGCCTTTATCCTGATACAACCTACAATAATAATTCCGGCGGTGAACCATCCAAGATTCCATCACTTACATGGGAAAATCTAAAGGATTTTCATACCAGGTATTATCATCCTTCTAATTCATATTTTTATACCTATGGCAATTTGCCATTGGAAAAAACGCTTTCATTTATTTGTGACAAAGCACTTGACCAGTTTGAATTTCTTGCCGTAGATTCAAAAGTTCGGGTTCAACCCAGATGGGATTCGCCCAAAAAAGTAACAAAAGCCTATGCTTATTCAGACCCGGACGATATATCAAGAAAATACCAGGGCTGTGTAGCCTGGCTCACCTGCGATGTTAAAGATTCTTTTGAAATTCTTGTACTGAGTATTTTGGAACAGATCCTTCTTGGTAATTCAGCCTCGCCCTTGAGAAAGGCCTTAATCGACTCTGCTTTAGGATCTGCCCTATCTGATTCAACAGGATTTGACCCGGACAACAGGGACACTATGTTTGCCTGTGGGCTAAAAGATATCTCCAAAGATTCTGTTGAAAATGTGGAGAAAATCATATTTTCAACCATTAAAGAAATTGCAGATAAAGGGATTGAAAAAAATCTGATTGAGTCTGCCATCCATCAGATAGAATTTTATAGAAAAGAAATTACCAATACCCCTTACCCATTTGGTATAAAATTATTGCTTTCCTTTGCCGGCACCGCTATCCATGGCGGAGATCCCGTCTCCTGCATTAATATTGATGAAGATTTGGACATTTTGAAAGAAAAGATAAGGAATGGGCCATTTCTTGAAAGCAAACTAAGACAATATTTCCTTGAAAACCCGCATAGAATTCTTTTTACGCTTGAACCGGATACGGATCTAGAGAAAAACAATATTGAAAAGACCAAAAAAGAGCTTAAAAATATTTTAAGGCAAATGAGTAAAAAAGATCTTGAAAAAATCCAAAAGGACACCAAAACCCTTGCGGCGCTTCAGGAGAAAGATGAAGATGTTTCTATCCTGCCAACACTTGACATAGTTGATGTGCCGTCGGAAATAGAAATTGTAAAACCTGACAAGATCACGGGTGTTAAGCTTTCCACATGTTATGATAAAGCCACTTCAGGTATTTTAT
>Ga0257125_1002786_pt1 | contig 13592 bp, 9 predicted proteins | sample SI106_200metaG_FD_190183 | JGI IMG/M metagenome (GOLD analysis project Ga0257125, IMG submission 190183) | Marine microbial communities from Saanich Inlet, British Columbia, Canada - SI106_200 | ecosystem: Environmental > Aquatic > Marine > Inlet | place: Canada: British Columbia | collected...
CAGAGAAGGGATCTGTGCTTCTTCCGGGTCTGCCTGCACTTCAGGCTCTCTGGATCCTTCCCATGTGCTCATGGCCATGAAAGTACCATTTAAGTCAGCCCATGGGTCTATTAGATTTTCGTTATCCCATTATAATACAAAAGACGAAATGGATATAATTACCAACACCCTTGTCCCTGCAATTCAAAAACTCAGGGATATGTCGCCCTTCTGGAAGGATGGAAAAGTTATATGATCAATCAGGATGACAGCCATCAAGATCTTGCCCATGAAATTAAAGCAAGTACTGGAATTGATTTTAATTGCTGCCTGCATTGTAAAACCTGTGCAAATGGCTGCCCATTTATAGAGGGTATGGATTATGCCCCCAACGCTGTTATCCGCCTTATCCAGTTTGGAATGGAAGAGGAGGCCTTGAATAGTTCCACCATCTGGGTGTGTGTGGGATGCGATACCTGCAGCAGCTGTTGTCCCATGGCAATAGACATACCTGGCGTAATGGACGGCCTTCGTCATAAAGCGATTAAGCAGGGTATCAAAATTGCAGAACCTGATATCTTAAATTTTCATACCGAAGTGTTGAATACTGTAAAAAAATACGGCAGAACCCATAAGCTTGAGATTATGATGCGGTATAAGCTCAAAACCATGGATCTTCTCAGTGATATAGGGATGGGCCTTAAAATGCTGAAAAAAAGAAAGCTTGATTTAACACCGTCAAAAATTCAGGATAAAAAAGCCATTGGAAAAATCTTTAAAAAGAAATGAAAATAGAGATCAATCAGAAAGAATGAAATTATCTTTCTTTCCAGGATGTTCACTCAAAGCTTCCGGGCATGAAAATACCATGTCCCTGTTGAAGTTCTGCGATCGGGTGAATATTGATCTTATTGAACTTGAAGACTGGAATTGTTGTGGATCATCATCAGCTCATAGCGTAGACCATGAGGTGGCTAAAAATCTTCCCATGAGAAATATCTCCCTGGCACCCAAGGGAATCCCATTAATGATAGCCTGCCCAAGCTGTATGATTCGAATAAAATCCATGTATCTGAAAATTAAAAATGATATAAATCTTCAAAAGGAATATGAAGATTTATGGGAAAAGCCCTTTGATGATGAACTTGAGATTATTCATTTTTTTGATATTTTTGATAGAATTAATCTAAAAGATTATATTGCTGATCCCAAGGGAAAATTAAAAAATCTCAAGGTTGCAACTTATTATGGCTGCATGCTCTCTATGCCCCCGGACTTAAGGCATGAAAAAAATTATTACGGTGTCATTGAAAAGAGCCTTAAAAAGCTGGGTGCGCAAATAATCTCATATGGTTATGGAACACGGTGCTGTGGGACTTACCTGTCTGCTGCAAAACCGAAACTGGCAGAAAAAGTTGTAAATGAAATCGTATCCAAGGCAATGGAAGCCGGGGCAGAATGTCTGGTGACTGCCTGTGCCATGTGTCACCTTAATCTTGAAATCAGGTGCACCATTGAAAATCCCATTCCTGTACTTCATTTTTCAGAACTGCTTTCAATGGCGCTGGGAGCCGAGGATCAGAAAAAATGGTTCCCGCGCCATATTGTGGATCCTGTTCCTCTTTTAAAAAAACGAGGTTTGTTGACTTCCTGATAACCACCCGTTCCTTACTTTAAACTGCAAAAAGTGTTTGACGGTAGTAAAAACACCTCTTGATAGAGTTGATAAATTGATGTCAAAGCCTGATTCCATAAGGCAAAGCAAGGAACGGGGTCTGTTATTGTAAAGGCTGATAGGGAGCTGTTCCACATATTTGTGGAACAGGTAAGATTAATTTTCAAAAACATGTTGAAACCCTTGAAGTGGAAGGCTTTCCTGATGAATGATCTGGTTTTTTTAACCGACATTCCCTTAAAAGTAAAAAAAGCATCTGTAAAATACTGGTCAAATATTTTTTCATCTCCAGCTACTCCCAAGGGTTTCTCACAGTTTAAGCAGTAAAACGTTTTGAATAACTCTTCGTCTGTTTTTTTATACAGCCCCAAGCTAAAATTGGGGTTTTTTTCAAGATTGCGAGCAGGTTTGATGAAGATTATATGTTCACGTCACAAACAAGCTGTAGACCATTTTTGAGGGCGTTTATATTAAAAATAGGGCCGACATCATCAACCGGTAGAGAAAACCTGAAAACTAACAGGGATAGTGTTCATGATTTTCCCTCCCTGAAAAGCTTTGTTTATAGCCTGTAGTAAACTCTTTGGCTTTCCCACAATGGCCTGTCAGGTCTTCAAAAATTTCATCAAGATTCTAACTGATATTATTGATATTCTGAACGTCTTATGGCTGTTTCCATAAGGGATAATTAATCTTGACTCATGTCAACTGGATTTACAACCTGATAGATTAAGTTGAATATTCACCGCTCCATATGTAAGGATCGTTGTGAATGAATAGCTTCATATAGTCTTTCCCAGTTGTTTCTTCTGTGATATACAGATCGTTCCTGAGTTTACCCAAACCATCCTTACTTCAGGGGTGTCAATATTCAAGGGTCTGGCATGACATCTGATACAGTTTGGTTGATTTTATAAAACACGCAGGCTTTACAAGCAAATGAGATATTGATACAGATGCTATAGTCTAAAACTGATTTCACTTGGGCGATAAAAATGTCACTAACAGAAGCGCAAACAAGAAAAGACCTTATTGATAACAAACTGGGTATTGCCGGTTGGAATGTGAATGATCCTATCCAGGTGGTTAAAGAGTTTGATATTCAAATAGGTCTCCCGGACAGCGCTGAAGAAATGGTTGCACCCTACCAGGGACATCATTTCAGTGATTATGTGCTTTTAGGCAAGGATGGAAAATACCTGGCCATTGTTGAGGCAAAAAAAACATCAAAGGATGCCGAACTTGGAAGAGAACAGGCCAAACAATATTGTCTGAATATTCAAAACCAACATGGTGGAAGACTGCCTTTTTGTTTTTATACAAATGGCCTGGATATTTACTTCTGGGATTTGGGAAATTATCCGCCAAGAAAAATATTTGGTTTTCCGACCCGGGATGATCTTGAGAGATATCAATTCATCAGAGAATATAAAAAAGAATTGGCTCAAGAGCTAATTAGTGTCGATATCGCAGGACGGGACTATCAGATACGGGCCATTCGATCCGTTATGGAAGCACTTGAAAGAAAACAAAGGGATTTTCTTTTGGTCATGGCTACAGGCACGGGTAAGACCCGGGTCTGTATTGGGCTTGTTGATGCACTCATGCGGGCAGGCTGGGTTGAAAGGGTCCTTTTCCTTGTCGATCGGATCGCATTAAGAGGACAGGGACTTGATGCTTTTAAAGAGCATCTTCCAGATGAACCCAGGTGGCCGAAAATTGGGGAAAAGGCCATAGTCAAAGACCGCAGGATATATATTTCAACTTATCCCACTATGCTCAATATTATTCGCAGTGAAGACAATCCTTTATCTCCGCACTTTTTTGATCTGATCATTATCGATGAAAGCCATAGATCAATTTATAATACCTATGGTGAAGTCTTATCCTATTTTAATACAATTAGTCTGGGATTGACGGCGACACCTACAGACGTAATTGATCATAATACGTTCAAGCTTTTTGACTGTGAAGACGGGATGCCCACCTTTGCATATTCCTATGATGAGGCAGTTAATCACAATCCCCCATATTTAAACGATTTTCAGGTCATGAAGATCAAAACCAATTTCCAGGAAAAGGGTTTAAGCAAGCGAACCATTACACTGGAAGATCAAAAAAAGCTTTTCCTGGATGGGAAAGATGTTGAAGAGATCAATTTTGAAGGATCTCAACTTGAAAAAGAAGTCGTCAATAAAGGGACCAACGTTACGATTGTAAAAGAATTTATGGAAGAATGCATCAAAGATTCTGACGGGGTTCTCCCGGGAAAGACCATCTTCTTTTGTATTTCCATCGCCCATGCCAGAAGAATCGAAAAAATATTTGATTCGCTTTACCCTGAATATTGTGGCGAACTGTGTAAGGTGCTGGTATCGGACGATCCCCGGGTATATGGGAAAGGGGGACTTTTAGATCAATTCAGACACGAAAATCAACCAAGAATTGCCATCAGTGTTGATATGCTGGATACCGGAATTGATATCAGCGAGATTGTAAACCTGGTATTTGCCAAGCCGGTTTATTCCTATACCAAGTTCTGGCAGATGATCGGCAGGGGAACCCGGCTTCTGGAGCATAATAAGCTCAAACCCTGGTGCCCTGAAAAGGAACTCTTTTTAGTCATCGACTGCTGGGATAATTTTGAGTATTTCAAACTCAACCCCAAAGGTAAGGAACTAAAACCCCAGATTCCCCTTCCTGTCAGGTTTGTCGGCATCAGATTGGATAAAATCGAAAAAGCCATGGATTTGGGATATGAAGAGATTGCCGGAAAAGAAATTAACGCATTTCAACAGCAGATCAGAACACTTCCCAAAACATCTGTTGTCATACAAGAGGCATCATCTGATCTACATGATCTGGAAGAACCGAATTTCTGGACAGCCCTGACCCATCAGAAAATTGAGTTTTTACGTCAACGGATCAAGCCATTGTTTAAAGTGATTTCCCAGGTTGATTTTAAAGCCATGCGGTTTGAAAAGGATGTGCTTGAAACCTCTCTTGCAAAATTAGCCGATGAATCCGATAAATTTGATTTTTTGAAGGTTAACCTGATGGAACAGATCAGTCAGTTGCCGCTTTCAGTTAATATTGTGGCAAAGGAAGCACCACTGATAGAAAACGCCCAAACAAATTATTTCTGGGCTAACGTAAACGATCCTGACATGGATCTTCTTTCACGTAAACTTGCCCCATTAATGAAATTTCGGCAAACATCGGAACACTCCATGGATCAGGCTCATTTTGACTTAAAAGATTTGATTCATACAAAAGAGATGGTTGAATTTGGCCCGGGGCAAGAAGCCGTCGGTATTGCAGCATATCAAGCCATGGTTGAGCAAATGATTCAAAAAATGTCAGGGAACAACCCTATTCTTCAAAAGATTAAAGACAACCAGCCTGTCAGTGAATCCGAAGCAGATCGACTGGCGCAAATTTTGAATGACGAACACCCGCATATTACTGAGGCGCTTTTACAAAAAACATACCAGAATAAAAAAGCCACCTTCTTACAGTTTATCCGGCATATCCTCGGTCTTGAAAAAATAGAAAAATTTCCAGATACCGTTGCAATAGTGTTTGATCAGTTTTTTAAAGCACATACGGAGTTAAACACCCGCCAATTGGATTTTCTCAATCTTTTAAAGGAATTTATCCTGGAGAGAGAAACGGTTCAAAAAAAAGATTTAATACAATCTCCCTTTACTATCATTCATCCGCAAGGTATACGGGGGCTGTTCTCTCCCAAACAGATTGAACAAATTTTACAATTAACTCAAAAGATTGCAGCATAACAGGATGAAACCGGACGAACTAAATTTGATATTGGAAGAAGGGGAAGGCTATCTCATTGAGTTCAAAGAAAAGCCATCCCATATTGATAAAGAGATGGTTGCCTTTGCCAATGGTGCCGGCGGCAGGATTTTTATCGGCATCACTGATGCAGGTCAAATTAAAAAAGCACCCGTCACCAATAAGTTGAAATCCCAGATACAGGACATTGCCAATAATTGTGAGCCCGCGATTAAAATAAAACTTGAAACACTGGATACCGTTCTGGTCGTTCATGTGAGCAGCGGCCAGGATAAGCCCTATAGCTGCAGTTCCGGTTTTTATACCCGGGTTGGTCCCAATGCCCAGAAGATGAACCGGAACCAGATCATTGACTTTTTCCAGTCAGAAGGCCAAATCCGGTTTGAAGAGCTAATGAATTTGACCTTTGATGGTGAAACGGATTTCGACCCGGATAAATTAGACCATTTCCTTGAGCTGTCAGGCATTTCAAAAGTTCTGGACACCCGGGCCATCCTTTTGAATCTGGGTGTAGCAGAAAAGCAGGAAGGTAGTCTCATCTTCAACAATACCGGCATCCTCTTTTTTGCAAAAAACCTGGACCGGTTCTATCCCCATGCCGGTATTACCTGTGCTCTATATAAAGGACTTGAAAAGGTAGATGTTCTGGACAGGAAAGATTTCAATAAAGACATTGTCTCAAATGTGGATAATGCCATGCTGTTTTTACGGCAGCACATCCCTGTCCGGTATGAGTTTGACGGCTCTCCGCAAAGAATTGAAGTCCCCCAGGTGCCGCTGGAAGCATTAAGAGAAGCCGTGATCAATGCGGTCTGCCATCGCTACTATTTTGAAAAAGGGGCCAGTGTCATGGTGGAGATCTTTGATGATAGGATTGATATCACAAGTCCGGGCAGCCTGGTGAAAGGCCTTTTAAAAAAAGACTTCGGCAAAAAAAGTCTTTTGAGAAACCCTAAAATTGCGGGATTATTTCATCGAATCGGCTATATTGAAAAAATGGGGACCGGTATCCGGCGCATGCAGAATTTAATGAAGGAAACCGGGCACAAACCCATTGATTTTGAGTTCACCACCTTTGTCACAGCAAGTTTTGACCGAAGGGTCACGCTTAAGAAAAAAAGTGCCCCTGCCCGAATGGATGAGGGATTAAATGAGGGATTAAATGAGGGATTAAAATCCCTGCTCAATGTGATTTTAAAAAATCCCGGAATTCAAACCAGACAAGCATCCACCCTGCTTGACAACCGACCTGTTAAAACCCTTGAAAACCAGATCAAAATTCTTACTGAAAAAGGGCTGATTGAACGACTGGGCAGCAAAAAAACAGGCGGATATAACATAAAAGGATAAATCATGCTGCAAAGCAATTCAGCACTGAAAAGTTTAATTGACCAGCTCTGGAATAAATTCTGGGCCGGGGGCATTTCCAATCCGTTAACCGCTATTGAACAGATCACCTATCTCTTGTTCATGAAACGGATGGATGATCTGGATCAGCAAAACATAGCCAATGCAACGTTTACGGGTGAACTCTATACATCCAAATTTGAAGGCAAATGGATACCCCTGGAATTTCGTCAGAATAAAGAAAAGAAAACAAAAAAGGAAATCCAGGAAGAAAACAAGCATGCCATTGAAAAAGAAACGCTTCGATGGAGCCATTTCAAACATATGAAAGGCGAAAAAAAGCTTGTCCATGTCTAGCTTCGGGTTTTTCCGTTTTTAAAAGAACTCAATGGCGGGGAAGCGCCCTTTACCGCGCATATGAAAAACGCGGTGTTCATTATTCCCAAGCCCTCTCTTTTGACGGAAGCCATCGAGATTATTGAGGAGATCTTTAAGGAGATCGATAAAGATGCCGATGCCCAAAAAGGCGGCCAGGTGTTCCAGGACATCCAGGGGGATGTCTATGAAATGCTCTTGTCCGAGATTGCCCAGGCAGGCAAGAACGGCCAGTTCAGAACACCCCGCCATATCATCAAATTGATTTCCGAATTGGCCGCCCCAAAGCTGGGTCACAGGGTTTGCGATCCAGCCTGCGGCACGTCCGGCTTCCTTTTAGGGGCCTATCAATACATGATTACCCAATTGGATAAAAACAAGGACAATCTGCTGCCGGATGAAGACGGATTCAAGCGTAATTCCAGGCCTGCCCTGCTCAATGAAAAAACCAAAAGAATCCTGGAATCCTGCCTCAAAGGGTATGATATTGATGTCACCATGGTTCGCCTGGGGCTGATGAACCTGATGATGCACGGCATAGACACCCCGGATGTAGATTATAAAGATACCTTGGGCAAAGATTTTGATGAAGAAAACCTCTATGATGTTGTCATGGCGAACCCGCCGTTTACCGGCAGTATCAACAAAGGGGATATCAATGAATCCCTGAAACTTTCCACCACCAAAACAGAGCTGCTCTTTGTGGAATTTATATTCAACATGTTGAAAATGGGCGGCACAGCCGGTGTCATTGTTCCCCAGGGTGTGCTGTTCGGCTCTGCCAAAGCCTTTGTCGCAGCCCGGAAAATACTCATTGAGAAATCCGAACTCAAGGCTGTGATCGCCATGCCCAGCGGTATATTCAAACCTTATGCCGGGGTGGCAACTGCGATCCTTGTTTTTACCAAGGGCGGTGAAACCCGAAATGTCTGGTTTTACGATATGAAAAGCGATGGCTATTCCCTGGATGACAAAAGAATCAAATCAAACGGGTATGGCGATCTTCAGGACATCGCAGAAAAATTTAAATCCCGTGATCCTGAAAAGCAGTCCAACCGAAAAGGAAACTGCTTTTTCGTGCCCAAAAAAGAGATTGTAAAAGAAGGGTATGACTTAAGCCTGTCCCGATATAAAGATGATGTGTTTGAAGAGATTAAATATGAAAAATCCGATATTATTTTGAAAAAGCTGATTGCAATAGAAGTTGGTACTGATACCGAAAAAGACCAGTTAAGTAAGTTTAAGGGTGGTATTGTTCAGGAGCTTTTGGAACTTGAAGGACTGCTGAAATGAAGTTAGAAAAACTTGGCAAACACATAAAGCAAATCCGCGGGATCTCATATAAGCCGAAACAAATTTCTACAGAAGAAATCGAGGATTACCTTCCAGTGATTAAAGCAAATAATATTACGGAAAATGGGTTTGATGATAACAATTTAATCTATATTCATAAAAAGAATATTAAAGATGAGCAATATATACAAAAAGGAGATCTCGTTCTTGCTGCTTCAAGCGGTAGTAAAAAAATCATTGGCAAGAATATACATTTTGAAGAAAATTATAAAGGATCTTTCGGAGCATTTTGTAAACTAGTCCGACCCTCAAAAGCAATTAATAGCAAATATCTTAAACATTTTTTTAGAACACCATATTACAGAACAACTATTGAAAAATTAGTTCAGGGTGCAAATATAAATAATTTGAAAAACCAGCACCTGGACAACATGATTGTCCCCATCCCGGACAACTATGACGACCAAATTCGTATCGCCACACTCCTTTCCCGTGTTGAAGAATTGATAGCCAAACGAAAAGAGAGTATCCAGCTTCTGGATGAATTTTTGAAAAGTACTTTTTTGGAGATGTTTGGAGACCCTGCCAGAAATGAAAAAAAATGGGATATAGATAAGTTAAAAAACTGTATGTTAAATACTCCTCAAAATGGACTTTATAAGCCACAGTCTAAATATGGAACAGGAGTAAAAATCATTAGAATAGATTCTTTCAACAATAGTGTTGTTGACGATATTGATAGTCTCAAATTAGTTAAAGTTACAGAACAAGAAAAAAATAAATATAAAGTTGACGAAGGTGATATTTTAATAAATAGAGTGAACAGTATAGATCATCTCGGAAAAATTGGAATAATTCCAAAAATAAACGAGGAAATTATATACGAATCGAATATGATGAAATTTAAATTACAAAAAGACAAATTAAATTCTATCTATCTATTATTTTTATTTAAATTGCCATTTATCAAATATCAAATAAGGCGAAAAGCGAAAAATGCAGTAAATCAATCAAGCATAAATCAACAAGATGTCAATTCCTTTGTTGTGACCAAGCCACCAATTTTAGTGCAAACAAAATTTTTCAAGATTTTTAAAATGACTGAATCCATCAAAACCAGATACAATCAAAGCCTTACAGAATTAGAAAATCTCTACGGATCATTGAGTCAAAAGGCATTCAAAGGCGAACTGGATTTAAGCAAAATTTTTATTGCAAAAAAGCTTGTACTTCAAAATCGTATAAATTTAACGGATTCTGTTACTGTAGAAGTAGTACGAAAATCACCCCATTATACCCAGAAAGCCCTTAAGGAATTGATAAGATCCAGATTAAAAAAGCCGTTCACCTTTGAACACCTGATGTCGATGCTGGCGGATGAATCTTTTAAGTCAATGCCCGAATACACTGAACTGAGAACCCATGTGTTTAAGCTGCTTGAGGGGAAAAAACCAATCTTGTCCCAGACCTTTGATATGGACAAAAAACAGGTGGTGCTCTCTGTGAATTCATGAAACTGATCCGGCTTAAAATAAATGATCCCAAAGGATTTCGAAGTCTTCAAAGCGGATTTGAAATTTTTTTCTTAGGGGAATGGGATTTTGATAAGGCTGATGAATTTAACCCCTATATTCTGACCGGTCCCAACGGCAGTGGGAAAAGCAATATCCTGGAAGCCTTGGCTGCCATTTTTTATCATATCGAATGTGTCTATCTGAACTATAAACCGGAAAATTTTGAATATACCGACACCAATTCAAAGGGGTTTAAAGCGGAAAAATCCGCACCTGATGCCTTTGAACTGGAGTACTTCATCCCGGTACCCGGATCATTCAGTCCCGACCCTTTAAAAGATTTGGCACGGGTAAAAATTATCAAGGAAATTAAGGCAGAGCCCCGGGTGTTCTGGAAAAATCGCCAAGCATTTGACCAAAAAGGAAACGTTTTGTTAAGCCGGACCGAGGTCAAGGATTTTTTGCCAACCTATATTCTGGGGTATTCATCCGGGGATAATGAAATCTTAAGCCTGCCGTTTTTTAAAATGCGGTTCATCCACTATGATGAGTACAAAGATTTTTTGATCAAGGATGAATATTACAGCCTCTCTCCCGAGGGAAGAATGGTTTTTCTGGATAGAGAACTGAGTGAAGCCATTGTTCTGAGCAATTTTCTAATTCCTGAAAATGATCGATTCAATCCCTTTGAACAGGAGCCGGGCATTGTAAGAATAAAGTCTTTTCAGATGATCATCAAAGACTATATTGATGTAAAAACAGAATCGGATTTAAACCAGATTGCTGTGGGGGATGAAGAAAAGCAAATCCTTCAGGTTGAATTGACCCGACTGCTGAATAAATCCATATCAAAAACAGCCTTTTCTTCGGGCTTCGCCAGTGAATTTCAAGATGAAATCCCAGGGTTGATCTCACGGTTTAAACACTGTGCAACCGCCCAATTCTATGATGATGAAACCGAAAGTCTCTACCTTGATTTCTGGGTCAATGATGAGACAAAAACAGCCTTTCAATTTCATTTTCAAACGGCCATTGATCTGTTTAAAGCGTTTCAGTTGCTTTTCACATTAAACCTTTATCCCGCAAGTGAAAACTCAAAAAAGCAATTATATCAATCATCATCGCTTCATGTAAAAGACACCATACCGGTCCTGACATCGGATGAGCGAATTATTCGGATCAATGATTTTATGCTGAAAAAATCCAATGTTAAACTGCCGGTCAATATCCGGTCGCTGTCTGACGGAGAACACCAATTTTTGCATACCATGGGCCTGTGTCTGCTGTATAGAAATGAAAACTGCCTTTTTCTTCTGGACGAGCCGGAAACCCACTTTAATCCGGAATGGCGGGCCAGGTTTATCTCCTGGCTGCGAAAAGCCTTTGAAAATGGTAATTTCGATACCCTGCGGGAAACGCTTATTACCACCCATACCCCGTTTCTGGTTTCAGACAGCAAGAAAGAGTATGTGCTGATGTTCACAAATGATCCTGAAAAAAATCAGGTGACGGTATCCAGGCCCGAATTCAATACACTTGGTGCATCCATCAATAAAATTACCATGGAAGCATTTGGGAAAACCCAGACCATTGGCGGATATGCCGAACAAAAACTAAATGAATTAAAGCAGCGCTTTGAGCAGGGCGAAGATGGAAATCAAATCATTTATGAAACCAATAAACTTCTGGGAGATTCGGTTGAAAAGCTGGTTTCCATCAATAAAATTCTGGCCGGTATGGAAAAAGAATAGTGCTTTTTCCTTATACATATATCGAACATGACATGGAAAAGATGCAGGGATATATTGACTTCATCTTTTTTGAACTCTGGTGTAACGCCCCTTCGCGCGAATATGATATCAGCCTGTTTGACCCTGAACCTGAATTAAAAGAGATCATCATAGAATTTCATTCCAAGGAAACACAGTGGGGTGATTTTTTTGTGTCAAAAATTCAGGAGATTTATAATGCTTTCAGCTCACTTGAATCGGCTCGGATAGCACAGTTAAGACAACAGTATTGTGCCAATAATGATATAAAAAAACTGTGCGCAAACCACAACGAATCCATTCCGCTACAGTATAAAGAACTAAAAAAAATAAATAGGAATTTAACAATATTGTTAAAATCTTTTTGTGAGAACCTTTATAATAACGATTTCTTATCCCTTAAGACATTATCATCCAGAATTGGAAATATAGAAGATCATTACAATGAATTTATGAAGGTCAATCAGACCGGGAAATGCCCGTTTTGCGGGCTGACTGATGTGGAAGGGAGTCACAGCGCCAAACGGGAAGCCTATGATCATTATGTCCCCAAAAGTGTATATCCGTTTAATTCCATTAATTTTCAAAATCTGGCACCTATGTGCCATAAATGCAACAGCTCATACAAGACGGTGAATGATCCCATATTTGACAAATCAACTAAACAAAGAAGAAAGGCATTTTATGTCTACATGGGACAGGACCCTGAAATAAAAATTGAAATGGAGATTGAAAAGACAGATATAGAAAACCTTTCACCGGAGGATATCACCCTGAAAATATCTTCAGACAATTTTGCTGAAGAAGTCCGCACCTGGATGGATGTATTCGGTATAGAACAAAGGTACAAAGATAAATGTACCCACAAGACAGACGGCAGCAAATACTGGTACACCCAGATCATGGAAGAAGGCTTGAATGTCGGCATCTCGCCTGAACAGATGCTCGCCCTTCAAAAACAGGCTGCAGAAAAGAATCCTCTTGCCGATACCAATTTTTTAAAAAAGCCATTCTTAGAAGCCTGTCGGAAATTAGGGTTGTTTGGATAAGTAAAAAGTTTTTTCGAATAATTTTTAACAAATCTTTTTTTATAACAAGGTTGATTGATTGAACCCTTTCGGATATTTGATCTCAACACCCATTTTGTATATCCAATGTGAATGGCATCGAATGCAGTGGTCATTTGTGAAGTGGGATCAGGTCTTGAATTATCGCTTTTGAAATGCCTTAATATTCAACTTTTCATTTTTGCCAGTTCAACTTCAGAATTTAATTTTGCTTTACCGATCAAGAAGTTCAAGAATAACTTGCATATCTTGAATTCAGATTTCAACTGAAAATTGTTTAGATTTGCTTCGGTATCTTTAAGATTTCACAGTGCGGACTTTGTCTATTATGTGTCGCCAAGAGGTCTGCTAATAATGGTGTTAACTACTTTCACCAGTCCTTCCTTTTTCCTATACATCGCTGGTGATCAAGCATAGCCTCCCGACAGTTAAGATTCAGGTAGTCCGGTATTGTTAAATGCATATTTTGTGTGAAATCCTTTGCAACCATTTTCTAACGCGTGCCGTTTAGATTTTGGGAAATTTAGACAATGTTCTGGTTTTGTCTCGTGAATTTTGCAGATGTATTTATCCTTTTTTGGGAGTTTTCTTAACCAGGGGCAGCGGTTCACTGATTCGCCGGTCTTCGGATTGACCCATATATCATTCAAGCCTGCAAATGAATCCACCCATTCCAAGATGTCATATCGGTTTTCGCATTCCCAGCGGATAACATCAAAATCCGGAATGGACGTCTGATAGGCGTCTGATAGATCAA